>Ga0210059_1013483_pt1 | contig 12221 bp, 12 predicted proteins | sample Ectturendosymbi2_FD_188042 | JGI IMG/M metagenome (GOLD analysis project Ga0210059, IMG submission 188042) | Ecteinascidia turbinata endosymbiont from Florida, USA - Sample 2 (SPAdes) (version 2) | ecosystem: Host-associated > Tunicates > Ascidians > Unclassified | place: Key West, Florida...
GCTTTACAAATATTGCTGAATGATACGTACAAGCTGAATCATTGCAAGGAGATGGGAGCAAAACTAGGCAGGAGATTCCTCAAACAGCCGGCTGAAAAGCTCAAGGCGGTTTTTGTTGCTTTTGATGTAGATGCAATGACGCATTACTATTGTGGCCTACCTCGAGGCCGAGGGTAGGTGATGAAATGGATGCTGATTTTGCGCATTTGACCAAAGCTTACCTCGCGCGATGAAAACGCTGGAAACACTGTTCGTTTCTGCGTCAAGGTAGCAGAGATGATCGGATAGTGAATTTTTACTATCCGATCCTATCCTGTTTTTAAAAATTGATATTGGTATCCGGTCCGAATCGTGTTTTGGTTAAAATCATGCAATCCGTATCCGAAAACTATCTGAAAGTGTATTACGATGCACAACATACATTTTTGTGTAGTGTCTATTTTGCGTCATGAGGCAAAATTACTGCTGAGGTTATTTTACCTTTAGCTGAACACGATTGGCTGCAGTGGTCACATGACAAATTTGGAACGCATGTCCTACTTAGTTGACCGTGACATCTGTAACAGCTCAGTCCCTCATGCATGGACAAGTGTTGTAGTGGTTTCAGGGCTGGCAAGCAGTTAGCAGCTTCTTGTTTGTATTATATGAACTGTAGGCTAAACCCTAACTCCAAACCCTGAACCACTAAACCTAAAGGAAGTGACTGCGGACACGCTCAGCCTGACCAGGTTTTTTTAAGGCATTTTAGGGACCCGATTCGGGTCCCTAGAATTGAAAATCGGGTCCCTAGAATCAGATAAAATTATCATCGGGTCCCTAGAATCAGGGAAAATCGGGTCCCTAGAATAAGAGAAATCGGTTCCCTACAGGTCCATACCGGCTAGGGGAGGGGTGGGACCCATGGAACGGATTTTATCAAACGGGCGTAGAACCTACGTTATCGAGCGAAATTTCCTGAAATTTTGTTCAGTTGAAGGTTTATGGACCAAAATTGTTCATTCCAAGTTTTATAAAAATCAATTAATGTTTTATAGTTTTTTTTTAGTTTGAAAATTTTTCAATTTTGTTCCGTGGGTCCCACCGGGTGGGATTAAACATTGGTTCCGGAGGTGGGACCTTCGGAACACCCCATAGGGACCGATGGAACAATTCCTTATGATAAATATTAAACAGCAATTATCTCGATGATGCTTGCCAAATTTTTTGGGTATGTTCTTTCTTTGTCAAAAATAACTTATCAGCAAAAATCGGTTCGTATCAGCCAAACTTTTTTTGCTATATATGTATATAAGTTTAACGTACAAATGTGAAAAATGTGAATTATTTGAGTGCTTTGCCGATGCTATTTCGCTACGTTTACACAAAATTCTATTCGCATCATTCAAAAATATTATGCTTTTAGTTGCAAGTCATATTTTATGCGTAGACTAAGATAAACTCACAATTTCTATTAAAACTTGTGTAAAAACACCACAAACGCGAAACAAAGTTTACATATTTTTAGCTTGTCTGCCTCCGGAACCAATGTTTAAGCTATATTACAGTACATTTATATTCAATGCCCATATAAAATATCTGCAGTGTTTGCCCCAGTTTCATCTAAATTCCAGATTATTTCCAATGAAACTCCAGGGCGATTGTGTAAGGTTTTCAAATTGTTTAAAAAAGTTTTAAATTATGAGGATTAAAAGCCATAGTTCGTGTTAAGCTTCTTGATTCTACTTTTCTGAGGCTGAGACCCCCACATTGCTTTCGAAATTCTCTCGGCTAATCCTGTACTGCTATTTGTTTCCACTCCCATTATTTTTGAATGTTGTTATCCTCAACTTTAGCACATTAATGCAAATAGACACGCTTTCTTTTTGTTCAGTGAGTACATTAATTTTGATAAGAATGGTCCTTTCGAGCACATTCCTCTTCTCTGGTGAAACAGACACTTGCACAAAATATACTATAGCCTACTTTATGTTAACTTTACCTTAAAGCTAAAACATTAAAAAGTGAAAGTTAGTTATCCAAATTGCGACCACAGACTTCCTTGAAATCTTCTCCCCAGTACTCTGTGTAAATGTTTTAGGTTTTATACTGGCTGTAAAGATGTAGAGTGGCCAGTGTAATATCTAATGTTTGCTACTTGTCTCACGTTCAATGTATTGGATTTTTTGACATCATAAAACACTTTATTTAGGTTGTTCGCAGTAAATAAACCTCTGTTGGACTTTCTTTTGTGCAATAAACTTTTGCAAAATCAAGGAATTACGAATTGAGGGACCAATGGAACATCCGCGTTCCATGGGTCCCATCAAAACCCATTTTTGAAAAAGTGCACAATGCTACACTGCATCCTAAACCTATCATCCCCATTTTCTCTGAGATATTTTTTTTAACTCCCAAGCTATCATGCGAAATGTTTGGAATTTTCTACATTGAAATTATGATAGACAAAGACATCGCTAAACGATTGCAAAATATTATACTTTGATGCCTCAAAAACGAAAAAAGTGCTGAAATTTCTTTCAGATCGACACAGATTCTTCCTGTTAACGGACAACACTGTTGTCCATAAATACAATATTCACAACCACATGCCAAGAGAATGTGGTCACCAGCTGGGGAGTAATTTACATGTTTCATCGGTCCCCGTGTTCCATATGTCCTGCACTTCCCCAACCTAACATTTTCCTTAAAAAAAACCTGCCTGACGCAAGCAATTAAAAGGGTCAGTGGGTCATTCAAACGGTGTGGGTCTCGTGGTGTAGCGGTTTTGCGTTACGGCCGCTATGCCAATGGTTTTCGATTCGACTCTCACCTTGCCGACTTCCCTTTTTTTGAACTTTTTTCAGGCTTACATGTTACCTTTATGGGTTAGGGTCAGGATTAGGGATAGGTTAGGGCTACAGTTAGGGTTAAGGTTAGGGTTAGGTTTAAGGATTATTTTTTTATGTTTACTTCCTTTCTACCAAGCCTACTGCAGTCCCGTCATACGTTACTGTTACGTCACAGATGGTGTATTTACACGTTTTCTAATTTCAAGATCCACAGGCCTATCTATAGCCACTGCCAAACCTAAAACTTGACCGTAAACCTTGACCATAAGCACTGATCCTAAACTCTAACCATGAACTCTTAAATCCCAACCAATTGTCTCTGCGTATTGTCCTTGTCACATGACTACTTCAATCAATTGCGTTCAAATGAAGGTAGAATAGTCCCAGCACAGGTTGTGCATCATGAAGCAGAATAGATACTACCTGAATGCGTTGTACCATTGTTGCAGTCAGAAAGCCTGAGCGGCAAGTGCGCAAAGCTTCACACTGTGGCAGCATGCAAAAATGGAGATCACGAGTTCACTCTTGTCATCACCATTAGCAAGTATTATCAACTGTTCACTAGCTTCATAAGCATTATTAGAGGACACTCACCAAGATCACTCCATCGGGATCACTCTATTATTGCTTGTTTGTGCCACATATATATGGCCCGATGGATGTTATTCTTCGCGCACATCCCGTTTGTGGTGAATCGCACATTCAGCGCAACGCCAACTGGCATGTTGCAACACCACTTTGGGCCCTGTCATGCTTATGAAAAGAAAGTTTGACATATCTTGCCAGCTTGACATATCACGTACGCATTCTCGTCGCCACAAGGGGGACTTTGGTGGGCTTGGGCTTTCGAAAAAAAGCTCCAAAGCCCCCCCTCCATTGAAATATGAAGCACTATAAAACAGTTATGCTTATTCAAATTGTAGAATGTCAAGACCCACTGCACAAATGTAAAGCCCCCTTATTGACGACTTTCTGGTGGCGATTCTGTTGGTACACCAAGATTTTCATCAGCCATTTCTTTGGTCACAATGGTTAGATTTCAACACTATCTATGAGTTCACATTCATAATTTCATTTGTTAATCCAACCCATTGCTGCACCTTAAGTTATTTAACCAAACCTACCTGCAACTACATAGCAATGCTGGTCTGCAAACCAAAACAGCATTCAACACAATAGACTGGCTTAAATGTCATTTACATTGAAATACTGTACAGTAACTGACTAAAAATTCAGTCTAACAAGTCAATGTCACAAAACAACAATATTTCACATCATGTTTAAGAAAGAAAAAAGCTATCGATCTGGCCTGGTATCATCCAACAACCAGTTAATACAGACTCGTGTTGAATAATGTAGGCGTGAAGACTGCAAAGCCTGGTGTAGACTACAGACCACATTAAAAGAGCTGGAGTGCTAGCTAGTCCAGACTAGATCACAGTAGGCCTGCACTAACTAGCTTTAGTCCAGGTGCACAGCAAACAACGTGCTTAATGTATACTGAAAGAGCGTTATCTTGACACACCAGGAACAGACTCATGCTAACGAGGGAATGGGATTAGGCTACACTACGCCACTACGGTACTGAGATTACACCATAGAAAAACTCGGAGTCATGGTACAGAAGGCTGAAAAGATGCTTCTGGAAATAATAGATGAATGATTGGGCAATGTGCAACTTTTTCCAAAAGTCTGAATCCTCAAAATATCGTTAAAAACTTTTTGGATATCCGGATCCGTATCCGGTTTGCGTTTAAAAGCAGCTTTTGGATATTGGTATCCGGTTGCAAACTCACTATCCTTGTGGATATCCAACTGGCAAACCGGATAGTGATAATCTCTGCAAGGTAGTAACTAGTACCAGTGTTAAACATGATCCAGTTCCTGGATCGCGATCCAACCGGATTTAGCAATTCAGAACCTGAGCCGGATTGGACTGGATTTTGAAAAAAAAAACAAAAAAGAAAAGCACAAACTTCGCTTCCGGCCCGCTACCTTGTCGCAGAAAGGAGCAGTGTTTCCAGCGTTTTCATTGGGCGAGGTTGCCTTCGGTCAAATGCGCAAAATCGGCATCCATTTCATCATCTACCTAATTCGAGCCACAGGCATCAGAGATGAGCGGACTGTCATATTTTGCGATCCAGATCTGGTTTTAATTTTTTAAAAATCAGTCCAAATGCACCCACAGTCCAAGAAGTTTTTCAAATGTAAAGTCCAAGTCCAACCACAGTCACAAAAAAATCGAAAAATGCAGCCTTTTCACAACAAAAACGCCGCATTTCTGCTCCATTGACTACGTCCAAATCCGGTACCCATCCTAAATTCGGAATGGTTTTACAGTCCGGATCCAATCCAAATTCAACAAATTTTGCTATAGTCCGGATCCATTCCAATCCAAGTCCAGTGCTCATCTCTGATAGACATTGGGCATATATCAGAGGTTGCCGGAGTACATTTTTCAGACTCCGTTCCTGTTCCAAAATTTTTGAACCCGGATCCGGTGTCAAGCGAAAATTCTGACCTCTGCGAAATTTCTAACCTGGAATTGCTTGTCAGTTATTTTGCTTCTCAAAATAGGACGATAAAGTTTGGCGTTTACCTTTTTGTTTTGTATTGTGTAAATCAAAACTTTTTGTTTAGACGTTAGATACCCACAACAAATTACAGTATGTGAAAAAACTTCAACCACTGCAGAGTATTGGACTTAGTCTTAGACCTCAATTATTTTTCTTTTTCTAACCCTAACCAGACACACTTACATAAACACCAAATCCTAACCCCTAATCATCAGTTTTTACAGCGTTTTTTATTTGTAGTAGCTAACACTGTGCATGCGCACATGGCGTGAAGTGAAGTCAGTAATTTTGCTTGACACCGGGTGCGGAAATTTAACTCATGTTAATACTCCGGCTAACGTCAATCCACCCGAAATTTACCAATGTTTTACTTAAAAAATTACCAGGCTGATTCCTGTTATTGCCGAAAATGCAAAGTGATTCCGGTCCGGGTCCGATTTTTCACAAAACTTTAACTACGGATCTGTTTCCGAAAGAAAAAAACAGAATACTGCCGGAGTTGACTACCGCACTCCAGATCCATGGCCACGTCTGGCATCAGTGTTGCCACTGGGATCAGTCTCGTTGACATCAGATTGTTGCCTTTTTCAACGTCAGATTTTTAAGTTACAGATTAACCTAAGTTAAATGCTTCTATCTCGCAATTTGTTACCAACAAAGTGCGATAACCCATGTTGAATCCAGAACAGAACGAAAAACCGTCATTAAATGGAGAATTTAGTCATGCGTTACGTTCCTGTTCCAAAATTTGTTCCAAAAATGCGTAACGTTCCTGTTCCAAAATTTTCATTCTACTTGAATAAGGTTTTTTGGGTTTGTCTCTAGTGTGGTATTTGTGTCAGCTAACTCCCACTCTGTCTAAAACGTTGTGCTGCACTAACTTATCTGGATTTAAAGATGGGCAACAACAAAACTGAGAACACCAAAAAGCAGGGCAAGCATAAAAAAATTGCTGCAACTCCTAACAAAGGAAAAAATCAAACTACGGAGACTGCTGGAAATTATGAAGCTTGGTAACCACTCACACCACAAAAACCGGTTGGCTACCACTAGGAAGCGCTGGAAAAACTAAGTTCACTTGATGCAAAGATGTCTGGCCTTGAAACACTACCCAAACAAATGAGTGATCTAGCAAGCACCCTCAACACAGTTTCCAGTGATGTTGAGCTTCTTCACAAAGAAATCAAAAGGCTTTGGGAAGAAAATTGTTTTCTAAGAGAAAAAAAGAGGTCACTAGAAGAAAAAATATCCTCTCTTGACTCTAATTTCAATGACTTGGACCAGTATGGCAGGAGACAAAACTTGGAAATTCATGGAATACATATGAGTGATGATGAAAGCACTGCAGAAGTTGAAAGCGAATTCTTGACAGAGCTGAAAAAAATTGATGAAAATATATCACATCAAGATATTGATGTAGCTCACAGATTAGGTAAGTTAAAAATAAATTAAAAAACAACAAAACCCCCAACATCATTGTCAGATCTATCTTTAGAAAAAACAGAAACAATATTTATAAAGAAAGGAAGAAACTAAAAAATGCTGATGCTGGAAAACCTACCACCCAACGTGTTTTCATCAATGAAAACCTTACCAAAAAAATAAACACTTGTTTTACTTGTTACAGGCAAGTTTGCCTGTAACAACTCAACTTTATACAGAAAACAAACCTGCTGAAAAGACCTCAAACCCGAGGCAGTCAGAACAAAGATAAAAGGTTATAGCCAATCAAAACTGACTATTAGTCAGCTGACCTGACTGAAAACAGCTATTCTAGGACACTAACCCCAAGTCACCCCAGTGACAACATCAGCAGAAGTCACAAGACAATTAGCTAAAATTAGGTAAAGGTCAGACACGACCAGGAAATGCTTACGACCGGAAATACCTAAACGAAGCACGAACTGATGATGAGAAGGTGAAAACCCAAGCACCTACAAGTACCTGAAGCTTTTGAAATCAGCCAATCACCAGAGGATTCAACAAACAGCAACCAATTAGAACACCTGAAATAAAGCGGTGTTGACAAACTCTGAAGCGACCGTCAAGCATAAATACAGCTGCAATTGGACCAAAAATAAGTCTTTTTCAAGACTCACTCCACCGACAATCAGGTGGCTGCAGTTTAGTCGTTACGGGAGCCTAAGTGCCAGTAATGATCAGGAGAAACTGGCGTATCCGGGTTAATCCCTGTCAGACCAGACTGTAAAAACTGGCCTTGTCCGGGTTAATCCCTGTCAGTTTAAACTGCAAAAAGTGGCTTGTCCGAACGAAGTTCTGTCAGACTATTTTGTGAAGTTCAGATTATGAGAATGAAGCTTCACCAGAGTGTCTTACTGTGAAAATGATATTCTACCAGTTTGAATTATGAATGTTGTACTGTACTAGCGTAGTTTTGTCAGGCAAGTTGCTCAGGATTAAAATGTGTTTATGACTAAACCCTATTTCCGTTAATTTGCTGTGCAAGTCCAAGTCCAGTCAATTGGTTTATTCTCTTCAGCCGTTGGAGGTTTTACCTTCTTCCGCTTACCACCTCCGGAGGCCGTATAAAAGGTGAGCAATGCTCCCTCTTACGCTGCAGTGGTCACACCACACTTGGGTGAGAGTCACTTGAATCTTCACTACACGCGTGTACACCTTGATGTGCACCCGTTCCTGCTCGGCATGTCGATTGCATCTCTTTGCAATCCGCTTGGGCCGAACCCAACTTGGCAGTGGTCATTAAAAACTACTTTGGTCCTTCTCCGGATCAGCCCTCTTGACTGAACATACTTTGGACTGAAAACAGCAACATTCGAAATTCTGATTAATGATAAACTTCCGCCTGAACTATCACTTCTTGCTGCGCAGTGCAACTCGCTAGGAGTGAACGTGAGCATGACGATATCAATTCAGTATCGGCAGATGAAATGTATATGCACCTACTGAGTACAGTTATGCTAATGCATTACCCCCCTTGCCTGAAATATTTTATAATGCGTATATTTAATACCATCGTGTAGTTTCTCTAAATTGAAGATTATCGAGACATAGAAAATTGAGTCATATTGGTATAGCAAATGGCTTGAATAGGAGAACTGATCCGAATAGATTGTAGATCTCCTTATCGCAAAACTTAAAGAACAAAATAAAAAAAGTATGTGAGCGTTGTGACATGTTGAGAAGTGCTTGAATATTATGAAACATCATACTTTGGTGAGTACCATGTTGTTTTATTCGAATATATGTCGCTCTGAATAAAAGGCTATAAGATTGAGAATCACGTATTTAATTGATGTGTGCATTTTCTAGTGTGAACCGTTGAGAAATGAGTAGTAAACGGGCAGTTAATAAGGTCTGTTAACCAGACTTAGTTTCTGCGAGAACGGTCCCAGATTCAGTAATGAGAACTCATGCGTAAAAGATATCTACTGAATTTAAAGCACCCTATGATGCCACCCTATAGGGGTCGCATCTGGTGTAACATACTTGGCTAATGACAAAAGAAAAAGATTTGGTTGGAAATACATCTGGACCAACAACGGAAGAATTCACCTTAGATAAACTAATGACAGTAAAGTCATTACTATCCGACATGTAAAATACCTCGAGCAGATCGAAAAGCCAACGACCGACTCTGGAAATCTCCATGTATCATCTGCATTTGCTGACTCTCCTTGAAAACTCACCGATGAAATGCCTGTCCCCTCCTTTTGGTATGGTGAGTGGTCTACATATTATCCTTACATTTGCTTGGTGTGTCATAATTCACTTAATAATCCACTTAACCAATAATCATGGCTCTCTGCAAAAAGTGTAATATGTCTAATTGTTTGCATTGTTCTCAGTGTTAATCATGCCACAAGTATACCCAATCACTTAATGGTTTCCCATGCTACTCCAGCCAGCAACAACCTTCACCATCATCATTTATTTGTTCCGCCTGTATTGCTTCATCTATATCATTTTGCAATTTAACCAACACATAATTTTACAACCTCCTTTTATTTGACAATTCTGATTTATCTAATTTCCTTAAATCTTTTGCATGTGACTTATCACCTCAACATTATCAAACTAAGTATTCAACTTTAAGAACAATTACTGGATGCCTAAAACAAACACCGACTCAATACTTGCCACTCCTTGCAGGCATTGCTCCAGCATCAGTCCGACGAAATGCCGCTACCCTCCGACTCGCCTTGAAGTACGCGAACATTTCAATAATAACTTAATACGCCTGAACACAAGACCTCGTCTCAAATCGCGAAGGCCGTTTGCTCAATCGGCGATTGAACTGATGGAGTCTTCTGCAGGGCATGAGTCTATCAGATAATGGACTCAACACCAGTTGCTCGAGGAGTGGAAGAAGTCAGGGGTCCCACCTCATTCCCTTCCACCACCCAAAGTGGGAAACACCGACCGTGGTCACATCCGCTCTGCGTGTTGTAAACTGAATCACCTCAGAACGCGAGTTGGACGCTTCCGGGAATCACTACACCGAATCTTTGGTGTCCATGCGGTTCAGGAAAAGCTCAAACCACGGAACTTATTATAAGTGGACGTTGTGACTCTTTCCGGATGCCTGGAGTGAAAGCAGATCTTGCTTCACCCTTACCGGCTCTCTACGCCTGGTTAGAAGAAAATGATCTTGCAGTTTAATCATATGTACGAGCATCGGGCACGAACAAGAATTCATTAATTTCATTTCTCGTGACAAAATCTTTCAATTCAACACACTGATAAGAAATAAATAGCATTTTCGGCATTTCTCTCTCTTTCGGTATCATGGCTGATCCAGCCCTCGATGTACTATGATGTTTTTCAATTGTGTTCTATTACGTGCAGTCTCCCATAATTTACCAAGATCTTTGCACAAACCTTCAAAGTTATGGATGAAAGTAAAACGTTGGGCACCTTTTGCACGTTTTCCTCGGATTCTACCACTCAGAGCAAGATCTTCAAGCTCTCCTTTGCGCAGAAACATGGCCCAAAAATTTGAGCTGTCTTTGTTCTATGCAACAAAGCAGTTTACGTTATTGTCCCATTCTTTGAAGGACTGACACATTAGTTTGGTGCGCTGTCCATGGAATGCGGAGAATTCTGCTGTAGGACCACATTTCGGCTGCTTCTAAGTTTTTCCTGGTCTTTGTTGTTACTGTCCAGGTTTCACAGCCGTACATGAGTACTGGCCACACAAAGCATTTAAAAGTCTTGTTTTTAATTTATGGAAAGTTGTCGATCTTTGAAGATCTTTTTCATGCTGTTGAAAGTTCTTTTTGAAAGATTTATGCGTCGTCTAATTTCTTTTTCACACCTCCCATCTGTAGTAATCCAGGAAGCTAAATAATTAAAGTGTTGAACTTGTCCAACCTTGATATTGTTGACTGTTATGGAAATAGATGGTTCATTTGGTGACTGCTTTGACAGTATCATGATTTTGTCTTGTTAATATTCAATTTGAGACAAAACTTTTCACTAGAAATTTGAACAATATTCACGAGCATTTGTAGACCAGCCTCTGAAGATGCAAGAAGTACTGTGTCTTCAGCATAACGGATGTTACTTATGCATCTACCATTTACTTGGATTCCCTCCTCAACCTCCTCTACTTCCTTCAGAATGAATTCACAATTCACAGGTGGGACCCCTGACTTCTTCCACTCCAGTTGAAAGCATCGCGTTGAACTACTGAGGCAAGCACAGGCAAAAGATGGCAGTTCGGGGCAGTAACTAACAGGAAAGCAACCAGCAGCAATAGAGATCGTCACCGACTTCACTCCACTACTACTAGGTTGCACTATCATTATATAGGATAAGTGAACTACGATAATTTGCTTGTGGTGACTATCACAGTGACTTGTTACTCATGGGCACCATCTAGCGGTGACCATTTATTTACATGTGGCGCCATCTTCTGGCCGCCACACGGTATAGATTGAAAAGGTCAGGACTCATAACACAGCCTTGTCTTACACCTTGTTTGATGTCAGTCCACTCAGTGAGACCTTCCGAGAGTTTGATGGCTGCTTTTTGCTTATAATATAGATTATGTATAATTCTGAAGTCCTTGCCATCTATACCAATTCGCTTTAATATTGTAAGCAGCTGGGAGTGGTGCACTTTATCAAATGCCTTTTGATGATCAATAAAGCACAGAAAAACTTCTTGTTGGTGTTCAATTGATCGTTCACACAGCATAAGCAACACAAAAATGACATTCCTTGTGCCTCTGTCAGGCATAAAACCGTATTGATCAGTTGGGATTTGGGGTATAATTTTTCTTCTTATGCGCCGAAGTATGATTTTCAGAAATAGTTTTAGAGTATGAGCCATCAAACTGATGGTTCTATGGTTTTCACAATCCAGAGTGTTAGATTTTTTGGGAATGGCAATGAAAACAGATTTGAGCATGTTGGAGGGTATTTGACCAGTTTCATATATACAGTAGAATTTGCCTAATTCGTCACCTCAACGGGCTTTTGAAAAAAGCGACGAACTAGGCGAAGTGATGAATTACGCAAACAGGTGAAACTCCATCATAGAAGCTCGTATACTTTATCATAGTAACTCGTATGCATACATAGTGCTCTTGTTTGCAGTAAAATACAAGTTTATGACGTTATGGTTGAATACAACAATTAATTCTTCTGCTCTATGTGGACTCCTCCATTCAATCAAGCACTTCAATCAATTCAATCAAGAATCTTTTTAGCTGAACACGTAGGAGACTTCACGACACATCTTTTTATCAAAATATCGTCTCGTCGGGTGGTTTTCCGTGGACGACCGCTCCTCTTACAATCTGAATAAGATCCACAATTCTTGAACTTGACCA
>Ga0210059_1013484_pt1 | contig 12220 bp, 5 predicted proteins | sample Ectturendosymbi2_FD_188042 | JGI IMG/M metagenome (GOLD analysis project Ga0210059, IMG submission 188042) | Ecteinascidia turbinata endosymbiont from Florida, USA - Sample 2 (SPAdes) (version 2) | ecosystem: Host-associated > Tunicates > Ascidians > Unclassified | place: Key West, Florida...
AACAACGTATGGTTACGTGCTTTGATGCAGTCAGATTGTTTGTACTCGTCACTATTCTTTGAACACTATAATCGCATTTTACTCTGTGAATGAGTGATCGAACTTTGCAGTGTCCGTTTGATCGATAGCGTGTCAAGCCACAATGCTTTCGCATTTTACTTAGACTCGACCAATCTAGGACTTAGCGCCCTACTCCGTAGTAGTGCTGCAACAAGTGTTACGTGTTCGCTAACAATATTGTTAAGAATGTGTCTGTAACCCTATGGTTCTGTCTTCAATGCAGTTGCAAAAAGTGTCTGTAACCCTGTGATTCCGCCGGCGTCAATGCCTTGTACTACGTTCTGTTTTGTCTGTTTTTATCAACCTGCTTTCTGCAGAGTGTGTGTGTTCATACTATGGACTTCGTGTCTGCTCACCAACAAATAAATCAAATTAAAACTAAGGCCTACAAATGCAAACAATGCTGATCCAGCTCACAGGAATCCTCTGAGTCAAGTGAAGCCGAACAAATAATGACGACCCGCGTTTCGGACATTCAACTCAGAGACTTTAATCCGCAAGGGCGGGAAGAATGGCTAACGCCTACAATTAACTACTTGAAAAGTTATCCCGACATTAGCGAGGCAACACGCATTAACTTGTACAAAAAACTGCCAAACGAGGACCGAATTTTATTAGACATGATGCGTGGCACTGCTACACTCGAGAAGGCTGAGGAAGTCTTACGCAAAAAATACGCAAGCTCACAAATGTCTGATGTTCAGGTAGCGCTGAGCGGCATGTACCTCGCAAGTCATGAGTTACCATCAGAAATGTTGCGCAAAACGTTGCAAAAGGCCCAACTTTCTGTACCAGTAATGAACAAGGGGCTGGACATGTTGGTTAAAGTCTTGTTTCTGCAAGTTTTGCCCCCCGAAGCGCGTTTGAAATTTTCTGCTTATTCGGAAACGACGCAATAGCAAATGAATGAAGCAGGTTCCTACGTTATTACTCTCCGTCAAGGAAAACAACATAAGTTGCCAGTGTCCGTGGCATCACGTAAGTAAGATGTGTCAGAGAGTGAACGCAGCAACCCCTACGAAGCGCCCGCATTGTCAGTGCTTCACGTGCTTCTCAGTGACGAAGAGACATAGACTAACAGGGAACTGCGATCTGCTACTAAATCACGCCAAGCGCATTCAGACAGCGAAGAATCAAGGTCCAGGGCTGACCATCGTGACGGTAATGAACGTTCGCGGCAACATTCTTGGGGCCATCGACATAATGGCAGGCAGGGCTCCGCTAAACAATATTATGATGCCCGAAAGCAAGGTCAAGAAAGGGAGCATCGCCCACGTTACGATAACCGTCAGCATAGTGGACAGCAAGTGCACTGTCATGAGTGTCAACACACAGGACATGTCGCCAGATTCTGCCCTGACCGCTCCACGCAGTATACAGTGAGTCGCAGGGCAACCAATGGCACACACCGCAATGCAAGCAGTGTTATGAAGACCAGCAGCGACAACTCCAACAACTACAAGCACAAGTTGCGCATCAGTTCGAAGGACCAAAGGGCGACATTCCAAATCCGTGAGCGCCACCCTTTGCTCCGGCACCCTCCGCAGGTCCCCGAGGTCACGGGTTTGGCTATGCGAAAGGTAACCGATCGGTCATGCAGCAACCTGGTCAAAGGCATATGGTCAATGGACCTATGCCTCGTCAAACCAGGTACGCCCTTGGACAAGCCTGTATGTTTAGGGGCAGACTTCGAGAATTGTACAGGCCCGTTTTATGTCGTGCATTGTGTAAATACTGGCATGAGGTTTTTAATAGACGCTGGTGCAGAATTTTCGTTTCTTCCTGTACGCAACGTGCCGATCGGAATGACAGCACAACAGTTTGATGTCGTCATTGAAGGAATTAGTGGCGAAACCCAACCTGCCATTGGCAAGGTTAATCTAAAAATCCAGCCGGAGTCCTCTGGGAAGGTTTTTAACGTAACCTTCCACATGGTGCCCACAGCTGTGTTTAACCTGCTCGGTGCAAATTTTACTGACCGTTATGAGCTTGCAAATATCATTGCTTTTCAAGCTCAACGTTTACGAGCCGAAGATACGTACGTGATAGCGCGCACTACGGTGGTAAGCGACCTTAAAGCCGACAAGCTCACTATGGATGAAGCACGTTTGCTTGCAGCACAGTTTGATCTTGGGCTTCCAACATTTCCCGAACCGCGAATGATATTGGACCAAGCGCGGTTGGACGGCATTTGGCGGAAGTTTCCGCACATTTCAGACTTAGAGCGTAATTTTAAGTTGGGGTCGCGAATGCTATTTTTGCAAACACTCGAACTGACACCTGATGCGAAACCACGCATAGCGAGGATTTACCCGCAGTCTCCAGAAGCACTGACTGCAATGAAAAAGAATTCGATAAATTTCGCGAGTATGAGTTTGTAATTGAGGGTTCGTCAACTTGGTCCGCGCCCAGCTTCGCCATCAAGAAGAAAAACGGAGAGTATCGCATTGTCACAAACTTTCGCTAACTCAACTCGCAACTCGTTCCTGTTATGTTTCCGCTACCGCTAATTTCTGACCTAAAGATGGTGGAGGCCCATAAAAAAATATTTTCGAAATTCGATATTGTTAAGGAATTCTATAGTATCGGGGTGCGAGAAAAAGACTGGCATCTTCTCTGTACAGGAACAAGTTTTGGTTCCTTCCTGCACACTGTGGTTCTTATGGGATTGACCACAAGTCCGTCGGTGATGACCCACTGCATGAACGCACTGTTTGTTACGCATTTTCGCTCGTTTTATTATGCGTATCACAAGGAGCTTATGCCTAAGGGTAACTACGTGTTTTGCTTCATTGACGACATAATTCTGGCCAGTACCGTAGCAGCCCAACTCTGGCCCCTCCCAAAATGCTTACCGGGGTCCCCCTAATGATGATTTATAAAAATAAGTTTTCGACATTATGCTACATCTCGAGGCCGAATGGCCTTCAAAACAGAATATTCTAATTGCAGACGCAATTTTGGCAGAATCAGGCCCGTAGCCAGGTTTTAAGGTTTGGGGGGAAAAATACATTTTTAGGGTGGAAAGATTTTTGTTTTTATCATATGTTTAAAACAAATTTTTCTGAACACAACAAAATCTGGGAGGGCACAAAAGAGATTCAGGGTAACTGCGCTCTAATGCCCCACCCCGTGTCTGCGGGCCTGGGCAGAACCGTCGCCAGAAACTCTTCCATTGGGGGCCTTCATGTTTGTGTAGGGGGCTAGACATTCTGAAAATTTATATTTAATTCAAAACATAGACAGCATTTGCAGATCATTGCAAATTAATTATAAATATATTCCCGCAAATGCCCACAATACACTCGTAGTTTCCAACTAAAATTTTTAAACGAGCTTATCAAAAGGAATTGGTTCGTAAACATTGTCATCTAATTGACAAACGAATTGGGTCGTAAACATTGTCATCTAATTGAAGGCGATTATTTAGACATGTCGCAATGAATCGCAAATGTAAAAAAATGTTTAAAGAAATCAGAATCAATCCTATCGTTCAGTTATGAAATCATTATAATAGAAGGAGAAAATATATGAGGAAGGTCAAAGCATGTGCGCCGTCACAAACTTTTTCTTTCATTAGCGCTAATTGATAAACTTTACCATGAACTTAAGTGAAATATGCTTATAAAGCGTTCGCATTGGGCTTTTTACTGGCCGAAATACGCATGCATAAACCTTGCTGATGTCTAGACTTGTTAATCTCCTGGTGCATGGCACATGTTTAAATTTATAACATTTTGTATCTCAAATTTATAAATGTTAACAAATATAAACTAAGGCCTACGTGGATGCAACAGTTAGCATCCATAATCCACTAACTGCACTACTCTGTTTCGGGACAACTTAGCAATGATTGCTCAATAGACTCTTCTAACTACACAATTAACTCCATCTGGCTGTCTGAACAGCAGGCTGCGCAAATTTGTAACTTTGGTCGTAAGCACCAAAGGTATCTTGCTGCTACGCAGCACAAAATAAGAGAAGACTACCTGGGCTAGTCATAATACATTTTTTTACAACAATCACTACACACAACACGTTGATCAAGTGGCCGTCTGACTTCCGGACGTATACAACTAGGCATGTAGACAGGGCTGGATAAATGAACGCGTGGCCAATCAGGGTAGTGTCGTGACCACACGGTCCAGAAACACCTAGCTCAACTGCGCAGTTAGCTCAGGTCCGATCCGAAACTTGCTAGCGGATTGTTGTACTCTTGGTCTTTATTGCGTAAAAAATATCAGGCAATAAATCTTCAAATGTTCACTTCAAGTTACGGTAGTAGGCGTTTTACCGCATGTAACCAGGGCTCCCAGTGAGGGTTTTTTCCACCCAGATCTGTTTTTTAAGTCGACCTGTGTGTCTAGATTTAATTTTGAAAAATCGCGTTTGATCTGTGTTTTCTGAAGTGATAAATTCATCAGCAACGTCAATGTGTTCAGTAATATAAAGATAATTTTACATTACAGTGTTTACACGCGCGCATCTGGTGAGAAAATACGCATATCGGATGAAGCAGAACGTGTTCAATGGGTTTCATATTCTCAATTAAGATTATTGTCAGGGTAATATACAGTGGTGTCTTTAAGGGAAGGCAATCGAGGCACCTGCTTCGGGCCCCCTTTTTAGGGGATCCCGCAAGGTATTTAGGCCAAACTCGAAATTTAGAAGTGGGTGGGCCAAGCCCCCACAGAAGTAAAACTGGGAGGGCCTAGGCCCATGCGGCCCTCCAGTTCCGCCACCTGTGATGGAAGGACATTCTCAATATTTTTTATTATCAATTTTGGGAATGCCGCGTCACACAAATATGTTGTGCAAAAGGCTGAGTTTACAAATGGTTTGATCAAAACTGACTGGGCATTCATTTCTTGTTCTTTTCCAAAACTGACATAAATTCTGTTTTGAAAATTCCACTTGCAAACTCTTGTCGTATAATAACTCTACAAACTTATCCTGGGCATAGCAGGTGTGACGCCTCCTGAAATTTCGATTGTTTATGGTTTACGGATCCACCTTTTTATGAATCAAAGTCCAAGGAAGCCTGCTTCTGAAACTGCGTATGAAGCTTTTGACTTTAGTCTAAAACTGCTCAGTGTGCTCTGAAAGCAGTTAGCCTAGCCCCTAGATTAGAGTTCTAAACACAAGCAGTCTTCGTGTCAGAATGAATGCAAAAAGGTCAATATGGGTCAGTATATTAATACCATCATGATGTAACAACGCATAACTTGTGCTTGGTTGATTATATAACTTGATAGCTTACGCAGACATACTAGTAAACACCTGACAGCATGAAACACGGTATTGACCTAAAAATAAAAATGCATTAGAAATGAATTCACTGCTGGCCTACTTCTAGTTTTCTTGCAAAGTTTACAAAAACTTGTATATCTGATTTGTCAATCCATTTGTTTCTCGACCCCAAAAATTACATTTAACAATAAAACATTGACCACTGACCCACAGTTCGAGAAGCCCTGATTTAGGCGGTTCCCCATCCTACATACAGTATATATATATATATATGCTCTGTAGATAGAAAGGGCTCCTTTCTGAGTTTCAGCCAGGGACCTCATATAACCTTAATCCGCCTCTGCCACCTCCGTAAAAAGTAGTGTCCGCGGCCCCGTAACATCGGCTATTGTTGTGTATTTTTTAGGTAAATTTACTTTTCGCATTTTTTCTTCCCCTGCGCACATTCCATTCTTTTCAGCATGTAGGCACACTCCATAGTTTTTTTCTGTTTTGCTTTATGTTTCTTTTGTACCTCATTAATTAGTTTTTGTTACTTTTTTATTTTCATATTTTGTTTAAACATATTCTTTACCACACCAAATTCCTTTAATTAAATTTGGTCCACTCATCTGTGCACATAGGTATGCGCTTTCATCTGTACATTTTCTTCACCATGCTCTGTGTTTGTTTGTTTTCCTAATTGTGCTTATTTCATTTCCAAGTGTAGTTTTTCAACTCTTCTCAAAAACTGAAAAACAGGGTTGGTTGACTAGATCAGGGCTTCTTAAACTTTTTGGTTCTACGACCCCATTTTAAAAAGTTTCTTTTTATGCGACCCCTCCCTTGATGTTAATGATACGTGTAAACGTCCTATTGCAAATCTCAAGACTCAAGAGGCATTAACGTCTATGGCGAAATCATAAAAATTCACACAATCCACGAATGTAACTATACAGTAATAAAACTACCACGCAATGTAAACAGTAGGCCGAAGGCGAAAAAAATTAACAAAAACAATTCAGTTTATAGAAGTTATCAAGCACAACTATGGGTAAGGATGCATTTGATGATTTTTACACAGACCATCCATTCGTGGCCTCCTGAAATTTAAATTGGGTATCATAGGCGGAACCAGGGTAAGGCCAAGTTGGCTACAACCTCCCAAATTTCTTGCGTATCTTGTTGTTTTGTGCTTTGAGAAGCCATGACCCAAACCAAATGCTGTTGCTCGCTTAAAGTCAAAATATGTGGCCCTTCCTAAAATTTTGGGCTGGCTACGCTACTGTTGTGTATGTTTTATATATCAAACTTTTCCTGAATCAAAGACCAAAGTCCTACTTCTGAAACTGTGCGTGAAGCTCTTAACTTAGTCTAAAACTACTCAGTGTTATCAAAGCACTAGAAGATTAGACCTAGAGTTGTACACACAAGCATGCCTTCGCGTCGGAATGAATGCAGTAAGGTCAATTGGTCGGTATGTAAAAACAATCACGACGTAACAACGCATAACTTGTGTTTGGTTGATTATTATCATTTGATAGTTCAGGCAGATATCCTAGTAAACAACTGACAGCATGAAGCACGTCATTGCCTCTACCAATGCAGTAGAAATAGATTCACTGTAAGCCTACTTTCAGTTTTCTTGTGAAGTTTGCAAAAACTTTTGTATGTGATTTGTCAAGCCAATTTGTTTCGGGACCCCAAAATTAGATTTCGCCACCTCATTTGGGGTCGTGGCCCATAGTTTGAGAAGCCCTGAACTAGATGACCGCCGTGGTCCCTCACCAGTCCTATATGACACAGCACCCCTCTTTGTTTACACTGATCAGCTATTGCGCCATTGTATTTTCATTTGCTCTAATGTTCACTAATGGTTGGTTTGCTTACTTAGTGCAATGGCTACTTGTAGTGCTTCTGCATGTTGGCTGAGTCATATGAAACAATAAACCGTTGTCTATTGCTATGAATGATGACCGTATTTTGCGCCTGATTGAATTTTCTCCATCGACACTCGAAAGTGAGGGCATCCTCTTGGCGCTCTCAATAAAGAAATAACATTCGTCTAAGATTCGCTGAAGAATTACTCGAGACAATGCCTTGCTCGACACTGAGTGGGTGAACACAAATCAACTGGAATATCACAATCGCGACCAGTCATGCGGAACGACCGTTCCTTGCTCGTGTAGAAAATGCAGCACGTTGGCAGAGAATCTGGTTGAAGTAAAAGCCTGCTGGGAGATGTGTGTGAATGATGTTCCTCAGCAGAAACACACTGCTTAATTGTACGTTTGGATGACTTGTTCGGCAAGCATTGCAAAAGAAAATAACAACAACAGTGGTTTTCGTCTGAGAGAAACAAGTAAGTATGCAATAGAACCTACTAGAAAGAACGCCGCCTAAGCTTTGCAACAAACTAGCAAACAAATGTGAGTCGCATTTTTTTGTAGCAGCACACTGAGAAGTTCTAAGCGTTATAGAGTCGTCAATTCGTTCTCTACAATATCAAAACATTTTGTCTGTACCAAGTAAGATTTTAAGCAAAAAATCATTTAAATGTTTTTTATTTACTGTTGAGTTTTGCTGCAGACAGGTCTGATGTTACCAGCGCTTGCTATAAAGGCTACTCAGCGACAAAATACTCGGCTTCAAGCATAATTTAAAACACTAGGCTTCAAGGTCAAGTGCTATTTCCAGGCTACACGAGGCGTTCATATAAATCTGTTGCTTAAAGAAAAACTTGCAGTTTGTTGTGTAAAAGAATCTAACTGAATCAAGAATGTTTTCGCATTCTCTTGTTTCAGAAATGCTACCAGTGTACCACAGTTGTTGGATGTCATCCCTAAAATAATTTGCTACGGCAGTTTTGCAATAGTGTACCTCAGGCCCGTATCCAGGTTGTAAGGTTTGGCAAGACAAAATACATTTATAGAAGGAAAGAATTTTGTTTCTATTATATGTTTGAAACAAATTTTTCTGGCCGGCCCAGACACACTATTTGGGTGGGCACAAATATTTGTTGGGAACTACCCCCGGATGCTCCTACGGGCCTGGTGTGCCTTGTGACTAACAATTGCTAACATGCTGAATTGATTCAACGTTTCAGCACCTACCACTAGAGCCTACGAGAGGAGGGTGCAAGAGGTACATGTAAATCGGACCCGAACCCGGTAGGTACTGGTGCCGTAATCATGCCCAAAATTACTAATGTAATCCAGTTGCTAATATACCCAATGATCTACTTGTAAATATTATCTTGGCATGGTAGCTGTTTTATCTATGTCTTTCTAAGGTGTTTTAGGGGCCCGATTCGGGTCCCTAGAATTGAAAATCGGGTCCCTAGAATCAGAGAAAATTTTCATCGGGTTCCTAGAGTTAGAGAACCGGGTTCCTACAGGTCCATACTGGGTACCTAACATTTTCCTTAAAAAAACAGTTCGAACTGCTATACAAAGAAGCTATACAGGTTTTGTCGAGGGCTTCAGAAGTTAGGAGGGCCTGGTATCATTCTTCGTATAGCCTGGTAAAAATTATCCCGGCGGCTCTGCCTGCTACTGCGGTAATATGCTTGATGTGACAAAAGCGTAACTGTTACGGCAAGTGTCCCATAATCACTTCAAATGTCTGATACTCGTTACATAACTTCATTGTTTCTCCACAAGCGCTCCTGCATGACGATGGCCAATTGCAGTAGTTCCTTTTCGGTGCATTGTTTGGGTATTTGTTTTTCATCAGTTTTGCCTTCGCGTAGCAACCAAACCTTCCGTGTGTAAAGGAGAATTTATGTTTTGTTGGAACCAAATTTCCTTATTTAGATACATCCGTAAAGTCACTGCATGGGTTCGGTTCATAGATGTATCAAGGACGATGTTCACGAGTCAAAGCTCGCTTGATCTCCCTAAAGCTTCTGAATGGCTAGCTAATTCTGTTAGAGGTTGCAGACTTAAAATAGGCAGTTATGTTTTTTTATTTCATAGAAGATATGCACAATTAACACGGAAAAACTCGTCGCTTCATGCAAAACATGAAATAGTTCGAACTCTCTCTCAAATCAGAATCACAGACACAAGTAATTCAGCAAGTAAACGTTCTTACGATCATCAAGTTCGTATTTTATTCAACCCCTACTTCAGAACCTTCTTACTAAGATGTCACACTCCGAAAGTGAAGATACATGTCTGATGAACATGCTTTGTATGTATATAATCGTGACTGGGGTTTTGCGGATTCAAAGAAGGAGCTTAGATTTAATTTCCGCATGTGTTGTCACTTATTTGGTTTTGTGACGAAACCAAGTTCTTAAATCAAAACACAATCCAGTGTTTGTCGAAATGTTTGCCCAATTTATAATTAAATTTAGGTGGGCCAATTTTATTGAGCATTTCTGAGTGTCCTAATGTCATCTCAGAAAAAGGTTAATTTTATTACACAGGGCAGCAGAGGTTCCCTCTGACAATGCCAATTTGTTACACTAGACAATAAAGTTTGTCAAAGCCAATTTGCGTGGCAGCGGCCAATTCGGTCAATGCCAAATTTATAGTTCTGAGCGTCAGAACTTCACCCGGACAAAGCCACTAGTGTTGACCAAAAACAAGTCATTAACATTGTTTCTAGTCTGAAGACTCAAGCTACTGAAAACGCCACTGCACCCAGCGGAATTGATAGCAGCACTTACAACCATCCGTTCGAGCTTAAGATGGCTGCAAGGCAGAGCTTCAATTTTACTTCAAAGGCTAAACCAAAAATGGCATAGGCCAGAGAAGGAGAGTGAAGCCGTTAGGAAAGGACAAGTCCTTTCAGGTGATGCTAGCAACACTCTGTCTTGGGTCTGTGAAATCAGCCTTATTTATACCCTTCTCTTCATATAGAGTCTATTTTTAGCCCATGATGATGTTACTATTTTTGGACTAGGTCACTTGATAGTTATGTAATCACCTGATAGGTGTGTGGTCACATGGTAGTTATGTAATCATATGATAGGTGTGTTGTCACATGAAAGGTTCAAGTTTGCAGGGGAATCCCCAGAAAGTACCTAGAGGTATTTACACTTCCTGTGTTGCTAGGAGACAACACCATCTTTGTTTGTAAACGTCCATTTGTTACAGGATCGATAAGTGGGTGTGTCTATGACGTTTTTCATGCTTCGTTGATTTCGGATCTTTCTGAGGCGGCTGTATTTCCAGCCTTCCAGCAGCTTTCCAGCAACTGTCCAGCAGCCTTCCAACAACTGTCCAGCAGCCTTTAAGTTGTCGTTTTAGTTCTGGTTTTGTAATTTTAAGTTCTTTAAGATGTAGAAGACAATGTAATTGCTCTGCTACACGTGTGCTTCGTGGTGCCTCAGGCTTTCTGTATTTTCCTGTGATACCACTATCACCCCCAAACGTGTCAACGATGTTCAAGACAAATCTGCCAGCATTTTCCAAGAATGGATTTTGAACATTTTTTATAATCAACCAATAATATACGAAACATCAAGGCAAAATAAGTACACTACGAATTGTCTAAAAGCGTATTGCTGCAGAATGGGAAGAGAAATGGTGTGTAATACTAGGCTATAGTGCAGCAAGATACGTACGTAATCTGGGAATACATGAAGATATTACATGCATCGTTGAACCTTCATCAAATTTTTTTCCGATCACTTCAAAAACTTGATGTTTTTTTACATATCTTAATTTTCCCTCCATTATTGAACGCTCTTGCACGATATTGACCGATTGCGGTAGTTTGGTGCGTTGTCTTCGTGTCTAGTTTTATTCAGTATAGCCTATGCAGGTTTTTTTAAAAGAAATGGTTAGGTACGCGGCATGGACTTGTAGGGACCCGATTTCTCTGATTCTTGCAACCCAATTTTCTCTGATTCTAGGCACCCGATGATAATTTTCTCTGATTCTACGGACCCGAATCGGATCCCTAAAACACTTTTAAAAAACCCTGGCCTATACGTAGTATTTTAAACCTTCTGTATGCTTCGTGCTCAGATTTTTGTATTGTCGTGCAGGGGCGGATCCAGCAAGTAAGTTTGAGTGGGGACGATTTTCTTAATTTTTTGGCAGTCAAGTCTCATTACGAGTTCACTACTGCAAGAGACATGAAGTATGCTTCACAATACTACAGCGCCAAAACAATGGACGTCAAAATGGCCTTATGTCGCGAATGCTGTTCCCCGAATTGTACAAAATTATGGTGAAAAAGGTTACTTTAGTAGGGTTTAGGGGGAGCGATTGCCCCCTGGATCTGCCCCTGTTGTCGTGTGATTCCTCTATCACACTCGCCATGCCAAGCATAGGCAAGTGTATTCGGGTGCAAAGGATAATTTGCAAAAATTTCACCACGTTTGCCCGAAACCGTTTATGCGACAAACTTTCTATCTCATTTTTCTGTAGCTGCTGGTACATTAATTTTTCGACTGCCACGTTACCCTTGAAATTTGGTTTCTGATAACCCAACTGATAAAACGTACGCTAGGCTGTGCAACAACATTGTCACAAGCCAGCTGGCGCAGTATTTTGAGAATTGGCCTCATAATTCTGAGACTTTCCGTTCAAATTCCAGCTGTTGCTGTCAGCAAGGACCACAGACCTAGCTGAGGTAGGCCTAAAGCTGCTTCCCTCTCTGAAGACATATAGTGTATGTGGCATATATCATATTATTTATGTTATGACTATGCCGTGAGTCTCACAACATTGTCTGTTCAACTGCACATATATGCAACAGGCAACAAACTGTATGGCAAAACGTGTTCATCCAAACACTGAAGTTAAAATTAAAATCTATTCTGTACTTGCTCACCATGGACTCTACTAATCCTGCTTCATTTAAAGTTATCATAAATAACCACAACATTTCCCCTGAAGATAACCTAAAATACCTAGGTGTCCTTCTTGACAATAAGTTAAGCTGGAAACCTCATGTACAAAGAGTAAAAACT
>Ga0210059_1013485_pt1 | contig 12219 bp, 5 predicted proteins | sample Ectturendosymbi2_FD_188042 | JGI IMG/M metagenome (GOLD analysis project Ga0210059, IMG submission 188042) | Ecteinascidia turbinata endosymbiont from Florida, USA - Sample 2 (SPAdes) (version 2) | ecosystem: Host-associated > Tunicates > Ascidians > Unclassified | place: Key West, Florida...
CCACGAAGGTTGAATAAAACTAAGTTTCGTGAGTAATAATTAAGACATAAATTTTTGACGAAGTTTAATCTAAATGATCATATCCTGGCCATTGCCTCTATGCGTACCACAGTTTGTTCGAGGCCCCTTTGGGTCTGGAGGCCCTAGGCTTAAGCCTATATAGCCTACAGGTAAATCCGGCACTGCAAACTTGTTTATTCAAAAATGACATTGGAGGCCTCACGCACAACGTTGGCTATCCAACGTTAGGCATGCAGCATAGGCAGATCCACGATTTTTTTATGGGAGGGCTCAAGGCCGAGTTCACCCGGATGTGTACTGTCTGCATAGAAGTAAAGACCCAAATGCTCAGGTAACTTTTTATAACAAACATGGTTAATAACCATAGACATTTTGGGCAAATCGCATTCTCGCGATTTTCCAGGCTTACTTGAACATTTCGGGAGCAGAAGCGGCCTTCACAACATTTCAGAAATTATTCTCAAACTTATCTTACCTTAAAAAATAACTTGTTCAATGTCGGAAAAATTTTATTATTGTCAAAACAAACAAGTCCACGCCAAAAAACGTATGGGGCAGGCATAGAAGTGACACAAAAACTACACGAAGAAACCTGAAATGCCACCAGTAACCTTTGTTGGCAGTCTGTGCAAGATCCATGCCCTATTGTGTTCGAAAATCGCAAATGTTCATGGAATAGAAGTTCATGACGTTCGGACATGAAAATCTGTTTATTTTCGGAAATTTTCCGATTTTTATTGCATAACACCAGAGACGTAACGAGGAGGGGCAAAGGGGCACAATTCCCGGGCGCTGAATCATTGCGGGGGGCCAAAAAGTCACAACAGTGTGATAAGCACTTTTTTCAAAACAGTACATTTGCTTCCGAAAGACCTCAGGTTTGAACATGGGGACGCTAAACTTGTTTCTTGCCCCAGGCGCCATCTAACCTCGGTACGCCCCTGCACATCACGATTGTCTAGCGAAAATGGTGGAATTTGTTTGCAAAAATACCTGCCCATCAGTGGCAAGCTATTAATCACCAACTATTTGAAACAAAATGCTGTTGATTTATCGAAGTCATTTGACCATAGAAAATGACTTGAAAAAATAAGCACAACTTTACCCTAAAAAACGCTTGAGATACGCGTAGTGACAAACCTACCAAAAAACTCGAAAGCAATAATTATGCTTGCGCTTTGCCCTGGAAGGTGTTTATTGCATCACTACAGCATTAAAAAGGATCAGACAATATTTTTCCAAGTCACAGCGGGAAACGCCGTTACCACACCAAACACAAAGGAAGACAGATTCGCCTACAAGAATTTCAACACTAGTCTTCCTGTTTCACTTCAGTGCTACGGTACTATACACGAGATACTTGTCATTTATTCATTTATGCTGCTCCATGCGCTACACGTAGAAATTGAAATGAAAAATCTAAATCTTCAAGTAACGTTACTAAAGCAAAACGGTGTGGGAACGCCATTAGTCATCTTTAGCATAGCCTACAGCCAATCTAGCGCGCTTCATTTTTAGCCTACCTGACATGTAGGCTACGTTTTACGGTTAGGTTTGTTGTTTTGGAATTTACGTTGTCACTGAGCGCTCCAACCTAGCCTGTAGTTAACTGCATTGTAAGTCGTTGTAGCGTAATTTCAATGCCTTCGCTTAACATGAGCTGCACTCATCATAAAAACTTGTAGGAAAAAATAGTATGATCTGCAGCTTATTCAACTTTTGCCCATAGTCTACTCAGTCCCGTCGCCACGGGGGGGGGGTTGGTGGGCTTAGACCCCCAAACAAAGCTCCAAGCCCCGATTTAAAAACATGAAACACTATGAATCATTTGAGGTTTTGTCAATTTTAAGAATGTCATGCCACCCACACAAACGCAAAGCCCCCCTATTGAAAATATTCTAACGACGGTTCTCAGTCTGCTGCTTATTCATCTTTTGTCCACAAGAAGCCCAACCTTACCGAAATGAAACAAGAGTTTAAATACTGTACTTACGTGCGCAGTGGCATAGCAAGATCAAAATTTTGGGTGGGTCAAAATGTTTGATTTTAGACGAGCAACAGTATTTTGTTTGAGATACTGCCTCTTAAAGCACAAAATGACTAGATATTCTAAAAATATGGAAGGCCATGGCTCCGTGGCTGCGCCTGTGTACGTGCGGTTTTTATAACGTCTATGTAATGTGAATACTTTGTGTACACACTTACGTATTTATATAAGATTGGGACCATATTTTTTATATGAAAACCTGTTTATTAGACGTTTCATTTATAGTGAAATAAACACATTCGGACTGCCCATATGCAGCAAAATAATCTTTGCATATAATATTTTCGTCCCTATCCCTGTGCAAGAAATGGTTTGTTTGAAAGCTATACAAAAAATCACCCCAATGGACGTTTCTGTGTCGGGAACCATCAATCAAAAAACGTATCTGAAAAAATTAAGGGGGACTTGAGCCCCCTTAGCCCCTTCCCTGGATCCGCCTATGATGGAGTGCTGTCGTAGTAATAACCCCCCCTTACCCAAAAAATACAAAACTTATGCATATATTGATCGGACTGCTCAACAGAACGCTTAGAAAAAAAATCAGCTTCTGACTGAATCAGATTAATAAGTGTATATAAGTCTTTTTGAAAAGTAATTGCAAACTGAATTAAGTATATTGACAAAAGTAAGCTGAGTGGAGTTGAAACTGAAATTGTGTACGAAACAAAGCAAGCAATTTTAGTCACACATCATCACATGTTATTTTTCATCACGTGCACACTGACAGAACAACACAGCAGAATTGTTTTTCTCAGAAGTCGTTAATGTTTCATTGACATTTTTCGGAATGTAGAAAGCGCCGCATTTTACATAGTAAGGGTCATGCCAGTCTTCTTTTTGAGTGCCTTCAACTGCAATAAAATTCACCAATACTAAAATTATACTTGAGATATCACCGCTAGCTCGAAAAGTAAACACTATAAATGAACGTGTGTACTCGATTGTCCTCGTTGGTAAAGACATTGACGAGAGTCATTGACATGTAATTTTACGAATAGTGCTATGAATTGTTTAATTTTCGTTCAAAATACAAGTGTAGAACCCGAGTAAACAGATAATGTGATTTATTAAACCTTCTGCTCCAAATGTTGTAATTCAGAAGAAACACATCAAGCAAATGCTTAAATCACTGACATTCAAAACAATGCGTTTATGCAAAAAAACAGGCCAGGAAACGAAAAAACGATTGAAAGCTCTAAACATAATATATCACCCCCAAACAGCCTAAAATCTAAAAACTCCAAATTTTTTTTTAATCTAAAATGCTAGCCCAGGGGTTCCCAACCTTTTTCTTACGATGTACCCCTTCAGTATTCCGACAAAAGAGCATGTACCCCTTGAGCATTGCAAAAAATAAGGATGTACCCCTTCAGAATTTTGACAGATGAACATGCATCCCTAAAACTCCTTATGATAAAATATTTTCTCATGATTTTTCACAGATATAATTAACAATATACATATAATAACTTTTGAAAACAATATTAAGTGATATGTGTATAAAAATTTGAAAATAAACAACATGTAAATATATTTTTACCTTCTATTGCTAACTTTAAAAGTACCCCTTCGGATAAGCAAATGTACCCCAGGTTGGGAAACCCTGTGCTAGCCTAACCGGATCTTTTGGGACTTTCCACAGCCCTCCAGCTCAGTCGGCTGGCGAGTGAAGGTTGAAACTGTTGGGGAATATCCTATGCAAATCCGTGCGCCAAAAAGTTGGCTCGCGCGTGACCTAAAGGTTTTAAAAGGTTGACCTTCCCAGAGCCTCATAAACCAGTCACTTGAAAACCGGCTATACTATTCTTGTACAGTGAAAGGATACAACACAGGTCTACAACACAATTTTCCTGAATAATTTCTTACAAGACATACAGTACTACAATGCTTACAATCAACGTGGATTCAGCAACATTACCTACGCAACTGCCAGCTTACCAAGGCAAATGCTGACAACGAAGATGCCCACAATGCATTTTGCAATGACTGGCTTAGATAACAGGAAGCTATTGGTCGTGGGAAGATCAATGGTGTATTAAATAAATACAAATGTTGAAAGGGAAATGTGTGAAATCCAAGGGCGTACGCAAGGGTGGGGTAGGGGTTAATATCCCCTTGAGCTTGATATTATACAAACTTTATATTACCTGTGTAAAGGAGATTAAATGTTTTCGCATACTTTTTGCTTGTTCATTTGTCGACTTAATGCAAATACTACGGAATGAATTTGCATGAAAAGTTCAAGAACAAGGAACATTGTAAATTGGCCAAAAAGTAATAAATAGGTTTTGGTGGGAATCTGGGTCATCGTCTGCGTCCAGAAAACATCTCAACCCTTTTTGCAGACCTTTCGTCCACTACGCATGTTGAAGATTGTGTTCCGCGATAGTTCATTTTATTCGAATCAATTGTCTTTATTTTGTCTGCTATGGCCGAGCAGCGCAAGTGCTGACCGCATTGACCACATTACCAGTTTCTGTAGCATGATAAAACTGTTGAACGAGCTCAAAAACAGCAGTTGCTAACATAGAAGCATTCAGGCATTTGATAACGTCTCAGCTGAGAAAAAGGAAAACTAAAATAAAAATCGAAAGTTTTCTTGCGAACTTTATGCGCATTCTCAATTCTTGTGTAGTTTAGCAAGATTCGATCTTGCAAACAAACCGGGGTGTGCGTCAGACAGTCTAGCCGCACACTTTCTATGCTCCACTGCTCGTATTCGACAAGACATTAGCGCCGCTTGATTTTTCCGTTGTAAATTGCTCTGACGCAGTGATGAGTGTTTTACTCCCCTGTTTTTACGCGCAGCCTAGCATTTTTGCAATTATGAACTGTTGTGTCGAGGGTTGAGTTTATTTTCTTCCGATAACGTAACCTGGAGAGCTGATAGTTTACATTCAGTGCAATGACACATAAATTAAGGGGAGTGCGTATAGAAGAGTATGCCTGTTATGTTAACAAATTTCGCGACAACGTTGGTTTGGAAACATGAATATGACGTCAAATTGTGACGTCACAAACAGCGCACACCAAATGCAAATGACCATCATATGCCACTGAATGAAACCCCCCGTGAAAATTTTCTGCGTACGCCACTGGTGAAATCAGTTCATAGTGAGTTCAGTTCTGGTGTGTTTATAGTATATACCCTAACAGAAGTCCTCAGTCAGATTTGGGGGCTCGGTCGTCACAAGGTTAGATAGCGCACGTGGCAAGAAGCAAGTTTGGCGCATCCATGTTCTAACCTGAGATCTTTCGCAAGCAAATTTACTGTATTGAAGAACGTACGTTTGGCATTGCTAGGACTTTTTGGCGCCACCCGCAGACATTTGCCACACCGAAGTGATTCGGCGCCTGGGGAATTGTGCCCCACTTTCCCCCCACGTTACGCCACTGTTTGGGAGTCCCCTTTTCCAGGGGTAACCCTGGTCAGGGTGCAGAGAGGCCCTGCATCCAGCTCTGAAGGGTGCTGCGGCCACTGTCTTCCTAGCTAAGCGGTCTGTTTATTTTGGTGATTTTCACCACTGCGCCGAGTGCTTTGGTTATAATCCATTAATCGCAGAACGAGTGCAATCACTTCAGTGTTATGTAAAATAATCTTCTCGTGGTACCCATTACATCAGCGATTTTCAATTTCCTTTCAAAAATCTTTTTTTGAAGTCTGTTGCATTTTGTCGTAAATGTCATGTTGTAACAATCGGTTTTGTCTAATTTTCCAACAAACAGTTTATAAACTGATATTTTTCTGAAGCATCTGTATTTGTGAAATCTCCTACACCTAATGGCTTCAAGTGACGCACAGCCGAAAAATAGAATTAGCTCTATCGAAAAGGGAGGATTGTTTTAATTTATGCTGAAATGAATTTCTCTTGGTAATGAAAAGACAACAAAAATATGATTCTGTTAATCTGGGCCATGCGCTGCAAGACATGATGTTAAAACATATGTGTCTTGCTTCTCACTTTTTCAACAAAATCGCTCTTAAGCTGTGTAAGTGTGTAACGCCGTTGACAAATACTGCATGGTTCTATGACTAAATACATTAAGTAAGAAGTGCAGTAAAGTAGCACCAGTTTGTGAAAAGACACATTATATCAGCTTTCACATTTTGTCATAAAATTGTTGACGAATTAGTTCCTTTTTTGCAAAAATCGATGCTACTGTGACCATTAAATGTCAGTTCGTTTGTGGAACAAAACATGATCCTGTACAAGAATTTACCTCTGCTTTTATGAACGCAGTAAACAAAGATTCTTGAGCTGAAACTGTGCATGAAAGAAAGCAAGCAATTTTAGTCACACATATTCACGTGTTGCTTTTCATCGCGTGCACATTGACAAAATAACACAGCACAATTATTTTTCTCAGAAGTCGTTGATGTTTTATGGACATTGATCGGAATGTGGAAAGCACCGCACTTTAAACTACACTTTACGGGCATAGTCAGGGTCATGTCAAACACGGTCATGAGCGCATTCAGCAGTAATAAAATCCACCAGTACTGAAATTATAGTTGAGATATTACCGCTAGCCCGAAAAGCAAATACAATAAAAAGAACGTGTGTCCTCGATTGTCCCCGTTAGTAAAGACATTGACACATTGGCAAGTGTTAAAAAGCATTTATCGACCCAGGACGACTGTTGTTGTAAGGTCCCTGACAAAACTTCCAGATCCTTGACAAAATTTCCAGAGCATAAAAAGGTTAGCTTTTCATTCACGATGGTACAAACTGGATTTCAAATCTAAAAAATAATTTCTGAGCTTGAAGACTTCATGCAGTTGTTCAAAAGTTGCTTGATATAAACAAATATTTTACTTATATTCATGATTCTGTCATCTTTTTTGAATAAGAAAGAAAAATGCAATAATTCAAACAAACTGAAGGATTATTGAACTTTTTCACTTCATCTGCTGCTCGGGAATGTAGCCGGAAACGATTCGGTGCGGCGAATAATTGCAAACATATTAACCGCTTGGTGGAAGCAAGAGGTGAAAGATACTGTTCCAGTAAAGAAGGTAACCTACAAGACCTGGATTCAGAACAAAGCCGAATCTTCTTTGCATTCGCGGTGCCCTGAGGCGAGAAAATCTGCTGCCTTACGTGGAAAAAGATCAAAATGTAGTATGGGCATCAACTAGATTCCAATTACTGACAAGCCAACAAAGTATCCTGAAAATCAAAAGGCGTCGCCACGGCAAAAAGTCTAGTATTGATAGATCTATCAAAGACCGTCAATAGTGTCGTGGCTCAACAATGAGGAGGTCATCCTTGAGAGATGGAGAGAGTATTTAAAAGACGTTTTGAACTCAGCCACTTCCACACAACTCAACACACAGGAGGTGAAAAAGTATATGACCGGGTCTCTCAGGAACAGCTTCGGGAAGTGTTGCCTGAGTACTGTGTTGACAGCCGCCGATTACTGGCCGTTGGCAGTTAGATCACAACCGTTAACAGTGGGTGTTGGACTCGTAATTTTATGGATTAGATTAAAATTCTCGAGATTTTATTCCACACGTTTCATTCGAAACCGCTTTTTACACAACCGTACGTGACTACTGTGTAATATATGAGGTCCCCGATAGCAACAAAGTTTTCAGTCTGGTCCTCCGTAGAAAATGTTTGCCCACAACTGTTCTATATGAATTTGGCAGCCGGACAGAGCTGAATCGACGAGGGTGTTATTGTTGGAAGCTGCACATTCAACCATTCGCTTTTTGTGTACGATTTGGTACTGCTTAGTGGTTGCATCTTCTGAACAGGGTCTTCAACATGCACTTGATCGGTTTTCAGCTGAGTGCTACCAAGTAGGAATGAAAATCAACACTGAAGTGCCGGAGGTATTATGTCTCTCTAGAAAACCAAGTCAGTGCACGCTGCACTTAAACGGCAATACACTGCAGCAGGTGGAGATATTCAAGTAGCTGGGGGCAGGCCCGTAGCCAGGTTTTAAGGTTTGATGGGGGGTAAAAAGATTTTTAGGAGCGCAAGATTTTTGTTTACTTTATATATTTTGATAAAAAATGTTCTGAACACAGAAAAATTTGGAGTGCCCACAAAAATAGGGGAATTGTCCCCGAATGCCTCCTTAGCTACGGGCCTGGCTTAGGTGGTATTCACTAGTGACGGAAAACGGAACAGGGCGACTGATACAGGGATTGGTAAAGCAAATGCAGTTCTGCGTGAGTTTTATAGCTCTGTGGTGACAAAACAGGAGTTTTCTAAAACAGCAAAGCTGTCAGTTTTTAAATCGGTTTGTTGCGATCTTCATTTACGGTTATGAATCTTGGGTAATGACCGAAAGAGTGCTATTACAAGCACAAGCCGATGAGATAGAACTTTTGCGAAGTGTTCTTTGTGACACTTGTGTGAGGCTACCTGCTACACTACAGGAAAGCGGCCCAGAGTTCGACCAACGACCAAGTGCCGTGATTGTATCTCCGACGCCAGCAGAACTATCAGGGATTTCTGAAAACCGTGAGGTATTTCGAGTCTTCCTGGGGCCGCTGCCTAGGCGACATTCTCCAGAGGAAATGCGGGTTTGAAAATGAATGAATACATGAATGATCATTAGTTCATTTCAGGCCGCCTCAACCACCACTGAGCAATTACGTCAATGCTAGGTATCTGTGTGAGGCATTTAGATTCAGGTATGGAAGTGATTCTATGCAGTGCTTGATTTTAATTCAAAATACAACATTCACAGAACATGAGTAAAAAATGTTGTTGGTTTGTAAAAGTTTTGCTCCATCTTCCTTTATTCAGAAGAAAATGTTGAGTAAATGCATCAATCAAAGAAATTGAAAAGCATGATTTTACAAACAAAGAGGGCAGAAAATAATGTGTTTAACTGCTAAGTAAACGATATTATGCTGCATAGTCGAAATTTCTGATATTTCAAAACTTTTAGTTTTGAAACGGCTGAAAATTATACGTGCAAATGCTCCTAATTTTTGAAACCGTTTTATGTATTCTAATTTGTTGCACAGCTGCGCGACTAAATGCTAAGTCAAACAAAATGTGCTGTGCATAAGTGAGAAGACGTATGGAATTTCGCATTTTGTCACAACATTGTTCCGGAATATAAGTTTTTCTTTGACAAATCGATGCTAAGCTGGCCATCAAAGTTTACTTCGTTTAAGAATGGAGATTTACCATCGCTGTTATGAACGCAGTAAAAACGATCCCCGTTCAGGTAGCCCGAATAACCTAAACATGTAGGTATTACTTGCAAATATGAACAAAGACGTTTTAGGAGCACAGGCGCATTTTTCAACATCTCAGTAATTATTCTCAAACTCATCTGACTAGCAAAACGAACTTGTTGTATTTGGAAGCGTATTTTTTTCAAAATCAAACCTATTTTCTTTCCAACAAATGTGAGAGGTACCCAAGTTACCTCTAGCAAAAATGGCAAAATTCCGTGACGGTAAAGTATGAACAACCGAGGTTAACTATGAGCGACCCGCGTCGACTCAGCTTGTCTTATCTTCGAATTTTTTCACGGGACGCAGTCACGAAGCTTGCCCGACCGTCAAAATGTCAAATTTGTTTGTGCAAAAATGACATTGGAGACCTCACGCACAACTTTGGCTATCCAACGTTAGGCATGCAGTGCTGTCGTAGTAATAACCCCCCTTACCTAAAAAATACAAAACTTATGCATATATTGATAGGACTGCTCAACAGAACGCTTAGAAAAAAATCAGCTTCTGACTAAATCATGTCAATAAATGTATATAAGTCTTTTTGAAAAATAATTGCAAGCTGAATTACGTATATTAACAAAAGTAAGCTGAGCGGAGTTTAAACTGAAATTGTGTACGAAACAAAGCAAGCAATTTTAGTCACACATCATCACATGTTGCTTTTCATCGTTTGCACATTGACAGAACAACACAGCACAATTTTTTTCCTCAGAAGTCGTTAATGTTTTAGTGACATTTTTCAGAATGTAGATAGCGCCGCATTTTACATAGTAAGGGTCATGCCAGTCTAGTTTTTTAGTAGATTCAACTGCAATAAATCTTCCAATACTAAAATTATACTTGAGATATCACCGCTAGCTCGAAAAGTAAACACTATAAATGAACGTGTGTACTCGATTGTCCTCGTTGGTAAAGACATTGACGAAAGTCATTTACATGCAATTATACAAATAAGGCTATGAATTGTTTAATCTTCGTTCAAAATGCAACAAGTGTAGAAACTTACTAAACAGATATTGTGGTTTATTAAAATTTCTGCTCCATAAGTTGTGATTCAGGAGAAACACATTAAGCAAATGCTTAAATCACTGACATTCAAAACAATGTGTTTTCGCAAAAAATCAGGGCAGGAAACGATTAAAAGCTCTGAATGTGCTGCAATTTATCTAGGAACCAACCGACTGGGCTCTGCTTTCGTTACTTTGCGATGATTCGAACTTCCATATATCTATGTTCAAATAGTTAATCTCCACAAAGACAACGTAGTCGAAATTCTCAGCAGATGTTTAAATAAGAAATCGATTTCACACATGTCTAGGCACCATCAGTCCTGAAATCTTATTCAAATGGATGTTTTTAAAGTATCAGCGCTTGTCACTGTTTTGAAGCGACCTAATTCCGCTGTGTTGCGAGATAAAGAATTGCCTTCTAAATCGTCAGCACTTCTTGCACGTCTGGTGCTTTTCCTCAGCATTACGGGTTTTCGTGAATACAGCGTACTAACTTCTCTAAGACAGCCACTCATGGTGATGTAAATTTGAACGATTGATAAAATTAAACATTTTAGCGACAGTCGTTGTGCTTCCTGGAATCCAGTGCTCGTGCGACACAGGGCCAGAGCCCACGAGTTTCATGTGTTAAAATAATCAAAAAGCTCTTTAAAGCCATGTGGTCAAAACTGAAAAACAAAAAAATAACCAAGATAAAAACAGATTTGCTTGGGTCTTGGATAAAAATCAGGAAGCAACGGTTAAAACCACAAAATCTTTGGATTTAGAGACATGTGCTTCAATTTGAGTAAGCCTTTAAAAAATTTCTCAAAGATTGTAGTATCACTTCTATGCCTGCACTTTTACTTTCTGAAATTTCAATTAACTGCACTTAGCTTGATAAAAGTAGAACATGGATGCTGGCATCATTTCAATTAGGTAGGAAATATTTATAAGTATTGTCCCACCACAAAAATACTTTACAAGTATTTGCAGTTCATAACTGGCAAGGGCTTGCACAACAACTTTTCTAGCATCAGCTCTCTAGGTGCCATATTGAGCAGTGGAACAGCATCTGTTCGAAAACTCTTTCACCCTTGAACTCGTTGAAAACACACATCGTTAGCTTAAGCATGATTGCTTGATGAGACCATCCAAGTTTATGCAATGTGTAAAACTTGTCGAAATGCCATCATCGTTCAGGTGATTTACAGGACAAGCAAATATTTCATCTCAATGTCATTCAAAACAACATCATAAAAAACACATTTTATTCCAGATGAAAAGTTAACTTTTAACAAAAGTTTTGCGGGGGTGATCGGATCGTTGTGAATGAATTGGCTCGACACTATTTATAAACATTCATCTCCTCTTGCTGTTCAAATCGTCTTGGCTATTCACCGCAAGAACATATCGAAACCTCACAATCTATATGTCTAACTGCCGCAAAGAGTGAAAAGAAGAAGATTATTTAAAACAAAAAAGTAAGGTGCGCAAACTTTAACTTTGTATAACGATGTTACAGCTGAGTAAGTTTCGTTCATTTTTTAATTTCATGATGTATGACTCATCCCTTTAACGCCCGCGCCGATTGCGCCCATAACTCGCCAGCCGGCAGAGAGCTGTTCAAACCTTCTACGGATTCGGGAAGTCTTTTAGATTCGATAGAAAAAAATTTTTTTTCAATTTTGGTTTGGTCTTCTCTGTGGGTGACGTCACAAGTGGGGGTATTTTGCGTTTTTTGACCGAGTTTACCTGGCCCTGTGCGCTAACCCAACAGACCATTTTTTGGCTCAAGTTATTTTTGGAATCGAGGTTATCATCCGAATCTTTAGAGCTCTTGATTGGCTTTCTAGCATATCTGGAGCCAAAATTATGGCTCAAAACCCAAAAATAGGTAAAAATTCTACTCCCACAAACGCTGACCATGGGTATATTATACCCATATTATGGCA
>Ga0210059_1013486_pt1 | contig 12218 bp, 7 predicted proteins | sample Ectturendosymbi2_FD_188042 | JGI IMG/M metagenome (GOLD analysis project Ga0210059, IMG submission 188042) | Ecteinascidia turbinata endosymbiont from Florida, USA - Sample 2 (SPAdes) (version 2) | ecosystem: Host-associated > Tunicates > Ascidians > Unclassified | place: Key West, Florida...
GCAGTAGAACTATGGGTTTTATTGCAATATGTCTTTTTTGCCCATCGCGAGCAACGCCACCTAGTGATACACTCAAAGGCAAATAACTCAGCTGCCCCTTGATGGATTTCAATTATGTTTTTTTTCCAGACCATCTTACATGTAAGTGCACCTTATATAAAAAAATGAGGCATTTTTGTGACATTGGGTTACACAATTGCAATTTCTTGTTGGATTATAATGATTTGACCCGAATGTGTGTTTAATTCTTGTTGTTTACTAAATATTCATTCCACTTTGACAGGTGAAATTAATCTTGAGAGATTGATGGATGTTTGGATTGATAGGGCTGTTGTTCACCTAAGTACTTTTAGGTACCGTATTTATTCGAATATAACACGCACTCGTATATAACGTGCACCCTTAATTTTTGAATGAAAATTGGTATACATTTTTTTCCTTTTTTCTTAGCTCTGACTAAAGATAGAAAGTAAAAACTGCTGTTGAAGACATGTGGCTGTAACAAAACATTTATTGATAACATACACAGAGACTAAGAATTACCAAAGCATGCACAGAGACTAAGAATTACCAAAGCATTTTTAAAGAGAAAGAAGAAAGAAACAAGATTGCGCATTGCAGCGAAAAGAATGAGTAAAGGCTGCAGAAAGATTATGAAAGAGAAAAAAGAAATAAAAATAAAGCGTGCTGATGAAAAAACTTGTGTATAACGCGCACCCTTAATTTTTGATTAAAATTCCGTACAAAATTTTGCGCGTTATACTCGAATAAATACAGTAACTGTGTGTTTTCCACTTCAAATGTTTCCGGTTTATTCTGTAAAAGTTTTTTAGAAATTTTGAAAAATTATAAGTCGTAATGTCATCGAATAATCGTGAGTTATCTGTAAACTTGACACTGTTGTGAGAGTCGCTTTGGGATATTTCAACCGATATTATTTTACCAATTTAAGCAGGTTTTCACATAATATTTTGTGATGTCATGGATTTCGCACACCCATAGAAATTTCAACTCAGCATTTAGCTGTGGTAATTCATTTATGACACACTTTTATGGAATACAAACTGAACAAATTTATTTGTGAGAAACAGCTTCGAAAACACATTTCAACATGCATATGCATCAAAGTGAAATGAGTATTTTTTTAAGAAAGTGAGTAGAAACATGAAATACAACTGTAAAGAGAATGAAAGCAGGCAAATAGTACTCACTGTGCACTCTATTAAAAATTTGTTTATAGATTCATACTCTTCACCTGTGCGGATACTAGTTACTTGAATACACTATGTGCCAGATGGAATCATCGCAAATAGATGAAAGCAGAGCCCATTTGGCTGATTCGCTTAACCCTGTATGGAGTGAAAAGTCACTGCAGTGGCTTTGACTTGGTCCAGTCCTGTTTTTTTTGCTGAGAGATTTTGGTCATTTGTCTCACAGTTGTACTAGAACTTGCCATAACAGTGTTCATTAGCCTCTGTTTCAGACATTTTGACCAAAATGAGGTAATAATTTTGATGATTTCAAAAACATTTCAGTCTATGACTGAAAAAAAACAGGTCCAGTCGTAACTTTCCAAATGATAGAGCTAGAGAGTTCGTTGTACCCTCTAAAGAAGCAGAAAGCCTCCTAGGTTCGATTAAAAAAATCTGGTCACTTTTGCATTTGAACTTTTTTTGAGTGTTGTCGTGATTGGGTAGGGGTCAAGGGATTTTTAGATGATGTCATCGGGGCCTGAAAAAAATACAAGGGGTACTTTCTTTGTTTTTTCTTTTAAAATTTAGGCGAAAATCTGCATCTTCAGAGGCCTTGATTGGCCATCAGTGTTTGTGGGTAGCAAGTCATGGTCAGAAACAACAATTAATTAATCCCCTAATGAATCTCTAGGGATTAACTAATCAATTTGTTTATTAGGTAATTATTTAATAAATACTGCATTGACAGTGATTTTGCAAGTATGTTGCTGACCTAAACAATAAAATACTTTCAGCCAAAATTGTTTGTTGATTTACTTAACATTGCAATTTGCTTTTGCAACCATAACTTACATCACGATATGCTTTTGCATTTTCCAGATTACAATATCTCTGATAGCATTAATTTGTATCTGATTAACTGCTTTTTTTTCTGTTGAAGCAAAAAGAATGGAAAAGTACCCACCTGGTTTGTACAGTGTTTATGTTATTTTTAAGCTTTAGACTGCACCAATGTTAACCATATTGTGTATAAGTTGGAATTTTCACAAATGGCATTCACTGTAATACAGCTACTGATTTCTCACCCCAATTTTACAAGCTTTACTTGAATTGCACATTATGGAGTAATTTGAGTAATATTGTTTTTGCGCCTGATGTGTTTGCAAAATTGTGGTTTCAAGTTTGCCGTAATGGCAACAGGTGTAAAATCACACCTTAGGGCGGAACATATTGACAAAATAAAGCAGTTCCGTGGAATAATTTAAGAATAATAAAAATTGTTCTAAACACTTAAATAGATGTGTGCCACATGTTTTCAAAATAGTATTTCTGAACGACTAGATAAGCTTTTACTTCAAACCTAAGCATTACTGCTATCTTTTCTGCATTGCTTATTGCATCAGCTTTAAAAGCATTTGCCTTCATACATAAAAAAATTTCATGTTACATCTCGCTATCGATTACACACCACCTATCAGATATCCCCATAACTATTTTGCATTCACCAGGTTTGATAAAGGCTTGAAAACTACTTTTTTAATCAGCCAAAAATGAGCAAGTATTCTTGTGCTAATGAAACAAGGCATAATTTCAGTCATAATTCTAATCAAAAATAGGTTATATAGCAGTAAGGTTTTCAAAAAGGTGTCATTGTGGAGCTTTTTAACTGATTTTCACAAAAACGCAAGTGTCCGTACAAATATGGTTGTGATTCCACTCCGTCGATACGGACACAATCTTCTGAGCAGGAATGCAGTTACTTGACGGCCAGCAGGCTGCACCCATCAACACTGTACTTCCGCAACACCCCCCAAAGCTTTTCTCAAGGAACCTAGCCACGTACTTTCCTGAGGTCGACAAAACATGTGTATGCGTCTTTGGCAGGATTTATCGAAAATTTGCTGGAGAGTGGAAATTTGTTCTGTAATCCCACAGGCGCGACGGAAAACGGACTGGGTGTCCTCCAGCTTTGCTTGAAATTTTTTGCCTTATCTTTTTTCAACAAACTTGGCATACACTCTTCCTGGGAGGCTAAGCAAATAGATACCCTGGTATTTGGTGCATTCACTCCTGTCTCACATGTTGTTTGTGGGGTTGATCAATTTGCCAATCTTTCGGTGATTTTCCAAAACGCCATGACACTTGACACCAGGGGTGTAGTGGGGTGGGAACGTGTGGGAACGCCGTTCCCACACCGCTTTCATGTTTTGCTTTGAAATGAGTTTGAAGCTATTTTAAAATGGCTAGTTGTTTGGGTGCGTTCCTACACCTTTTTTGTTAGCACTACATCCCTGCTTGACACACACGAGTCAGCTAAACCATCCGGCGTTTTAAGTTCTTCTAATTCACTATCACACTCGGATTTAGCAGCGACATAAGAGAGCTTATTGATGCACAATTCTACGGAATCTTTCATCTGTGCAAAGTTAAAACATCCTGCCTGAAAAACTTTGCTTAGTTCTGTCAGGTGAAGTGGCAACGTTGACAAAAGGAAAGCGCCATGTTGAAAATTTTTGTTTTAATAAAGTCGCAGTAAAACAACTTACATTGCATCATTTTTATTTTCTGACAGCTGCTTCAGTGCGGCCCAAATACCCAAAACTCACTCCTAGCTCTCACTGTTGCCTCACTCGACAACCACCTTGTTTTGCATGCCTGTCGCAACTGCTGACCTTTTGTCTTCATTGTAGTTTGATGCATCGCCAGACAAGCCGATCGCAACGGTGAAACAGTAAAGCACTTTCGTAATTGCATTAAAGTGGTTTCGCAGCTCCGTACACCATACTGTACAAATCTGCAGCAGGAAAGCAACAGGCCGAAGCGAGGTGGTGTGCCTGACAGTGCACAGATACCATACTTACAATTTTCGCTTCCAAATTTTGCGCACAAAATTATTGCAGCCGTCTGTTGCAATAGCCAGGTCCAGGAAAACATGTTTCCTTCAAATCGTTTTACTTCAAGGAAAGCCAAAACCATATTTTGGCTTTCAGAATTTAGGATGTCATTGAAAAAATTTAGGGTGTCATTTTGACAACCAAAAACGGCTCAAAAATACTGATATGGTGTTTTCCCACTTGAGAATGCGTGATTCTTTCAGATAACTTTTTTGGGTAACATATAGTCTGAGGTTACTACTTAACTGTTTTTATTCAATTTGTATTGAACATATAAATTTTAATTTTTTCACAAAAATGATGCAATCGCCATTTTTTGAGATTGTGTTTCGTGTTTTCCACTTCCTGAAAAATGCTCGTGTTTGGAACATTCATGTCTCTTCGTTAGGACTAAAAAGCTGGTTAATTTCGGCAGTGTTCATATATAAACGGCAAAACTCATGGAGTTCATGTTGTTTTGAGAGCTTTACTAGTGGTTTAATAAAAATGGAATCGCATAAGAAAAACAAAACCACATGTAATGACGTTGCAAAGCAGTGGCAGTTACGTCTTGCCTTTTTTATTTGTTTGTATATGCGGTTATCACCGACTCAAGACTCATTTCTAGTAGAGAAGAACAGACCATGAATGAGATTTAATCACTGTTTTTGCGTTTTTGGTGCGTGCAGCGACAATCTAATTGCTATTAGTTGTATGTGGTGGCTGGGTTTATTTTTCCATTCATAAACCCAAATTTTTGAAGGACCGAGCAAAATTAAGTCTTTTCAGTCATAATGTCTAAAAAGGTAGGCTAATGAATACCGTTACAGCGAGTGTTAATACTATTACGGGACAAACGACCGAAATGTCTCAGCGAGAAAACACCGTGTGGGTCAGGGCAAGACATGTGCAGTAGAATTTGTCTAATTCGTCAATGTTTAATTCGCAAATTCGCTACTTTTTCATCGGTCCCGGCAGAATCCCCATCTTTTGTGTACATTTCTGTTCACCTAAATTGTCAACTTGCTCAATTCGTCACCTTTTTCTATCCCTTAGAAGCGTTTTGTTCGGCTAATACGTCATTTGCAGTTTCGACTTTGATGCCTAAGCAGCTAGTATGTGCAGGAATTCAAACAAATTAGGATCTTTATCTGAGAATTATTGCACCTCGCAATTTGTTTATCGAATTTATACACGAGGTGCGAAGCACGACCCGACTCTCCACTGAGAGAACGCGGAAGTCTTAATAAAGGTTACTGAAGATTTTAAAGGTGTTAGATTAAATAGAGGAGTCTGGATAGAGTAGAGCAGGGATGGGCAATTAATTAATTTGAAATTAATAGCATAGCCATATAATGTCGAACGGTAGGCTTGTAGCGCAACAATTCTAAACGGTCACCTTTGTAGCAGTCGCTTTTAGAGTACTACTGAACGGGGTTCTCGTTTAGCGGGCTGACATTTAGGATGTCTTAATATATTGCACCAGGTTATTCAAAGGATTGACCTTGCTGAGCGAGAAGACATTTTAAAGAGACCACAACTACTTTCTGGTTACTGAGATGGTAGTAAAGCAAGGTCTTAGTGTAAACGGTATTTTGATGGTGGTAGCAAAGCGAGTTTCTACTCTATTTTGAGAGATTATTGGAAAATTTGAGAGATCGAAACGGTCTCTCAAAACACCTTAAAAACACGGTATTGCGCTGTAACATGTTGTGCTGTAACAAACTTGTGCTTTGACTGGGCTATTCTGTTGTGAATAATAAATTGTCCTAATGCAGGATTTTCCCCATTGCTGAAAACCAAAAGATTCAGAATGGGATTCTGTATTCGATGCAACTGTTCCGAGATAATTCTGGAATACCGCAGTAATTTATTCTGAGCTGTCCATCCCTTCCTTATTCTGAACCGACTTAGCCCTCTAAAAGAAATCGGACGAACGCACCTGTACCTAATCCGGCGGTTGCTTCCAGCAAATCCATTCATTTCAGTTTTCATTCATTCGTTTTCGTGCGCGCGTTTCTTCCGGAGAGTGTCGCTGGGACAGCAGCCGTAGGACTCGAAATACAACAGCAATCTCAGATAGTTCTGCTGCCTCAACACCAAGACGGGACCAAGCAAGGTTGGAGATGTAGTCGCATCTCCTGGTCCTTGGAAGACATTTGGACTGCTTTCCCGTGGGTGCAACTAGCAGAACTTGCCTCGCCAATGTTACGTGAGACATTCTAGACACATGGCCAAACCAACGAAGCTAAGATCTCTCGATCCGAAAAAGTTTCAGGGTTTTACCAACCTATGCGCTTTGCCACGAACTGTCACGCCGTGAACAATTTGCTAAAATGTCATCTGTGCCACTTACACTTGGGTCAGTATTATCTCAGTCATTACCCATGATTCATGGCCATAGGTTAAGGTGAGGATCTGAATTCGCAACAAACATTGGTTTAAAAACTGACCCGCAATGCTCCCCTAGTACCAAACAACTGAGCACATTTTTGACAATTTCGAGGGTGGGGCAATTGCCCGGTTTCCCTCTGGTTGCGGTCCTGCCCCAAAGCCTTTCGTGAGGAACCTGGTCGTATGCTTTCTTGAGGTCAACAAACTATGTGTAGACGTCTTTGGCACACTCCCATGATGTTTAGAAAGCTTACTGGAGAATGAAAATATGATTTGTAGTGCTATGGCCAGGACGAAAACCGAACTGCATATCATCCAGTTTCATTTCAGTTGTTTCACGGCATCTTTTTTCAAGGCACTTGGCATTCATTTAGCATAGAGGCTAAGTAGAGATATGCCCCGAAAGTTGGTACATTCTTCATGTCTTCCTTTTAGTCTATGGGGATGATCACCTCAGTTTGCTCATCTTTCAGTGTCTTTCCAAAACACCAGGCCATCTGACAATGATGAGTCAGCCAAAGAATTACTTGATTCAAGGATTGCCATTAATTAGAATCCAGTTTATGTCCCAAATTCTCCCAAGATTGCATTTTGGACTTTTCATAGTGAGGAATGTCCACCAGGGTTTCACACTTAAAATCTTCTGGTCCTGCGCGTTTGCGTAGGTCCTCCAGGCTTTTCCAGATGCAAGTTGCAGACAAGCAAGTATCGTGATCGGTCGACAGTTCTGCACCTCGTTCGACATGAATGTCCAATACTGAACGGTGTAAGTCAGCTGAAACTATGCAGAAATCAATAAGTTACCGTTGACCCAAAGAATTTCTGCATCAGGTGTACTTGTGTGCACATCACAGTGTTGGAAGAAAGTGTTGTTGCAGCAGCAAGGGCACTCCGTTATCGTTCACGTCAGCATCACTATGTCTGCCGATCACATCCAAACATAACCCTGTATCGTTCCCAGTGTATGCACTGAAGCCTCCCAGGACCGCGGATTCGTTACTTTTAATCATTCGCAAGGTATCACTAGTTTCGTCCACAAATTCCGTGTACGACCCATTTGAGTTTGGGCCGTATATCTGTCAGGCATGGGGTAATCGTAATCGATTACAGTTTTTTGAGTAATCGTAATCGACTGAACTGACTATAAATGACATGTGATCGTAATCGACGATTACTTTCATGATTATATCTTCACCCTGCATCACTGTGCGATGAACCGCAGTTTCGGTGGCTGGATTTTCTCTTTTATCATCGTTTATTGTGGTTATGTTTCAGGGGAGGCCGTTTGGCTGTCTGTGCGCATTAAATCCAGATAGTCCAGCGACAAGCACAGCGTTTGTAGCGAATTCTCGTTTTGTTCTAGCTAACCTTCCTGTTGCCTGTCAGAAGTAACGTAGTGAGTCTAGTGAGCGTAGCAACAAAAATAAGAGCTTTTCTTGAAAACCAGCTGAGACTTGCAACAGAAGAGATAGCAGTACATTATGAGGAGAGGTGTTCGTTTCATATATAGATATTCAGAGTGAATCTGTGAATGTAAGTGCTGGAGTAGATAACATATATGATTAGTACCAAAATTTATATAAATAAGTTTTTTTCCAGAGGAATAACGTAATTTAAGCCAAGTCGAAAGCACCTTTCTACAACGCTGGTAACTATAGCATCTCAACAGAGGTCATCCACGGATACTGGTAAAAAACTCAACGAATCTAGTGAGGTTTTGTCGACCGTTGACTTTTTGTCCAATAGACAGATGTGCAGCTATATTGACATCACTGTTCATTTCAAATTAAAGCCGCACAATGCTATGCTGCGCTTGCACACAATCCAAAGGCCACCATACAGCTGAAAACATCGTAACCCGCTGTTTGAAGAAATAATTACCAATTTCGAAATTACTCACACACGATTTTTCAGCGTTGTTGGATGAAAGTTCAAGGCTGGTAGATGTCATTTGACTGATAAAAGGTTTGAAGCGTTGACGTAACAGAAATTTAAAAAATTTCTTCCTTTTGTTAAATCGATATTTAAGGTGTTTGTTGCAGTGGCGTAACTGACGAGGATGGTCGTGGGGCAAATTTCCCCTCCCTGGAAAGCTAAATGCAAAAACCGGACTCCCACTTAGCTTATATTCCGGTGATAGTATTCCTCTGGTTTTCAGTAAGTTTTCGTTTTTCGGCCAATCGCAAAGATTTGTACTGGTCATCAGCACGACACTCATTCCAAACACCTCACCAAAAATTGTAACCCTATCCTGAAGAAGTTCAAGCATGTGGTCATAGCCATGGACGCAATTAGGTGGGGGACACGCGTCCACCCCACTTTTTGAGGTAGTGGGGATATAATATGCCACGTTCCCCCACATTTTTCTCTTTAGGTTTTGTAATACTGTACACTGGTTTCACGCCAAGCTGTCCCCGTCACATTTTACAACAAAATTGCACTTATGGTCATAGCACGGAGATGTACAAACGCTTTCGAACTACATTAACAAGCGACCAATTTGTTTGAAAAAGGTTGAGACCACTGCGTCGTCCTTTGCTATGTAAAAATTAATGGCGTTCCAAATGCATTTGCAAAAGTTTAAATCGGTTCAAAATATGATAAAGTTAGTTCGATAACTAGTTGAGCAAACTATGTTAAGTATCAGGTGCGCATGGTAACGACGCAATGAAACCAAAGTTTTGGCCAAGTGTTGCTAAAGCAATTACTCTTCCAAAATTAGCTGAACCTACGAAAAGCAAATGCTGCATCTCAGTAACGAAATTTTCTTCGTCCATATCTTTACAATATTGTGTGGCAGGGATTCTCACTTTTTGGTCAGTTACTCCAGCAGTGTGATCCAAGTAATTCCATATTACATCACACAACCAAGTCTCAACATTTGATTATTTAATGCCCCTTGTTTAAAGCATCAGCCATGAAAGGTGCATTTTTCTGGCGCTCTTTTTTTAATAATATGTTCACATTTTAGCCGGCAAATACATCGTCCATTTTCCTTGAATTGTAAAAGTTTGTTTTTAATAAAGTTCCAAGTTTCTATTTTTAATGAAAGCCACCATTTGTTCGTAAAACGTTCATGTAAGAGCGCTTGTGAATATCTCGATGTTTTATGCATGCCTTCTGCAGTATGTCTGTTGAAGCCAATGTTGCAGTTGTCATTGTAGCTGCCATTATGATTGCGTTTTTATAATTACACGCTTCTGATGTATTCCAACACACGTTCAATCGAAGCGGAGTAGCGACTTTGCTTTAGACACTGACTCCCGAAGTTGGTCTACAAAACTTGCGCGCATAAATAAGACGTGGATCTTATCCAATTCTTGAGTGACGGGTTGATGTATGGAGCTGAAAACGTTAAAGCTAGAATACCTGAACGCGTTTCAAAGATATTTGGATTTCATGTCATTAAACACTATGAAATGCACTGCAAAAGTTACAAATGTCAAACAAACTTGCTTATGCTTGACCCACGCAGTCTACACAAAGTGTGAAAATGGTTGTGTGTTTGTGAAAAGGAAGCTACAATCTATTCTCGCAACGGATCTGCAGGCTTCCGCAACTTAATGCAACTGTGGGTTAGTTAATCTAGCCCAGTATCGGTCGAAACCGAACAAGGGTGTCAAAGGGTCAAAAAATGGACCATGCCGAGGCGATCCAAACAGGAGTTGTGTATTTTCAACCTTACCACTGTTTGTATTTGTCTATAGCGTATAGTTATTTGAGAAAAGAGTGGAATACTGACGTGAAAAACGAACTCAGTAACACCTGCCAAAAATCGCCGATATGTTCTTTTTTTATTTTCATATGTTCTTGGAGACATGTTCACCAAACTCAGGTGTGGGTAGTGCTTAAAAAAGTTTGGAAACTGCTGATTCTAGCCATTCGAGCGTAAGCTGTTGAAGCTTTTTTTTAACCCATGAGTGTTTAAATACCAAAATCCAATTGACATGGAAAAATTCAATTTTTTCATTTAGGTTACATGCGCTTTATCGATGAAACAGATTGCAAGCTATCTGTAAGTACCGGTAATGGCAGTGTCAATGTCTTCAGCACATCCAAAATGAAAACCATCTTCCTACATACGTTAGATTTTGCTGCTGAGACTACCCGATTTCACATGTACAGTAGGATAGGGTGGCAATTAACATTAGATGAAAGTTGTAACACTTTTAGACTATGCACAGATCGGATTGTGATTACTTGACCCAAACTTTTTTTTCTCGCCGGAAAGTTAGTATGAAATCATTGATGAAAACTGTAACGCTCAACATGATTGTGATTAAACTGTTACATTGCGGTTTTAATCGTAACACATAAATATCTGGGAAGAATGTTGTTGTTGCTAAACAGTGTCTATGGCAGAGGTCTCAAACACGCAGCCCGCGAGAGCACCTTGTGCGGCTCGCGATGCTTTTTGGGAATTTTGAAATAATTAACATTTAGGCTACTTAGTTTATTCATCGGTGTTTAAAAGTGCTAGGCTAGCGAGTCAACAAGTTCATTAAAAAAAACGCAGAAAAGGCTAGAGATAAATTCCCTATAACTCACAGTTCCATTCACTGTAAAAAAGATGTAAAACTGTTTCTAGTAAGGCTCAGGTACCACCTTTGTTGCGTCAGCGTTATAATGTGGCCCAGGTTTTTTTGAAGTCCTCGGAGCAATTTGAGTTTGAGGCCCCTGGTCAGAGCCAGATTAAAGGGAGAGAGAGAGAGAGTTTATTGGCACAAACATTAAACAATATCATGCAAAAATAAAATTAAGGTGCTGGGACACCGAAAAAAAACCTGCAAAACAGTTTGTCTCGTTGGGCGCCCCTCGAAAGTTTCATAAATTTCTATCTTGGTTTAAAGTTGATGTTAAAGGGTAGGGGGGCCCGGGGCAATTTTTACTGGAGGGCCCCTATGATGTGACTCATGACGTCATCGTTTGTAAAGGTTATGCTTTCGCTGATTAGCAAGGTTCCCGTTTGTTTTTTTTCCGGAAGTCGAGAATATGCTTACTCAAATTCACATACAGTTAGCTCCGAGAAGGGAATTGGTGATATGGATACTAGGGTATGTTTTGACTAAGAAAAAATATTTCATAGACTACAGAGTGATTCAGCAAGAAACAACATTCACCCGAACAATAAGCAGAAACCCTAGATTACAAACAAAAACACCGGAAAAAGAACATGTTAATATGGCCAGCCAGGCTGAGTGTGAAACTTGTTTCCAAGATAATCTCTTGGTTTTCACCTTAATTTTCAGGTGCTCTGGTTAACGCCACTGCTTGAACGTTTAGCCAGAAAAAGCGATTCAGTCGCGGCGTTTTTGCTAACACTGCCAGATCCTTGCGTTTTTTCTTCTTAAGGCCGATGCACACTGCACTGCGGGTACGGTCATGGGAAATTCCCGGGCCGCTCCGCAGCCGCGCTGTGGAAGAGCCGTTCAGCAAGTGCCCGCCGGTTGTCAAGGCAAACATGCAAACGGAGATAGCGGCCGCAAGCTGCTACTGAGCGCTTTGCTAGCTTGAAATGTCTGAGATCAAAGTTTTGTTTCCTCCTCAATGGTGCATGACGCACTGTGACTACGCAGAAACTATGATAATTATGGGTTTGGTCGATAGCCTAGATTACAATTATGCAATCTTTGCATCCAATGCTGTGTCACTGGAGTCAAAAAAACATTTGTTGTCTCCGCAATTGCTAACATTTTGGTGAATTTTTGTTGGAGATGGATTAACCATATGCTTGATGGTACTTCAGAAAGTATCTCAG
>Ga0210059_1013487_pt1 | contig 12218 bp, 7 predicted proteins | sample Ectturendosymbi2_FD_188042 | JGI IMG/M metagenome (GOLD analysis project Ga0210059, IMG submission 188042) | Ecteinascidia turbinata endosymbiont from Florida, USA - Sample 2 (SPAdes) (version 2) | ecosystem: Host-associated > Tunicates > Ascidians > Unclassified | place: Key West, Florida...
CTGCCTAGTAAAAGTATAAGATAAACGTTAATTTTTATAAAGCGTTTAGCATAACTTGTTTTTGCACCGAGTCTCTCGTGGACGGGTAGTTTGAGCTAGGTTATTGGATCCAGCGAGGGGCGTCTGCCGCAAAATTGGCGCCCAACGTGGGGCTCGAGGCGTCAAAAATACCCATAGCGGGCCTTAGGGGTCCGGAACCTGTTAGAGATAGGAATCGAACCTACGACCAAGGTATTAAGAATGGCTATAAGCATTTTTGTATACATTGCATTTCGGGCTTAGAGAGTTGTTAAGAACAGCCGAAGGCCATCCAGGGCCTCGGGGTGTCAAGTATGCCCTGCAGGGTGGTCTCAAATTGCTGGAAATAGAACAGAACTTTTAGGAGGTCCGATCACCTTAAACCAAAGGTGACCTGCGGGTCAGGCCGCAACTGTAGAAAGACTAGGTCAATTGGGAAAAGATCCGATGACGCACAGCTAGGATCTTGCCCAAGCGATCAAACAGTTGCACTAAATTAAAGGTATGTCCGCCGAATTCCGAGTTGGCGGTACCATCAGTCTCCAAGCACTGAAACGTGGATAAGCCTCACCAAAATGAAACACTATTATTTCCGGTCTAGGGAAAGTGAACCGGCTCCGGCTGGCAGCTCGAAAGCGAGACGAGCTGATAGTGGCTGCAGCAGCACGAGTCTGCTTTAATAAAGTCGTTTCACCCTTTGGCTTGGCGATCCTCGCAAGAACGTCGCAAGTAGCCACTAAATGGAAACGCATTAATTCCGGTTAGGGGTTAATGTCAAACCGAGACCGTAACGGTTAAAAATACCGGGTCTACTGGAACAGGGTCCGACGATGCACAGCTAGGACGTTGTCCAGGCGATCAGCCGTTACACTAAACACTGTTAGCAAGAACGGTCGAGCGTGGTCTATCCCCGCGGTAGTATAGAGCCCACTTCTCTATAGGAAACGGGGTTAAATGGTCATTGCAAGACATAGACAAGATTGGCGAAACTTCGGATGCAGGGAAGTTGTCTTGTCTTAAACAAGGTTGGAGAAAGTCTTGGCGTAAGACTTGCCTTGTTAGCATAACGAAGAGGTTATGGGGCACCTCAGAGGTGGGAGAAACTTACCGATTTATGGAAGTTGCCTCTAATGCTAAAACGGCCTAACAAGTGCGGAGGTGAAGCGAGTGCACCTCCGACCCTAAATAACTCCATAGGAGATAAGGTATAGAAGGGCGAAGCAGTAAAGTAGAAAGTTAGGCCCATACAAGGAAATTGAAGGCTTGAAACTTGAAATCATTATAAAAACTAAATTAAATAGAATCTTGCAAAGATTCTGGTCAACGTTCTGTTCTATACACCTGATTAGAACGTTAACATGAGAAAAAATATTAAAAATCGAAAATTTGGCACTTAGAAAATTTCTGAGAATTGACCATGACTAAATGACGCACATCGAGGTTTGAATGAAATTTTTACGGGTTTGAGAATAATCAATTGCCGATGAATGTTGGTAAAGTTTTCAAAGTTTCACTTTGTTAATTAAAAGCTAATCGTATATCTTTGTAAATAAATTTAAGTCACCACATAGGAACATACGTCATGCGCGGACCAAGTCTCACAGCTGTAGTGTTCGAACCGACGACTAATTATTGGTAGGTTGGCCAGAAGCTGTCTCATGCTTAACAAAGGCAATTTCGGACTTGGAAAATTTTTGGAAAATTTTGATGGGCAGGACATTTCTGGCCCGTGTACCAAGAGAATCCTTGGCCTTAGGCCACTCATAATGACATCAGTGGATGGCCATAGGTTCAGACTGCGATTTTGGCCCAAGAAAAATTTTTCGTATTTAAAATGCATGGGCCCGCTCAGGGGGCAGGATTCAAAATGCATGCAAGAGATAGGCGTTCAAACACGTTTTTTCGCCACTAGGAGCCTGGCGCATTTCAATGGGTTAATGAATTAGAACAAACTAACCACTTAGAGTTGTCCGGTGGGGTCCTCTAGGGACCGTCCATCACCTAACGTAGTCCAACTAGGGCCCATAGGGCCTAGAGGGGCCTTGGAATTTAGGGGGGCAAAATATTTTATTTTTCGAAAATTTAGAGATTTTACTTCGGAAATGGTATAAATTATATGACAGGACTCTGGTCCCAAGGGGGTCAATAGTTAGGGCCCAGGGGGGACAAATGTTTTAAATGACGTAATAGAACCGGAGTCAGTTTTGGCATGTATGCGAAAGCATAATATAACCCTAATGAGCCAGTAAAGAGCCTCAAAATAAAACATTAAGGTTTAAAGTTTGCAGTGTATAGTGTATGGAGCTTTGCAAGGGCCTTAATTCAAAGGACTAGCATGATCAGGGCAGATAGTCTGCCGGAAACAGTGAGTTGATGATTAGCCAGTCCACAGTGAGTTAGTTAAAGTAGGCGACGTTTGACTACACTGGTTGAACTTCAAGGAAGGAACTAAGTCTGGTAATGCCGGACCAAAGCTAAGTACATTGTGAATAGTGAATTTTTGACAATAACTAGATTGAAGCCTTAGGCAGCCAATTAGGGTGTGAGTAAGAACCGTCTGAAGTATGTAGTGTTCACATCGAATAATTAATGGCTTTGATGCACCGGGGAAACTTAAAACGGGTCAGCAGAACCAAAAAGCATAAAATATTCGCATGCTGGCCTGGCGTCAAAAACGAAAGCAAAGTTTCGTCTCGTGCGCGCTACGCATTCGCAAGTAGCGTTGGCTGAAACCGGACGCACTTAAGGCGCCGCGCGGAAGTAATTCGATGCGATTGACTAACAATGAAACAAACAAGAGTTTCCCCGACTGCTGTGATGTCTTGTGCAGGACGGTGTTTTAGGGTTGCAGGGGTGTAGGACTTTGTAAGTATAAGGCGCACCATAGGTGCAACCTGACAAGCTACAATAGGGCTGATCATAGTACAGCTGTTCACAACATGTGGCTTGGGTGGTCCTACCCGACAATGCCTAAGGGAAAACGAGCAACAGAAAAGAGGGTCATCCTACCCTGTCCCTAAGTGGAAAATCAGAAGTGGCTTTATGATGAAAGACTCAGACCTTTTGTCATTTAGCAGTGGAGCTCCCAAGTGGGTGAAAACCTACCGTGGATAGCCTGCTGAGTCTGACTTCTTGATTGGCCACCTGCGATCGCGCAGTGTTAAAGGCGGCGACCAAACATGCGCGTTGCTTGAACATACACACAAACAGTGCACCCACGTCATGAGGCTGTCATGCATTGACGGACGAATGACCTTAACCAGGGAAGCGAAAATCAAGCATGTCCATAAGACATGTGAGCTAGCGAGCTAGCAAGTCTTCAATGATGAAGCAAAGAACTAGTGTGCGACTTAAGGAAATAAGGGACTCCGTGTACCCCGGAGGCAAGAGCGGCAGCAGTCAAAGCGCGACTGTGTTAGGCCAAAGGGGAGTCGAGGCAAAATTAAGAAAATTATAATTTAGGGTGGATAAATTAGAGTTAGAAAATAGCATAATTAATTACGTATGACTAATTAAATAGTATAACTGATAATGAGTAAGTCAGTAAATAAATAAAATCATTTAAATAAGAACTAGCGTAATCCATAAAGCAGAAAAAAGGAAGTGAAGTGTGACAGGGAGACTTCGAAAGAAAGACCTTTGACAGCTAAGTTCTTGAACAGGGAAAAGTGGAAGAAAACAGCAAGAAACCTACTGGCAATTACGATAAACATATGCTATGGTATGAATGCAACAAATAATGGTGAAAATAAAATGGCCACTGCCATTTAAAAAGGGGGGAGTAGAGCATTGTCATGCTCATCCACAATTTAAAAACCCTTTTGTTAAAATGAGGTTTTGTTAAACAGTATCTTACGTAAATAACTGTTAAAACTTGGTATTGTAACTTAATGATAAGTAGAGGCTTGAAATATGTGTTTTTCGAATAATAGGAAATGTACTTAACACGCATAAAGAAAAAGGAATGTTTCTAATCGAAATGACTAACTCCATTTAATAACAACATGTCAAAGAATGACAACTTATGCGGTGTACATGTCGTTGCAGGTATAGGAAAAGTAACTTAATGGTAAATAAATTAAGTGACGATAAAAGAAGAAGAGAAAAGAGAAGAGAGAAGCTCAAGAAAGAATGCGAACAATGCAAGTCGTTCGTGCTATGTTAGCCGCGAGAGAGCTAACACGAATAACAAGCCAACAATACAAGAAGAGGACTATAACCAGATGCTTATGGTGGCGAGGCTGGAGGACGACGATGATAACAAGCGTCGTGTTACTAACAATAAAAGGCGACGCATACACAAATGAATGTGGCTGTCCTGCCTCGTCAACCACGTGTAGTAGCCCGCAAAAGCTACCAGTGCAGTGCTATTGCGCGGAAGAAGCATACCTCGCAGGTCGGACAAAAAAGACCTGTCTGCAGTGGCAAATAAACGACTTAAAACCATTTACATATCCGCCTACGTTACAACCATTAGGAAAGGTATATATAACGGACAGTAATAAGGTTGATGCCACTAGATCAACCTTATCAAGTCAAGGGTATTGTCCACTCAAACAGCCATTGCCGTCGCAAAAAATACATTTAGGGTATATAGCGGGTCTGGCAACTAATTCCACAGTAGATCAAATTTATGCGCATCCACATTTTGGGTTAGTAGGGGTAAATACTACCACCCATGCTCAAGCGAGATTTGGCAAGGATGCGATCTACAAGTCTAACTACTCCTTTTATGTAAAAGACTGTCATTGTTTCGCCGAGATAGTTGCGCCGACTGGTTATGGATGGACGCGCTTGTTTGACGATTTTACTTTGTGGGTAGGATTTAAGGAGCGCGCAAACCTGGATATATATAATATCTTGTCGCCCGAATTAACGGAACCTCGAAATTGGGCATATAGACATAAATATCAATTGACTGGGCGCTAGGCACCTGATGGAGGGGATATAACTGCTATGAAAGAGCCGCGACCGCCAGAGGTTTTGGTATTCGATAGACATTTAGATCACCGCAAACTTACGACAGTAAATGCCATGGAAAGATGGCAAAAAGGAGTGCGAGATTTTGCATGGATGCCCGCTAGTCAAGTTCGCAATGTGCTGAAGCACTCTTATGAAAACAAGATAGAAGCTAGTGTCAAGGCCATAAACTGGACGCGACCTCGAAATGATCTCCCACGCTATGTAAAATACATAATGCAAAGGGTGACGAGTTATTTGGGTAAATATGTCACAGTCTCTATGACCTGTTCTTACCAAATTAAAAATACGACATTAGAGAAATTGATATTAAGTAACCATAATATGGAAATACCCTACGTCCTGACGGGGTACGCAAAGTCAATGATCAAAGTAGGACCTTGGTTCGGGTGGGCAGCAGGTAGTAGCTTGAGATGCGATTTCACACCAGGTTCTCCTAGACCGACATCCACGGGGCCGTCTTTCCTGTGGATACACCAAGATAAGCCCATAAGTTTGACTGCGTGGCGATTTAAAGATTACCCTACGGAAAGGAGAGGGGGCCATACACCTTTAAAATTAACCACTGTATTATCACACGGAAATCATACCCAATTAAAAGAGACCGGGGGGAGTCAGCTTAACCCTAACGCAGTCGCCATACCCACTGGGGAAGCTCACGACATAAATGAATATCCAGTGATGTGGGGAAAGAACTGCCCCATAAAACAGGCAACGGCCAAGTGCAATAAAACCATGGTTGATTTGGAAACTAAGATTCGATATGATAAGAGCTTTTATGACCCTTATCAAAACCGGTCTATAATACCTGATTCGAACCAGAACGCGATTTTCTTTCCTCCTCATGATACGGGGCGAGATAAACGTCAGGTTTTCGCGGCCATAGCCATAGTAACAGCCTTTGCGGTTCAAGGCGCGGTTGATTATGCCGGATATGAGGGCATACAAGGAGTAAAACAAGAACTAAACGACGAAATGAATACTCGAGCGGACCGCAATAATGTCAGGTTTAGGCAAGCAGACTCCGCCATAGGACGCTTAAGTGGACAAATACAGGACCTAAATGCGAAAGTGGCGCAGTTATCAGAAGAAGACGCCACCACTGTAGAACTGTTGTTAAGTAATGTAAAGACTCAAGCGCAAGAAAACGTCATTTTACAACAACAAATCGACAAGAACAGTAGAGTTTTGGTGGATCTTTCGAGAGCCCACTTAAAAGAAGCTATCGACAATAGACAGATGGATGATACAGAGACGTTCTTATTTAAGACCATCGTAAGCGCACTAAATCAGTCAAAACCCTTTATGCAACAAGGCATAGGATACAGGTGGCGATTAAATAACGGATTAGTCCACCTACAAGGGGTTGAAAAACAACTCATAAATGTGCTAGGGACCAACGGCAATGAAATTTACCAGGATCTCATAAACGAAACCTGTGACCAGTTCGCCGCGAAGATACAACAGCAAGACCATTTGGAAGCTGAACGAAAACTTCAGCAAGACATAGAAACACACCCCAGAAAAGTCCGCAACGAGACCAGATTAATAAATGCGACTGCACCTGAGCCTATAGTTATACATTACGTGCCTGAATTAGATAATTTATCACTACACAACAGTGGGGAAATAATGAAACAGGCTTTTGAAAAGGTTATGACCCATCCAATAAAAACCGTTGAGAAAGTCGGAAAAGAGGCAGTTAGTCTCATAACCAAGATACTAGGACATCCTTTAAAAATGATCTTAACACTAGTCGCAGTAGTAACTGGGGTGGTTATTCTCATAGTATTAGCAAAAAAATTAATAAAGAGGAAAACGCGACATAAGAACAACCTTGCATTAAGAATGATAAAACAGGTAGAAACCATACCAGAACAGTAGGCATGAATAACTCATTCGAAAATAATAAGAGTGAAATAGAACTTACTGGAATTGAATAACACGGCATTTAATGAAATGACTGATTTGTTGAAGCATGAACAGCAGCAAGTTTCTGTAGCAGAAGGTGAAGCTGCAGTCGGCCTAGAAGGCTGAATTGGCCTTTGCTATGTGGCTGCCGGCTACCGAAAGGAACCGCGGAGACTTTATGTACCCCTTGACACACTGTTGCTCATGATTCAACAAGTCCAATAAATAAAACCACCTTTTTGGAAAGGGGAGTGGAGCATTAGCATGCTCAGGCTTACTTTTAAAAACTTTTAGAAAAATTAAGGGCCAAAGACCAGTGTTTCTATTACCTACTAAAGGCTTTAGGGTAGTCCCAGACAATAGAACACAAGGCAATTAAGGTGCGTAAATTGCTGAACATGTAACAGAAGGCGATAGTAACACCTTATCATGTTAAAATAAACAAAATGTTACAGATTAGTAGAAAATGGAAGATAAGGTGTCTGATAACGGGGAAACAATGGGTAAAAGTATTGAAACTAACGCAAACGGATATCCCGAGTCGTTGCCACTGAAACGGAATAAGCCAGTAAGACCGCAACGATTACGAATTAAAACAAAGCGGTTTTATGACGTGAAATTGCCAACGTACGAGAAAAGTCAGGCAAAATATGAGACGTTTCTGTATCCATTGAAAGATGCTGATGAGAAGCAGAAACAAAGCGAGTGAAAAAGGAGTGAGATATTAAACGCAGTAAAACTAAGATTCTATTTGAATAAGGTATTAGGGAAAATATAACATATTTTTCTGTAAAATAAATAAACTGGCTGAAAATGGAGGAAGAAAATTTGCAGAACGAGAATACTCCGAAAAGGTCTCCACAGGAGGATGAAGATAAAGAAGAATATCACTTGCGAACACCTGAGTGGTACCGACCAGATAATGAGCGAGAAGATTCTAGAAGATTGGAAAAATACGCAAGAAAAGGAGAAAAATTATCTGAAGAATTAACAAGATTGGTTACCATCATAACCGAGAAAAAGGTTAAGATGCAGCACACGATGGAATTATTACAAGAGACTGAGGATGAATTGAGACTTGGACTGATACAACTTAGAATAAACCTAAGAAAGGCAGCCACTCAAACCATGACTAAGGAAGAAGAAATGGATTGGGAAAAAGAAGAGTATAGACTCAAGGCACAACTAACTGAACTGGAAATGTGGTTGAAGTTACAAGGTTCAAAATATGGAGCAGAAGTATTTCATGCACCCGAAGAAGAGCAAACCAGTGAAGAAGTATCGGAAAAAGAGACAAATGAAAGTGGACTGTTATTAAAAGCTTTGAAAGTGATGAGTTTAATGCAAAGTGATCAAGCAAACCAAGAAAAAGACATACCAGATGCAGCGGCTGGCGGTCCCACTTCACCCGCTACCATGGAACCGAGAGACACCAGCCGTTTTGATAAGGAGCTAGATTATGTGGCGTCAATCTTGCAAACGCAAGAAATGATTAAGGCAGCAAAAGAGACAAGTGCGGAAAAGCCCGCGTTAAAATGCTTCCACTGTCATGAAGAAGGACATTTTAAACGTAACTGTCCAAAACGACCACCACCACGCTGGTACCACGATAGAAGCTGGAATCAACATAGAGGTGGTTGGAGCCAGAATAGAGGTGGACCAAGCAGATATCAGAGACTTCCCAACAGAGGCAGAGGAAGTCATCAGGACAGAAGACCCTACCCGAGAAACCAGCCTGATGAATTTGACGAAGGTACGCACCGGTCACATCGCGAGTCAGGATGGGATGAAAGAAATCTAACGAGGGCACTTGCGCATGACAGCGGCCCGGAACATCGAAATAAGTCTGAAAATGAAAGAGTTAGTCACAACCCGATAGGATGAAAAAAGGACAGGGAAAAGAATGGATTGCCTACCCATAAGAAGGGCCATGACTAGCTATACCGGAATAGCATGATTGTAATCAGTGAAATAATAAGATTATATTCATAGATAAAACTTTATCGCTTTTTCATTGACGGGGAAAATAAAATAAAGACAGAAGTGGATTCTATCTGAGCAAAAGTTCTATCATCATTATGTTATACAAATAGTTGTCAGAATAATCGCAATTATAAGTCACCATCGACGGTATACCGTAAGATACATAATAATTATAAAGTCATGATTATTGAGTCAAAGCAAAAAGAAAAGGGATACCGGCGTATGTAAAGAATAAGATTATAGTAAGGTATTCATATGAAAGTAGATAAAATAGTCATTAAGTCATATCGAATTAATCATGTACATAAGTCGAATGAATGAACTATTATTGAAAAGAGAGTGCCATAAGAGCTAGCGGCAAAATCCTTTGCGATAAGCAGTCATCATAAGAAATAAATTCGTTATGTCATCATCGCTCACAAGAATGCGTCATGGACGATTATCGTAAAAGATAAATATCGTCTAGCGCAGAAATTAGTGGCGTCAAAAGCAAGTTCATGAGTTAAAAATGTAATGTTTCAGATGCCACGATCATTATGTCACAAGAATATTATAACAAAAAAACATAGTCATTAACGATGGTGTTATATGCATATTACAAACAAAAAGAGTCATTAATTGTATAATGTTTAAGGAATGTGAAGTATATGCGAATAAAGATCTAGTTATACCTTATTGATGTGTACCAAAATTGTATTCTATTTGAATAAGGAAAAATTAGAGTAAATAACTGAATGAAGATGTTAAGTGCTATGAAAGAAAAAATGGATGATTGGAAGACCAAGGCCTTGGCAAAACAAGTGAACCAGCTACGTACGAACAATGCAAAGCTGGAGCAGCAGTTAGCAGCATTACAAGAGGGCAGGATAACCGAAACAATGGAAACAACCAGAAAGAATCCTGCGACAAATAATGGTGATGAGAACATAGAGAAACGTTTCTGTGAAAAAACACCGGTGGAACTCCAGGAGATATTGGTCACTATAAGACAAGGAGGAACGACACTCCTAAAACAATGAAATCAAACTTTAAGGAAGAAGAGTCATGTTTAAAACAAGTTCAGCAAAAACACTCTAAAAATAAACGACCAATGAAAAGGTCAAATAAGAGGTGTCACTTTTGTCGAAAAAGGGGACACATACAAAGAGATTGCCTAAGTAAGAAAATGATGCGGAAATGGTTATGGGATGATGCAAGCGAGGAGGCAGAAGAACACCTTGCAGAAATGCAAAGCGTGGCGGCTATCCAGCATGGGAGGTAGAGGAACACCCTGCAGAAATGCAAAGCGTGGCGGCTACCCATTGGTCATTGTATATAAGGTTGATGAACACCATAATCTTTCAGAAAGCGTGAACGAACACCGCATGCAGGGTTTCTTGCAAGCAGCGTGAACGACACCCTCGGTGAGAATTAAAGTGTGGACGGAAGACCGTATACTGTTACTTGCTCATGAATTAGTCATGAGAAATAGCACCATAGCCAACAGCAAGAAAATTTATTAGGGGGATAAACGATTGGAGAAGAATCGATAATTAAAAAACAAAATAAATTTAGCGAAACCCACGCAAGAAATGAGGTTAAAGGAGATGCAGGGAAATGAAATTAAGCGAACCCAACGCAAAAAATGAGGAAGAACGCCTGCAGATAGAAGGGGGAAAGCGAAACCTCTTATAAAATAAAAATAAAAATTATAAAGGGGAGCTCCATGGGGAACGGTAACCGGGAAAGGAAAAGTTCTAATTTGAAAAATAAAGACGTCCAAAGAAATATAGCGTGCCTGACGGCACGTAACGCATTTGGCGATGCGTGATAAGGGCCCTGGAGAAAAATCTCCAAAATAGCGTTCTTAACGGAACGTAGCGTGCTTAGCGGCCCGTAGTAGGTCGTAAAAACTATTCAGGATCTAATGAAATGAAATAATAATAATTCGACTATACTTAAACTGAACATGAAATAAGAATAGCAAATAAACGAAATTGCAATTGAATAACATAGACGTCTATCAATGAAACGATGGTGAAATGGTGAAATTGTGTGTGAATAAGAATGAATGAATGGTGTGGAAAATGTAAGCGAATGATCGAGAGAATGGGGATGAATTGAATATGTGAGTCATATAACAAAATTCTCTTGTGATCTGAAAGGAAAACAAGTGTCATGGAATGAAATTTACTAATCAAGATAATGACTAGTTTATCCAAGACATTCCAACGTGGAAGTCTGTCGTAAGACAACATAGCATGTTGTTGCCATCATGAAAGGAACAACTGTGCATGCTGTTGTTCCAGCAGGAAGCGAAGAGTGAATGATGAAAACATAAAGGCGAAAACTGCAGTGCAAAAAGGTAATATCGACAACATAAGGGAAAAAACCGACGCAGACAAAGGAGACACAGATGAGGAATTGCTGACTACCAATTAGCAATTTGTCATTATGTGGTTGCAAACTTCTCTTGGTGGTGCTTGAGAAGGTTGGCGACAAAAATCTGCAGTGCGCGGTTAAAATAATGGACTAAGAAAGGAGATAATTAAAGTAATCAGGAAAAAAAGGGAAATATCACTCTACGATAAAAGAAGGGTGATGCTTGATTGGAGTAGGAAAACCCAAACCCATGCAGAAATAATAGACTTAATTGGAAAAGTAAATAGGAAACCTATAGAAACGATAAGGAAGTGCGATAAAAAATTTACGAAATACGAGAATACATCGAATTCAGAAAAAAGTAAAATTGGCACATGAAAAAGTTCACGAATGACAACAAAATAAAGTACCAGAAGATGATCTGATCAGAACGACATCTGTAGTCTGAAAAGCAAAAACTGACTTGACGAGAATTACCAGCAACCGACGAAAGGAAGAAAGAGACGAAACTGATCCGATGAGAACTACCATCAATCAAAGTTCGACAAAGTTTGAACAAACACGAAGATATGTGTGTTCAAACTGGAGGAGGGAGTGATGTTGTGGTTAAAATTAACCCCAACATACCTTTATGAGAGAGACAATGAGATATAGCAAAAGAAAAAGTACTCCTCTGACACTTCGACAAGAACTGAAGAAAATAACTGTCTGGATTGTTTGCAACACGCCAATGAACGTTGCAGAAAACTTTACGTGTGAAAAAGATTACTAACCTTTTTATTACTAACCATTTTTGTCATGTATTACGGGATAGAAGCCACACTAAAGTAGGAACCACAGTTAAGGATTAAAAGATTTAGAACAAACTACGGAGCACAATGGAATCATAGTGAAGCTAAGTTAAAGCCGTAACGAGATTTAACCAATGAAACAGCAACACAACGAATATCGAGATTTTGTGACAA
>Ga0210059_1013488_pt1 | contig 12218 bp, 7 predicted proteins | sample Ectturendosymbi2_FD_188042 | JGI IMG/M metagenome (GOLD analysis project Ga0210059, IMG submission 188042) | Ecteinascidia turbinata endosymbiont from Florida, USA - Sample 2 (SPAdes) (version 2) | ecosystem: Host-associated > Tunicates > Ascidians > Unclassified | place: Key West, Florida...
ACCGAGACCAGCGACACGGTGTTGTGGCGCGCGGTTTACGTCGGCGACAACGGTGACGTCACGACCGATCGCCATCGCAGCGAATTGCGCATTGACCTCGTGACGGGTCACGTGACAAGGAGCGAGAACATTGTCCGCTGCACCAGCAACTACTTGCTCGGGAAGGTTCAGTGAAACGGAAGCGAGACTTGGAGACGACGACGGGCAAAGATGGCGGCAGAGGAGCCGCGCGCTCGGAAAAAAGACAAAAAGCATTCCTAGTGCAACCGGGTTGAACACAGGCGCTTCTGACATCACAGCTGTGGCTTTCTTACATCATAGTTGTGGCTTTTTTTCTTCAGTCGTAGCCTCGACAGCAGTTATCGTTTCACATTGCTTCCAAAAGCGCTTGTCACCCACAGTCGCTGTACATTTTGATCTCCAGTTCTCCTGCCTTTTATCCTTTATGTGATTTTATACAAGGCGACTAGACTTGAAGATACTGGCAGCAACAACAAGACCTTCAGACACGGTCCGTCTGCCCGAGACAAAACGTTTGCACGATTATGACAATTACGAACGATCTCCTCTACAAACTGACACGGGTGCATAGGCGTAGCCAGGGAGTGGCCAAATGGGCCATGCCCTCTAAATTTCTATCATTACTTGTCGTTTTGTGCTTCCGGAAGCGGTCCCGCACACCAAATATTATTATTTGGCCTCTTCCAAAATTTTGGGCTGGCTACGGTATGGGTGATGGGAACGATGATTTTGTAAATTGCAAATCTATAAATGTTGACCCGGGCTGAGTTTACTTCTATTTCTTTTTTAAATCTCGTTAGAAACTGAAAGTGCGGTCGGTTGCCGGATAAGCAAGTTAGGAACACAACAGTGTCGATGACAATATAAATGGTAGTCTCTTTAAAGCTCTTAATTCTATTTCATAAGTCATTCCGTATTGTATTTCGTAAGTCATTTCTGAAGTTCAAAAGCCTAGTGTTCTTAAGGTGTTTGCCTATTTGTTTGTTTGGTTATCAAGTAACTTTGTAACTTTTTGTCTCACGTTACGCGTCGAATTATCTTTCAAGCATGCTGAGCTCTTTTTTTATTTTCTAAAGGAACGTACAAATCTGATGTCACGTTTTTCAACAGTCAGGCAAACAACTGAATTTCTAGATAAGCGGAAATCACGAAGAAATAGCTTTCTTTTCAAAAATGCGTTTCCGTCATCACTGCTCGTAAAAAAGCTTCATTTTCAATGTGGTTTCCATGGAACCCCTCGACAACCTCCCCCAGAACGACAGGCTGTTGCGGCAAACTGGTTGAAAGCTGCTGATTTAAAGCAAAAAACTAGTTGTGTCCTACCGCTGAGATTCCTTTACGTTAATAAACGAAAAAATGCTCTTACTTTCGCCATTAGTCTAATCTGGCGTTAGTGCTCATTAATGTGCAATGATGTCTGGAATTACGTTTCATTCTGTGTAAGACAATCGCTTAAAGTATCACTGAGAAGAAAAATACTTCACACATCAAACTGCTCAGCAATCTCCATTTTTGTCTTTTGTGACCAGCAGCTCTCCAAGTGTCTGATACAGCGACGACTTCGTGCGTATCGCTTTTTTCGTGGTGTGAACCAATCATAGAATCGCTCAAAGCGACCCATTTGTGATGTCATAGCCATGGAATAGTGCAGCAGCAAGATCTCAAGAGATATTGGTTCAGTTGGTGACGTAGCACTTGAGCTTTGGAAAAGCACACAAATAATTTGCGCGATGTTTTTAATGCAATCATGACGTCATGAAAGCATGTCATTTCTTCTTTAAGATTTTTGAAAAACGTTAAGTATTCACAGTAAAACCTTGAGCGCATCTCTAACGACGACAGTTTCCCGAGAAACAGAATTAAAATCAAATGCCATGACAACAGGTTCCGGACATCCGTAATTTGCGAGTTATAGCGGGTTAGAAAGAAAACTGAATACCAGTAACCCGACAAGACTCGTCGGCAATCCGCTTTCTTTCTCGACTGAAGTAAAAAAGCTGCAGCTGGAGGAAAACTGTCGTATTTTCACGCAAATCATTAACCAAGCAAACACCCGTTCGGACGGCAATGCAGTGAGCCTGCGCTCTCTAGGCCGAAGCGTACCCAACGCAGAGAATAGAATTCCTTAAACGAGCGGCTTGCGCCCACAGACTATGAATAAGGAAAATCAAACAACAGGAAAATACGCAAGGAGCTAGTTTCAATGACAGCGTTCGAACCCAACCTGTTTGCTCGTCCGTCCTCCATTCCAGGATCGCGTCGACGCTGACCATTGTTCGCGAGTTGCTGTAATGTCCGATGCCGTGGGGGGGAGGTCTCGCGGTCGCTGCGCGGAAGAATTCGGCGATGGCTCCCAGCAGTTTGGTCTGTAACGAGCAGGTAGCAGAGCGTACCGCGTGTAGATCGCAACTGTAACTTGACTGAAAATCGCGAGCTGATTTGTGGCAAACGAAAAAAAGCAAAGGAAAAAAGCTTGCGAAAGTAAGCAAACAAAAAATCAAAAGGAAAAAGGCAAATGAGAAAAAGCAAACGAAAAAACAACAAAATGTTACTCTTGAAGCACAACAACACAGCCCATTCCATCGGAAACACGCTAAGTCGAACTAAATACAAATGCCCTAATGTAAGAAACGGGCCTTCAAACAAAGCAAGCAATGAATCGATGTCGAGTGCGCTCCAAGAATGCCGGTAATGATTTAAGTTTCGCGTTACAGTCTACTTGTTCCAACCCAGTAGTTCTTAACCTGGGGCAATTTCATCTTCCAAGGGGGCAAATTTACTTAACGATAAATTGCAGAAAATGAAATATTTTATAAATCATACTACACTGCAAGAGTTGGCTAATTTCATATTTTAAAGAAATGAGCACCGTTGAGTGTTTTGGGGGGAAATCTGGCAATCTTGTTTCATAAAAGGGAGATAAGATGTGTAAAAAAAGGAAAAGAACCACTGTCCCAACCCATAGCAAGACCGTCAATGTCACGCTAGTCTACTGCGAGCAAAACAACTTTAAATTAATGCCTGTATGTTGTTCAGTTTTATAATGCAAACGAAAAATAATTTTGTGCGAGAGCACTTGTACATATTTTCAGCAAATTAAAAAAATACAATGCAGTAGTTCAGCTAAGTACAACATACAATCGGATCATGGGATGTGCTGCACTGCAGTTCATACAGCGGTTTAATGTTGTTATTACTGCGATGCGGATTGCAAACCTCAGATAAAACAAACACAATTTCACTACAGAAGATGTGATTTGAATTCATTCTTGTAACTCTGACTCAAAAGCAAGTGTTCTGGTGACTGCAAAGCACCTGCTTCAACACACTTGATCCACGTAACTCACGAGCCAAGCAACTACGAACGGGCTGTGTTAGCCTGGCACTACCTGAAAGCCAACTTGACCACTCTGGCGTTTGGTGAATCAGCAAAAATCATTGTTAAGTGATCTGGAAAGCGAACTAACGGGCTTACTTTATCGCCAGGTAAAAAGGCCTTGGGTGTAAATTTCAAATATTTTGCTTCATACACGTCACGCGTCAGAAAATTAAGATAAATGCTGTTTTGGGTGGTTTTCTAGTTAGGGCGAGAAAATAACTTTCTCAAGGTATTTTCTTAAAGGAGTAACTTTCTCTGCTGAACATTTGAGGATTTTTTGTATATCGAGCAGTTCGTATTCAGTAAACCACCTACACCTAATCACTGAGCAGTGAATTTAATTGGCATCTCCAAATCAACTAGAATTGGGCTGAATAATTGCTTTTTGTGCAAATTTTCGAGGGATTGTAGAATATACGCTTTTGTGGAACGATAATTTAAAGGTTTATACATATTTGCGGTGTTTTTTATAGCAGCAGTTGTCTACTGGCCGCTTTTCTGCTCATCAGGAATTTTGAAAACGCCGAAAAAAATCAACTGTACAGTTCCGAAAAAAAACAACACACTGCCTTAAAATCGCACGAGTTTCTAATAAACGACACTTGCTCGTTTCGCCCCCAAACAGGAATTTGCATTTTGTGGTCGCGCAGTCGTACGATTACTTCAAACCAAGCTGAATGTAGTGTTTGTTTCAATTCAGCAACAGAACCAGCATAGTAAGCTCTTACCTAAATAGACAATAGCAAATGTCCTTAATGGCACTCAACCAAGGTTTGCGAACAGCAGCGCAGGCGAGAAAAAATAACGCCAGGAAAATGTCGGTTGTCGTCGAGAACCTTAACTATCATTCGATAATAAATTGGACGTCGTTTGGGGAGGAACTGCAGTACGCGCGAAAGCCACGAATAACCTCGCGCTGAAAAAACAAACAAACTCGCACAAACCTCAACTGCTGCCCACGTGTGGCCAGGGTTTTGTCGGTCGAACATCGGAATGAAGTCTTCACACCTGACGTGCTTTAGACTCTTGCCTTCGTCGACGTAGTTCATGACGGTGAAGTGCTTCGCGTAGTCGTCGAAATGGTCCAAAGAAAAAGGCCTGGGAAGGAGCAGAGTGGCGTTCACCCAACAACACGTCAGAGCAACACGCCCAATTTAACCAACAACACGTCAAAGAGACACGCCCAGTTTAGCCAAGAACATGCAGGAACAACACGCCCAGTTTAACCAACAACACGTCAGAGCAACACGCCCAGTTTAGCCAGCAGCACGCAAGAACAATACGCCCACTTTAACCAACAACACGTCAGAGCAACACGCCCAGTTTAGCCAACAGCACGCAAGAACAACATGCCCAGTTTAACCAACATGCCAGAGCAACACGCCTAGTTTAACCAACAATACGTCAAAGCAGCATGCTTAGTTTACCGAAGAACACACTCAATTTTCTCCACAACACGTCCAATTTGCTGAACAACACGCTAGAGCAGCATGCTCAGTTTGCACAAAATACGTCGGAAAGATTTTTCAGGGCGCTTAATAGAAGAATGTCGTTGTCCCCTTCCAAATGAACGAAACCAATTGCACTTGCCGAGAGATATAATTTCATGTCATCTATCAAACTGGAAATACAGACAAAAGTGCGTTCCCCTTCTCATCCCGCACTCGCTACACCTTTTAGACGCTCGCGGATTTGAACCTTTTGTTCACTTAGCACGGTTTCTTGAGAAAAACAGCTGGCGAGCTCGCGCTGCTGCTGGAAACACTGATTTCAGACCTAGTCTGAAAAAAATTGTCAAAACGCTGCTCGGAGGCAGCAGCGGGCAGTCGCAGCACGCCAGCAGACTCAACTATCAGTAGCACCTACAGTACTGTGCGAATTAATTGGGACAGCTGCAACAAAATGCAAAAATTCTCGATTCCGGCAATAATTCGGTTTTAGTTTCAAAAATATCAGCTCTGTAAGCAATAATAAGCTGTGCAGTACAGTACAATGTTAGCATCTAACGTGTCCTTTTCGTTTCAGAACCATTGAAATCCTTTTGCATTGATTGAACGAGGTTGGGGCACATTTTCTTTAGTTCTTCATCATGATGCCAGATGCTTATTATGGCTTCAATAAGCAAAGTTTTTGTGGAGCAGCTGTGCTTACAAAGTTTCCGCTTGATCACAGATTCTGAATAGGGTTGAGGTCCGGAAAATTTCCCGGCCAATCCAGCACATTTATTCCTGGCTGCTTAAAAAATTCTGTATTTTCTTTGAACAGCGGAAAGGTGCGAGATCCTGTTGAAAAATTGGATCTTCTGGAGAACTGCTGTTTGACAGCCTGGGCATCAAGTATTTAGTCAAAATGTCCTTATATTTTCCGAATTCATCATGCCTTCAATCGGGATCAGTCTGCCATATCCTGAAGCAGAAAAAAAATCCTCAGAACATCTTCTTGGGAGGATGCTTAGTGGCTTGTTGAATATGTGCTTTTCTGATTGGCTCACCAATACTTTTTCTAGTGTACCGAGATCAATAACCAAGCACTTCAAAGTGAGATTCATCGGAGAATATAACTCTTTTCCACAGTTCTGCACCACAATCTTCATATTTTTAGCCCAATGAAGTCGCTTCTTCATCACAGCGGGAGTCAACAATTGCTTCTTCCTGGGTTTTCTTGCGATCCTCACACCAGTGAGGAACCTTTTCCGGATAGTTGATGGATCAAGTATCATTCCTGACACAGCCAGATCACTTTGCAACTCCCTACTTGTTTTCCAGAAGGCTTTAACAGTGTTCCTGATAATCATGTTAACAACGCTTGCAGTTGTCTTCCTTTTTCTTCCACATCTTCCTCGACGGTGAATGTTGACATCATTCGCGCTTTCCGCCATCTTTGCTATCCTCCCTGCTGTTGATTTTGCTAAACCCAAACGTTTTCCAATCGCCCTGATCAGCGGTCCGCAAACTTTTTCGATGCTGGGCCAAATACCCGTCTTATCAGCGTCCGCGGGACGGATTATTTTGTGTATTGACTACAAAAAACAACACGCATAACATTGCTTACGTTTGTATCTTGCTATTTATTTTCTTTGCTCGGTACGAACAAACTCGCAATTAGCACCCAGGTCTTGCGGTAAACAATTAAAAACCGCCAGATAACGCTTACACGTCAAACTCCACGATATACAAATTCCGCAGCATTTATTCAAGCTAATGTAGAATCTACAGCAGTCTAGGCGCCAAGCACATGTACAATGGGTGTTGTTGCACACTAACTTCCAACGGAAAAAAACAGCCATGTGTGTGTGTTTACTTGCCTGTGTTGTGCAAAAAGTATAACATTACAGACGAATGTCCTAGGTCAGCGTGGCACAACTATGTGCCCGCGGGCCGCTTGTGACCCGCGAACAGAATTTTTAAGTCCCGCGAGCTTCTTCAGTATTGATGAACTCTGTGTATATGTTAGAGAACGTAATTTCGATTAGAACAGGCATAACATGTTTCAATACAAACGCACAATAATGACGGCGTTAACCATGTTCTCAAGCATGTGGCTCAACTAATAAACAAACAGAGAGTCCGTGGCCCACCGACTATGAAACTTATCGAATGCGTCAACTGTTGCACATCCACAGAGGAGAAATAAAAAGAACTGAAAACGACATTTAAGCACAACGTGCGTCAGTGCGAAGTCTGAGTCTATTTAGTGATAGATGAATTCGAGTTGGTGTGATAAATGAACGAAGACGTGATGCGCTCCACATTGGAGATGATTTTTTTGTTCTCAAGAGATAATCTGGAAATTTTCACACGTATTGATGTTGCTTGGAATATTTTTGTGTTGACGCAGAGGCGGGTAAACGAGGCGAAGGCCGCGGGAATCCAAGGAGTGAATTTATGAAATTTACATTTTATTACAATGCTGAAACTGGACGTCAGGCATATCGAAAGTTCATAAATATCCCTGCTAGATGTTTCTTGGTATTGTAAGGCTCTTAATACACACTGCATGGATCTGACTGATAGAAACTTTCCTGTGGGGTGTATGCAAATGTATGTTAAGTAACCCGAAAGGGAAGCGCTTCCAAGCCTTACATACTATCTCTCTTCCCCATTTTCAGGCTCCTAATAGCCTATTGTTGATCTGCGACTATTGTTGATCTGCGACTTGTAGACTTGCAGTCTCTAAACTATCTCTCGATTCTCTCCAGAGCAGAGCTTCCCAACCTTTCTCTGACCATGTACCGCTTCAGTATTTCGACAGATGAGCATGTAATGCTACGATTTCTCAGGAAAAAAGGCTCAGCAAAATAAAAGTCCACTGGATTTTTAATAAAACATTTACATTTCAAAATATTTGGAATAAATAAAATATATAAATATATTTTTCCCTTCTATTGCTAACCTTAAATGTACCGCTTCAAATAGACAAATGTACCACTAAGGGTACATGTACCCCAGGTGGGGAACCTCTGTTCTGGAACCTGGGTTTTAAAACTGGTGGGATTGAAAGATTCGCAAAGGAGTGGGAGTATGGCGGCGACATATCGTTCAAAAGTCCGATTATACTCGTATATTGTTTTTGTCAATCGTAAATTTATCATCACTTTACTATAAACGCCATAATCAAAACAAAGCGGACAGTACAGTGAACAAAAATCAAGACCTTTTAAACAAACTTGTTCAAAGTGGGATTTATGAGCAAAGAACACTTCATGTTGCGATAGTGTCTTGTCTGCTTCGTTTCATTTTTGAAGGCAATGCGAATTGCGTCACAGGGCTATATCATGCGTGACGATTTGGCGATAGATTCTTCGCTTTAAAATATTTTGAAAATGATCGAAGCAATGCAGTAAATTTATCAGAAGGAATATCGTTCGGAGCTGAGAAGTCTCTCGGCGCCAAGTACGATACGTTTTAAAAGGTGCTCTTTTTTGAGCAGAGCGCAAGCGTACTTTCTGAAACGCACTACACATTTTTTTCTCGCGGAAAGTGCCATGCAAAACTATGTGCCCTTTCACGCATAGGCGTATCCATGGGGGACCAAGGAGGCCATGACCCCTAAATTTCTAACATGTCTTGTCAGTTTGTGTTTTGAGAGGCGGTGTCCCAAACAAAATACTGTTGCTCGCTCAGAGTCAAACGATTTGGCCCCTCGAAAATTTTGAGCTGGCTAAGCCACTACTTACACGTACGTTACTATACAATATTCAAGACCTTTGCTATTGTTGCGTAACATCGTGCGGGACTCGCACAGCTTTTTTGTTTATTCTCACTTGAGGCGATGTTCTTGTGGCGTAATCCTTTTTGCACGCGGCAACGGTCTGCACATGCAGTTCTTCTGTGCCTGCATTTCCCACATCCCTCAATACCAGCAGAATTTGGTAGAGGAGCATACAATCAAGTGTCTGCCCGAGGGTAACCAGATCTCTGTACGCCTCTAAGTTGACGTAAGACCTTGTCCTGGCTTTCCTCGAATGCGGCACAACTTTTTCGAATAAGTGTAGACAGAGCACATCAAGCTGTGTTTGAAGAACAGCTTCTCAGTCTGAGTTAGATCAATTTCGCCGGGGTCATTTGCTGCTCCATCCATATACTTACAGGTTTTAAGAAGTAAATCGTTCATTTTTCTTCAAGTATTTATTATGTTGCTTAGCTTTTTCATAGCAACGTGTAACTGGGACATTATTCCAGTTAAAATCAGACACATGAATGCAGGAATGGCTGGTGCGCTATTTTAGTGCTTTGCTTCTCTCTCAGTGTTGACTGTGTTTATCAACTAACACTTACTCTGTAATATGTTATGACTAACCATTATTGTGTTCTTGAGTTATTCGACTACCCTTGTAATATGGACCATGAGTCTGAATCAAGCACGCAAATAAATAAATATCGCTGCTTGAACAATGCGTTGTACGAAAGGTAAAAAGTTGAGCATTGTTGTTTCTCTCATTGCGTTGCATTTTAATGTATTTCAAATCTACGTGAAAACATCATTTCTTCACCAAAGTGATTTTAAGACATGTCAATAATGGCGCACATACATTCTAAGTTTGCCAGTTTAATCGAATTCATTTTGTAGCCTTAAGCAACTTGCGTACAGCATCATAGCTCAAATGTAACCCTCGCCACGGTCAAAACCGAAGACATTTGGCAAAGCCTACAATGATCAAGCAAAAGAGCTTAACCGCAGAAGTGGTATTAACGAATGGAAAGAGTCTTTTTTTGTTATCAAGCGCGATTCCTGAGACAGCCCTGTCCCATTCAACGAGTCAAGAGATGACGTTTCATTACGGTGGTATAAATAGCTCGTATCGCGGCTTTGGAGTTGGTGTCGGTGTAGTCGAGTGGTTACTTCGTGCAATGGTGCAAAACAATCTCTGTCACAGATCGTTCGTGGGTTCGAATCCCACCCTGTTCACCACTGACGCTGTCCGACACTTTTGACTCTTTCCATTGCACTAATATGAACAGACGAAAAGCGAGTTTCGTGACCATCATTGTGGCAGATATTCGTTCCTTTGCCATGGATAAGAGATGAACATTGAACTGTATTTTGATTGGAATGGATCCGAACTAGAAACATTTTTTACATGGAATGGATCAAAACTGAAATATTACAAACTTTCCAGAATGATCGGTTTTGGAGGACTAAGTTTATGGAAATTATGGTGTTTTTGTTGTTAAAAAAACTGATTTTTTAACATTTTCGATTCCAAACAGACTAGCGTTGCCGTATGTCCAGAATTTCCCGGACACGTCCGGATTTTCGGTGTTAAAGCTTGTGTCCGTCAATAATTTTAAAAAATGCTCTAATCCACGGAATTTTGACAGTTTCAGAGGCGGTAATCATATTAGATCCTCTGAAAAATATTAATTTTCATGATTGGGAGAGAAAAAAATGCTCTTTTTACTTTATTGCTTATAACCTATTGTGTAACAATTCTGTGATATTTTTTCTCTGTGATAGTTGTGTAGTTATGCGGTAGATTGGCAACTGTAGTAGGAATATACTGAAAAATGTCGTATAGTGTTTGTTTGTTGCCGCGAAAAGTAGCCATTGAGGCAGTCAGGAATTTTGCCGCTTCAGATATGGTAACCCTAATTTAGACTTGAATTTTACATTTTTGAACTATTTTTGACTATGTTGGGACTTTGACTGATTTTTAAAACTGCAGTACTGGACCTGGACTGTGAAATATGACAGTCCGCTCATCTCCGCATGCATACCACTTCACACGGTAGGCTATTAGGGAAAGTGAATGAAGAAACCGTTTACGAAGTAGTTCATGTGGCAGCAAAAGCGAAACTAAACTAGAAATTTCAGCGTTGCACTTAGGGCTGAAAAGGGTTACAAACGATCGTTACGAAGAATAGCGATGAAAATATATATGTATAAATTTACATATTCTCTTTTTTGTTCAAGTGCTTGGTTCAGCCACAAGGTCAATACAAAGGGGCAGTCAAAACAACACAAAGGTACAAATATTCTTAGGCACAACGCATCTTAGGATAGGTGTTTGTCGGTGAACGCAGGTCAATACTGAAGAGCAACAAACACTGAGGCAATGAAACAACAGCATCAACATTACATGTTCATCATACATGCACAAGCGTCAGATAGTGGGAGAAGACTGGAGATTTGTAGAAAGCATCAATCAGATGAAGTAAGCGGACAAAAAGTTCAGTGGAGATGCACATCGTCGAACAAAGCCATGCGGGATTTTTACTAATCGTCAAGACATGAAATGTCGTGACGTAATGAGTAGCTTGATGTGCGCGAATACTTGCCATTCCTGGCGATGTAATCCAAATTCGATGCGTATTGGTGTAGGCAACACCTGTGTGTTGCCTACGGGTTGTGTGTATTTGCACCACAACCAACATGCAAGCCACGCAACAGACTCGAAACAGAGTGTTTTTGATTGCAGTGCCTCTGATAGTATGCTCTCTTAACGCAAGAACTTGAGCTCTTTTTCTCGGTGTAACATCCATGGAAAAGTTTTTTTTTTAATACTTACAGCAATGCCAAAAACTGCAGTAAATTATAAACAACTCTGCTGTATGATATTCAGCTCTGCCCTGCAAGGCTGTAACTCTGCTGCACAAGTCATTTAGTTCAGACGCAAAAAATAAAAATTGGTTTGAATTGTGATTGCGATGACATTATGGTGATGATTCGCAATGGACTGTATAGCAAGCAATTGAAAGACAGCAATTCAGCGGTAATTTTCAACTTACTGGCGGTAACTCGACAAAACTTTCCAAAAACACAAAAGTTGCTTGTCCAACTTAATTCGCACAGCACTGTACTCTATGTTTGAGAAAATAAAGCAGTGGAACAGTGAAGGCGCGTTAAACCAAGGAAGGAGTGGTCAAGAGGGCCCAGCCGGAACGTCACATGCTTATCCCAATTGTCGAGGGTGCTGACGTGAGCATCAAACATTACGTTATCAGAGTGTTCGAAACCACAAAGGCGTCCAACGCTGAGCGATGAACCGGAACAAGCAGGGGGAGACTTTCTGCTGACCGCGAGGCTTGCCACTGGCGTGCATTTGCGGGCCGGGTGGGAGGACACGGCGAGATTTGCACTGTGCGGTAGGGGGGAGCGGGCCGACGCGGGATGATTCGACCGCAGGCGTGCGTGTGTGGATAGAGTGCGGGAAACGAGGAAGCTTTTTTCAGACAGATGACACACAAGACAGCGTGTATTGGACACGGGGTCATTTTATATAATGACTTATTGCATACCATATTTTACACACGTGCAATGCTTTGCAGACCAGGATCGGACCTCAGCTGACGGCGTCGCGCAAAACCCCGTCCTCCGA
>Ga0210059_1013489_pt1 | contig 12217 bp, 5 predicted proteins | sample Ectturendosymbi2_FD_188042 | JGI IMG/M metagenome (GOLD analysis project Ga0210059, IMG submission 188042) | Ecteinascidia turbinata endosymbiont from Florida, USA - Sample 2 (SPAdes) (version 2) | ecosystem: Host-associated > Tunicates > Ascidians > Unclassified | place: Key West, Florida...
ATCCTTAGTAAATTTACAAGTGAGCCATTCCATTATAACCATTTAAGCAGAATTTTGAGAAGTGGGCCACGGAATATTTTCAAAAGCCGCCGTGGGCCACGAAGTTAAAAAGGTTGAGAACCCCTGCTTTAGAGGAATCATCCGATTGGGCTTTGCTCTCATCCTTTTGCAATGATTCAAACTTGCACATATCTGTATTCAAGTAACTTCACTCCACAGGTGATACAAGCAAGAAATAAATCACAAATTTTTAATAGGAAATCCATTTAACGCAACACTACACACCACCAGTTCTTACATCTGCAAGCAATGCTAACAGGTGAAACATTTCAACAGTTCATCTGTTAGCATTGCTTGCAGATATAAGGACTGATGACGTGTAGTGAGACTTGGGATTATTTTAGTCTTTCTATGTGTTTTTGCTCTTCATTCCAAAAACAAATAGCTTTGTATCTACATTCATTAAATGATTGTGTGGTGCTTCAACATGATTTGCTTTGATGTTGTCCACTTTGAACTTCATGTGCTTAAATATCTTGTATTTTTTCTGTGAAAAGTTTATGCATACGCTTGTCTCAATATATTGGTGTGTTTGTACCAATCTTGATTTTCTATTTTCTTGCTGCTGTCATGATGTGTGTTTATAAAAACACTATGCAGATGGTTGTTTCCATCTTTCCTATTCGATTGCAGAATGAAGTTTTATTTTACTTGATTTGTATTTCCTCTAGAGCAGTGATATTCAACCTGGGCGAATTCGCCCCCCATGGGGCGATTTTATGCCTCAAGGGGACGATTTTGTGAATTACCCATTTGGGGGTGATTTCAGTTTCCAGGGAGGCGATTTCTGCAGGTTACAATATACAAAATTTGTGAATTGATTTCAAAAAGTAAACTAGACTTGCCACTTTGGAACCAATTTATTTGATGCACTTTTGACTCCATGTTTTGTAAAATGGTTATAAAACACACGATATAGGACTGATGATGTAACAATCAAACTAGCACTAACTATCCAAGGCCACGGATAGTGTTACTGGTTTGGAGCCAATCACTGCGATTAACAAATTTTCAGGTATATTATTAAGCCTGACGTTTAAAAAAAGATAAAACAGTGGAGAAACTGTTGCAGTAAGTAGTTTGGCAGTTTGTTGACCTAGTCGTTGCAGAGGCAGCGTCAAAAATCGACATCAAGCAGTAACATTTGCAAGTCTTTAGGCATGTCAAAACTCACAGATTTTTGGACTTTTCTCGTATGCAATAGTATGCACTATTTAGTTTAATTATATTTATGTTGGTTGAAAGCAACTGATACTCATAGAGCTATCGGAAAATACCCAATCGACCGAACTCAATTTCTTAAAGACGAAATATTTCAGTTTCTTTGAAGATTCTAAAAATGGTTAAAAAGATCATAATGTTGCTACCACTGAATCATCACATCAACTTTCTCTGCGATTAAGAATATTAACAAAAAGTTGTGACTAAGTTTAGCCTAATTATTTCTCCCCGTGAACTGACACAAATCCCTCCAACTGTATGTATCATTACAGGGGTGGCCAAACCCGCTCTATGTGTGAGTCGCATATCGTAAAACCCAACTTACAAAGAGCTGCAAGTAGCTATCACAGTACCATTTTACAAAATGTTTACTCTTTGCAATAGAAATAAAAAACAAATTTATAATTTTTAGGAAAGCCCAAAAGAGCCACATGCAAATTTTCGAAGAGCCGCTGTTTCGCCATCCTTTATTATTATTAGCAATATTGTCTTGAAACAAAACTTCATATAGTTTTCAACAGAGCGTTACCAAAACATTTTTTCGTAGGCAAAACATGTCATAGTCCATTATCATGTGTTTTGTAAACTTCAGTTTGTAACTTGAGTAAAACAGTGGAACCTAGTGTCTTCTATAAAAAAATATGAGAAAAATGACTGAATGAGACGATTTAGGTAGCAATTATTGGCTAGAAAAATTAATTAGTTAACCATAAGTTGTAAAACGTGCTTATCATGGTTTTCAATCAGTTCGAGTGTTTCACTGTGCTTGTAGACATAGCTGTACTGTGTTCATCTGACTAATGACACAGTATATCAGTAAATTAGGCTATTGGAAAGGGATAACTTACACTGGCAAGAAAGTCCAACCATCCCCATCTTAGCTAAACTAAAATTTCCAAAAAATCGTTTTCGCCACCTGTAGTTTGAGGAAATAACGCCAATAGTTGGATTGCATAGAAAGTGACTGGGTGAAGTGTTTTGCCAGTTAACTAACACTAGCGAATGCGATTCCACATCCAAGAATTTTTAATCGACTACCAAAGCGATTATGAAGCCTGCACCATATTTATGAACATGGATGGTCAGACATTTTGATCAAGTGCAGTGAGCGTTTTCCGGAATTTTTGGGAAACGTTAAGCTAATATCACTGTTGAAGTTTCCCACGAAATGTGTTTCTGAGCAAGTTTCAACCACATACTGCACATGCTAATAAATTCCGCAATCCTCCTGACATGAGCACAGACTGGTGGAAATGCCATACGACTGAAGCTGAGCAGCTTGCAACCTGCTTTAAAAAACTGGCGGTAAGAAGCCTTGGGCAAGGTTCGCAGTAGTTAGAAGTGGAACTAGGGCTGTGGTTCCTGTTCCAGCTCCAGGTATCCAAAATTTTTTGCTCCGGCTCCAACCTCCAAGTTTTTGGCTCCGGCTCCAGAACGATTTGGTCCAATAAATACTAAAAACCATTGAGCTATTTGCACATTTGGCTTGTTCCACAAACTGTGTGGCTGAACCGGAACTCAAATTTCAGGCTGCGACTCCACCATTCAAAATTTTTTGGCTCTGCTTTTGGAAACCAACTGCTTTTGGAAATGAATAATACTGTTTCTACAAGTGCAGTTGCAGTCGTTTTGTTTGTTCGTTCTTTGTGCTAACTAAACTGTCCCTATATTTTATTAGCATTGAAATATTTTCATATCAAAATAATATATTTGCCACTAAAATCATAGGTGGGGGGCAATTTTTAAGCAAAGTTCCTGTAGGGGGACGATTGACCAAAAAAGGTTGAAGACCACTGCTTTAAAGTGTTAGAAATGGTCTGTGGAATGTGTAAGTTTTACAAAATGTTGGAAAGGTTTGATTTTAGATTTATGACTTATATACTTCATATAACTCATTTTTCTAATGGTTTAACAATTTCAAAGCGGTGGACTTGAAAAAATGGTTGCTTCCTGCATCAGTTTGTGGTCACACCGATGTTTTGCTCAGTTAAGTTTTAAGGAAGAAAATATTTGTCATGAATTCATATGAACACATGTATTATGCTTGGGTGCCAATTTCGGTTTGTGGTTGATAGCTTACATCATATTAAATTTTTTCTTTAACTCTTTGGCGTCTGGCTGCTTTCAGGGATTTTCGGAAAAAAAACGCCTAAACGCACGTGGCTTTGCGCAGGAATTTATCTGGTCAAGTATGCTCTACAGACCCGGTAAAAGTCTCAAAAGACGTGGCAAGTCTTCTAGTCTGCACTCGAAACAAAATTTTTTGCTTGGGGGTTGCGGGTTTTTTGTGAGTGATGTCGTAAGTGGAGGACTTTTAGGCCACCTTGGCCCACTTTGCCTGGCCCTGGGCGCTAACTGTTAGGTGGTAGTATTTCGCTGAATTTTTTACTGGAAACTAGGCTACAATCAGAGTCTTTTGATACTTTGGATGACCTGCTGGGGTTTTGGGTTCAAAAGTTGCGATCTAAGTTAGTAAAAATATTTGACTAATTAACTAATTAGATAATTAATTAATTTGTTTATTTTAAATCATAATTTTTGAATCAGAAACGTTAGAAAGTCGATCAAAGGCTCAAAAGACTCGGACTCGAGCCTAGTTTCCAATGAAAACTTCATCGAAACACTTTGGCCTAGCGGTTGGGCCCTAGGCCAGGCAACATGAGCCAAAATGACCCCAAAACTACTTCACTTATGACGTCATTCACAAAAACTCTGCACCCCCCAACCAAAACCTTTTTTCGAGTGCAATCTACTCTAGACTGGCTGATCCAATTGAACCTTTGAACAGCTCTTTAGCGCAATCAGCGGAGCTAGGGCGTTGGCAAGGCAACCAAAACCTGCTGTTTTTTAGGCTGAAATCGAAGTACAAATATATCGTACGCCGGTTCTCAAAGTGTTAATGTTCGTACTGTACTTTAAAAAAAATAATTTGTAGATATGTTATACAGAAAAATTTTGAAAACTGCATTGAAAATAAATTTTTTAAATAATGTACTTGAATTGAGGATTTTTTTCTGAAAAAAGATATTTTCAAATAAACTCTTATATTTGTTATAAAGTAGCAAATACACATCAATTTATATTAATGTCACTGCATTATGTATATTTGTGTTTATGGTTTTATTATTTTTGGTGTAATAGTAAATGTTAAAAGTGTCAAAACCATTAAAATAATTTGCATCCAATAAAAAAATCAATTGTAATCTTCATTCTTCTTGTTTCAAACACATTGCAATCATTTCTTATGCAGAAAAAAAACTTTGCCACAACAGCTAATTAGTACAAACAATTGCCCAAACCGCCAAATTTAGCGGCAACCAATACATCAAGAAATGATTACATCCTTTATAATTTTACTTGTTGGAAATACACATTTCATTAGAAAGTGAAATATCAAAGTGAAAAAATTTTGATAGAAACAACAAAGATTTAAAAATGATAAATTTTCCCAAATTGCTTGGCACAAGTTATCACCTCCGTGAAAAAATTGCTAGGCAGCAAAAGTGTCCACATTTCAGTTGCAATGTATATTGATCACTGTACTTGGGTGCTATGTACAGGGCACAATGCTATTTTGATCAATGCACTTCAAAATAATTTTAGCCATAGCATGCCAGGAGGTAGAGCATTCTTTGTAAAAATGCAGACATATAATGAGTCTAGACTCATTTATTGCATGTTTTCAATGGTTGCAGGTGGTTTCTGGTGCAGCAATCCTTTTTAAACTTGTCAAGTAAGGACAGGCCTGGTGTGTACACCATATTCCTGATACACTACTTGGCAACCTTAAACACAGGTTCAGCCGCAAACCCAGGTTAACAACCTAGGTCAGTGGTTCTTAACATTTTATCTACCACGCCCCCTGAAGCAATTGTCTTTGTTTCAAGCCCTTCTCACATTAAATAAGTTGTAAAAACAAATGTATTTATTGGTAAATTTATTGATCAAACTTTGCATATTGTAGAGCTCAAAAGGCTTCACACCCCCCTGGAAATTCATTTAATCCCCCTTGGGGAGGCGTTCCCCATGGTTAAGAACCACTGATCGAGGTGATAATTTCAAAAATGTTGCGCAGTTATTTCTTTTGCTTTCAGTTGTTGTTATTTTTCACAACATACTTTAATAAATGAACAACCATGGCAGAAAATGCAAAAACTTGCTTGGCACCCAACAACTATTGGCTAAAAAAACACCTGACAGTGAAAATACAGAGATTACCTGAATTATGATCACTAAACCTCCAGGTACTCACCTGCTGGTGTTGAGCCAAAGACACGAACAATAGGAACACGAGAAATTATTGCCGATTTGAATTTGGAACGTAGATCATCCAAACCTGGACAAGGTTTAGACATAAAATAATCGACTGTAACAATCCTCAGGGAAAAAACTGCATCCATCGAAGAATGTGTTTAAACATACAATCACAAAGTTTAAACAAAAAACTGTCTGGCATGAATAGTAAGTGAAAACTAATTAACCATACTAAAAGAACAGGCAATAGACAAGACTATGATATACATAGACATAATCAGAATGCAAAGCAAGCAAATATGTGAAAACATTGTTCATTGGCAACTAAACATCATGTGCATCCTTGGAGGAAATGCAGTGGAAGTGCTGATACATGAAGCAAATTGTCTAATAGAACACCTAAGCATAGGACCTTATGGGAACCAATAGCAATTGAAATGATACACATCTTTCTTTAACTGGTCCTGCAAAAACTATCGGCAAAATCAAAGTGAAAAAACATGTGATGATGTGAGATATTTGACACTTTTGGCATCAGGTGATACTCACAGGAAAACAAGCTGGATGTTCAGCTGTTTTCCAGGGTTTATCATTTATATATGCTAATCTCCTAAAACACCTTGCAATTGAAGCTCAAACATGTAAGTCAATTGCCAAATATTTATTTTCGGTTTTCATACCGAACAAATTTTCAAAAGAAAGATTGCACAAATTTTCAAAAGAGAGATTATGGCTGGTATTTAATTTGAGTGATAATATAGAGTTTAAAAATGGTATGAAGTCTTTGTCACAATAAGTCGGTGGGTGTGAGATGTGAAATTGATATCGAAATGTCTCGTAAAAGAAGGGGGTTCTGTGTGTGGTTATTCTGTAATATAGTTCTGTAGTGTATTTGAATAGTGGTTGGATTTGAGAGCACTTTGTAAAGAGGTGTATGTCATTTTCTAACGCTTCTTTGCAGAAGTAACAAAGAGGGAGCAAGTCTCGTTTGTCTAGATGTGCTTTAACGCGAACTGGAAATACATTTTTGTCAACTGATAGTTAAAAGTTTTTAGATAATTTGCAAGCAAAGGATGATGTAGCCAAGTATAGTTAGGAGAAGTAATTTTTAGATAGACGTCCAGTTTTAATTTTGTGTTAGTGTTTTTTGACTTTATGCGTTGATAAATTTCCTTCATGTTTCCTTTTAGTAAGTCTTCGTAAGTTATTTTGCATTTTTCCAAAATCTACAGTTGATTTTTGTAGTAGGGTGAGGGAGTTGTGTTGTTCTTTGTGATCCTGAATAATTTACTTATTTGTAGGCCTATGTTGTACTTTATCTGTTGAAGGGATTGTGGTAGTATTTCGTTGGTTAGTCTGAATCTAAGAAAAAGGGTGAGGGGCTTTATGCAATATAGATCCACGTAAAAGGGAATATATGCAATATTATAGCCACCATCCACTCATGTTTGTGAGATGACTTGTACTGAAAGGGTTGTTTCGTGTGGGCAAGATATGTATGAACTAATTATGTTATTTATTTATTCTATTTTTTGTTCTGGTAAGGGGTAGGTATGAGCTAGATAAGTTATTATGGGTGCTAACATGGTTTTAGAGATCACAGCTTTCATTTCATATGTTGCGTAGTGATGATTTAACTGATTTACCAAATCTCTGAGTTGATTGATTTTCTTGTTCTAGAGTGAAGTTGTGTTTTGGGGGTCCTATGTGAATATTCAATGGCTCTATGAACAAGTCCTCCCAGTTTATGTTCCATAAGGTTGACAGTTTTTTTTGTTTGTTTGTTGTTAAACCCACTGATTTATTTTTATTTATCTCCAAGAAAGATATTTGGTGGAATTGACTAAATAGGTTTTGGGCTACAAGTACTGATTTTTTTACTAATACAGAGCGTCACGTCATCAGCATATGCTATAATTTTGTGTGCGTTTCTAATTGGATTTGGAACTAGACAAATCCTTGTTTCGAATTGTATTTAAAAAAGGGGTGGGTTTAAAGCTATTATAAACAATGTTGTGCTGATAAGGTCTCCCTGCCTGACCCTTTTTTTGATGAAAAAAGGGTCAGTCAGTGTTGAGTTTACCTGAATTTTGGATGTACTATATTGTTGTATTGGATCTATATAATTGGTAAATACTTGTGGAAATTTTAAAAATGTAAGGAGCTGGATCAGCCATGTGTGCGCTATTGTATCAAACGCTTTTTTTAATTTATTGCCATAAGGGACAAATCTATTGTATTTTTTTGTGACATGTAATATGTATCTCTTAGCATTGCTGACGTCATGTGGGTTGAGCTGCTTGGTTGTAGGTGTTGGAGGGGTGAGATGATTTGTCCTAATAAGGGTGTGATGCGTTTATTTAAAATTTTAATTAATATTTTATAATCGGTATTCAAGAGTGTTATGGATCTATAGTTGCTTATTTTCTTTGTCTCCTTTTTTCTGAATCAAAGTAATTGCCCCTTCAATGATTTTCGTGTTTGTTATTCCATTTTTATACAGACAATTTAATGCCACCAACTAGAGTGTTTCAATATTTGGGAAAAAAGTAGTATAAAATTCTATGGACAAACCGTCCATTCCTGGCGATTTACTTCTTTTTGCTTCTTTTATGCTACGGAGAAGTTCTTGTTGTGTTATGGGTTGGCTAACGGTTTGTACTTGACTGCTGTTGAGTGTGGGCAATAAAGGTGTTAAAAATGTGTAAGTATGTTTTGATCTGCATATGCTGTTTCATATCATAGATCTTTATAATATGCATGTATTTCCTCATGTATTTCTTTGTGTGTGGTGAGTATTCATTCTTGTTGGTCATTTTAGAGTTCTGTGAAAGTTGTTCGTTCTCGGTGTGGACTTAATTGTTTATATAGTGTGGCCAAGGGCAAGTTTTTGTATTCCTCTTAATCTGTTTTACTTTTCAGTAGATTTATTCTGGTGGTTTCTATGAATTGCTTGTGCAGCGCTTTTCTAAGATTGTTGTATTCTTGAAATGTTTGTTCTGTCAGATTGTCTACCATTTGTCTATGCAAGTAAGTAAAATAACTGTTGTGATTCTACAAGTGTTGTGTGTCTTATTTTGGGCTGCTGATGTTCCTAACTTCGTAAACAATTTTTTTATCTTACTTTTCTACATTATCCAAATTTTTAGCAGGTTCAGGCTAATTGTTGATATTTCTTATGCAAATTTATTAAGATAGTTTTGTGTTTCCGTTTTGCACTTTTCTTTTTTGAATAAACTTGTATTTTAATTTAATTTAATTTATTTGCTTATGAGCAGACACGAAGTCCATAGTATGAACACACAAACTTTGCAGAACGCAGGTTAATAAAAACAGACAATACAGAACGTAGTACAAGGCATTGAAGCCGGCGAAATCACAGGGTTACAGACACTTTTTCCAACTGCATTGAAGACAGAACCAAAGGGTTACAGACACATTCTTAACACTATTGTTAGCTAACATGTAACACTTGTTACAGCACTACTGCTGAGTAGGGCGCTAATTCCTAACTTGGTCTAATCAGGTAAAATGCGAAAGCGTTGTGGCTTGACACGCCATCGATCAAACGGCTACTGCAAAGTTCGATCACTCAATCACAGAGTAAAATGCGATTATAGTATTAACAGAATTGTGACGAGTACAAACAATCTGACTACATCAAAGCACGTAACCATACGTTGTTAGATTTTCTGCATTTTTTGAGAAACAGGTACTTGTATTTACGTAACAGTGCCTCAAAGTTAGGAATGTTACATTGAACTTGGTGGCTACTAACACTCGCTCTCCAGGGCAGGTTGTATAGAGCTTTGCAACCAAAATTATATGCCACCCGCAATCTCTGCATGCATGACTTCCTGAAATTATACCATAATTGAGCTGCATACATGAGCGTACAAAAGGAACGAAAAATTACGTTTTTAACTGCATTTGAACAACGGGAAAAAGAGGCTCGCTGCTTGTTTGCTGGGCAATATTGATATCGCAGTTGTCTCTGAATGTCTTTGTCATCTGAGAGCTCAGTATCGAATAAAATCCTTACATATTTGTATTGGTCAACAGAATTTACGTATTGACCCCCCAATTTCAAGACTGGAGTAGCTGTGCTTCTTGCACTTTTAGCCTTAAACATCATACAAACAGTTTTGTCGCAGTTTAAAATAATCCCATGCGATTCTCTGCATACGCCTGGCACAAACCTAGTAGTATTCTTTGCAGCCAACATACACTTGAACAGAACACACAAATATCATCAGCAAACATCAAGTGATTTAATAAAACTTCACCAATATAACACCCTGCTTTAATGTTGTTTAGTTCATTGGACAAATAATCTAAATAAACAGCAAACAAATATGGACTCAGTACTCCCCCTTGTCTAACCCCATGAGACACATGAGACGGTTCAGAAAAATGCTTGCCCCACTTTATTTGCATCGTTTGTTCTTTGTACCAATGTTTTAGTAGGCGCACAAAACATATTGGCACCTTTCTTTGAATTAGTTTCTCAAATAATTTCATGTGTAGTATTCGATTGAATGCTTTTGAGGCATCTAAAAACACAGCATGCACAGATGAACCATGGGTTACAAAGTATGAGGCAGTTTGCTTTAACAAAAATGTATATTGATCAGTACTATGACCAGCCTTAAAACCGAACTGATTGTCTGTGGTACTAAGGGAAGGAGAGATGTTAGATAAAATGAAGTGCTCAAGCAGCTTTGACACCACTGTGTCTACTGCGACTGGCCTGTATTATTTTTCCAAACGTATGATTTTATTACAGCAGATTTTATTACATGCTTTTATTACAGAATTATTACAGCAGTTGAGGTTAAACGCCCTCCTAACTACAGTACTGTTGTAATATCAGTTGTGGCTTCAATCTGTATGCTCCCAAACACAAAAACGCAAAACAATAGGACAATTGCCATACCTGCTACCTATTACTTACAAGGTAGTGTCTCTTTTACCGCCGATTTTCTGGCGGCAACAGATCGGCTGGAGCTATTGTGCTACCAGTCTGACGCAATTCGAATGAAAAAGTCAGTTTGTCATGCAATCAGTGTGCTGCTCATAGTGTAGTGGTTATGCTTCATGTCTAGTATGCCATTGGATTTCGGTCTGAATCTCATCTTAGTGACTTTTCTTTTTTTGCTTGTGTAAAAGCTTTTCCATTAGTTGTTACCTTTAGGGTTCAGTTAGGCTAGGGGTTAGTGTCGGAATTAGCAGGTTAGAGCTTTGGTTTAGCATTAGAGGTTAGCGTTTCTGTTGGTGGTTAGCGTTAGGGATTAGCGTTTAGGAGTTAGCGTTAGGGTGAGGGGTTAGCATTAGGGTTAGCAATAGGGGTTTGACTTAGGGTTAGCATTGGGGTTAGTGTTAGGGGTTAGCATTAGGGTTAGGGGGTTACAATAGGGTTAGCATTAGGGTTAGTATTAGGGGTTAGTGTTAAGGGTTAGCATTAGGGATTAGCATTAGGGATTAGCATTAGGGGTTAGAATTAGGGGTCAGCATTAGGGATAAGCGTTTGGAGTTAGCATTATTGCTGGGGTTAGCATTAGGGTTTGGGGTTAGCGTTACGGTTTGAGGTTAGGGGTGAGCGTTTGGGTTACGGGATACTGTTATGGTTTGGGATTAGTGTTTGGGTTAAGGCAGTGGTTCTCAAACTGTGGTACGCGTACCACTAGTGGTACGCGAAGACCTTCAAGGTGGTACGTGAAGAGGCCTACTTTCTGTTTTTCTTCACAAAAAATATATTCACAGCTGTAGTTTTTACTTGTCGGGTTCTGTTAATAAATTCCTGAATTTTTGTGTTGCCTCCTTCCCTTGCTGTTTTCTAAAGACGGCCATTAAAATTTCTCACAGCCATTTTGTTCACGTTGCATTTGTGTCAATTCTGGTTTTCCAGACTTTTCATCGACTGATATTTGGCACATTGACTTTTTCTGGAACAAGGTGGTACATGATGACAGTACGGGACACACAAATGGTAAGCGATCAGAAAAAGTTTGAGAACCACTGGGTTAGGGTTTATGGTTAGGGTTTGGAGTTAGGGCTTAGCTTTGGGGTTTATCTTTTGTTTTCACTTCGTTTCTGCCAAGCTTTGGACTGGCGGCACAATCAATATAGCCTCAGCCAAGCAGTTGCCGGCATTTTGGCGGCAAAATTAAAACAGACACCGTCTACTCAGAACTTAATTAGTACACACTATACATAGACCCATGGATGGACTCAATGGAGCTAACAATCTATTACAGGGGTGGCCAAAAAGTAAACACACTCTGCAGTATCCAGGCTATAATCTTACGAAAAAGCGAAAACAAACTGGATTCTGGACATAAACGGTTTTCAAAAAGGGAGTTCCCCAAAACATTATCACAAAGAAAAAGAGACGATTAGAAGGCACTTAAAAGCAGGGCTTCGGAGCTGGAGCCGGAGCCAAGGAGCAGAGCATTTTCCTCGGAGCTGGAGCTACATTTTGATAGGAATGTGCTTCGGAGCGGGAGCTGGAGCAGCTTCATATTTGGGCCTGCTCCGAAGCCCTGCTTAAAAGCACTATTCAAGTATGTACTTTCCACGATGGGTGTAAGCAAGGAATCGATCAGCAAATTTTTAATAGGAAATCGATTTCACGTAAAATTACGCATTCTCAGTCCTGAAAATTGCAAGCAAAGCTTACAGG
>Ga0210059_1013491_pt1 | contig 12216 bp, 14 predicted proteins | sample Ectturendosymbi2_FD_188042 | JGI IMG/M metagenome (GOLD analysis project Ga0210059, IMG submission 188042) | Ecteinascidia turbinata endosymbiont from Florida, USA - Sample 2 (SPAdes) (version 2) | ecosystem: Host-associated > Tunicates > Ascidians > Unclassified | place: Key West, Florida...
ATGGTTCACATGTTTACGAGCCTAACGTGTATTGTCTAGGCTTGACTTGGGCACTGAGCGATTCAGTAGTGTCTGTGTGTGAGGAAGTGCAAGGAGTTTGTGAAGAGTCATCTGTTAGGTGATTAAGGGTGTGTGTGGCGTGAAGACATTTGAATCTGGTTTTGGTGTTGATGAGGAAGGCTTTCCTAAGGGAGCGTCATTTAGCTTCATTATCAAAGTTGAAAGTATTGTTGTAAATTCATTAAGAGTTCTGTCATCTAGAAGCAACATTTATTGTGTTTCAAACGTCGTTGGTAATTGGTTTAGATCTTCCATAGGGGTTGTTGGTGCTTCCATATTGTTTGTTGGTTGTATGACTTTGGGATTGGTTTGCGTGGCAGGTGAATCAGGCACTTAGTGCAGTGGTTCAACGATGTTTATGTATTTGTGGTGAATCGTTGAAGAGTCATAATGGAGGCATTAGAAATTGATCTTAGATGGATGAAGATGTTGAACTGAGGAAAATATTTCCCATGGAGAGATCTTTGAATGTTTTGGAATGATTTTGGAAAAGATAAATTGAAGATTTGCATTAGGGTGTGGAATAGCAATGTTTTATGATTGAACCAGTGGAGGCACGCGTGTACTAGATTGTGAGAGAAATATTGTGGTGATTATTCCCAATGAGCAGAAGTTTGTAGTTCGGCCATGGTTGTTTATTATGAAGAATTTTGCCATTGTTTGTGGAGTATGAAAATGTAAAGTGATAAAGCTAATTGCCATGAGTGTAAGCACTGGAGAGGATAAAAAGGTTCCTAAAATGATGAGTAATTGAAAAAATGTGTTTTGTTTTTCCCTTTGAAAGAAGAGGGTGTAAATGCAGTATCGTGGCATATCATGTGCATATGCATGTGTTCGATTTGAAATCCCATGTTCAGTGTGATTCGTTAAATAATGTGGTGAAGATCTAAAAGCGTGACATAGTCAATGAGTGATATGTCCAGTGGTAATGAGAGGAAATAATGAAAAGTAAGGTTGTAAATGTAAATGAGACTGAAACAAAGTTTGGAATTGCATGAAAGGGATTGTCCACGTGATATAAGAATTGTTCGCTCGTTGTTACAAGTGAACGTAGCGAAAAATGTTGTGATTTGGAAAGAACTGGATGAAGTCCTGTTGATTTAAAGGAGTTGTGGTTTTGTTGACCCGCTTATTGTTGGTGTGTAATGTATTGAAAAACAAGTTTGTTGTATGCAGAAGGGTACGACACAATGGTATGGTATGAATGAGAAATTGATGGTGTGAAAAGGTGATATTTTTACATATTGTGCTAGTTCATGATGGTTGTGTTATGTTTTTGTTTCACGAGTGTTGCCTGTGAATAGTGTCAGTCGTCTTGAGATATTTGCTAAGTAAGACGGGTTGTAATGAGCCCAGATATGTGCCTTTGCAGATGCGTAACTGTTGGCACATGGCTGTTTCGGTTAAACGTAATGAGATGTGAGTTCGAAACTGTATTAGACGTTCAGTAAAAATGTGTCTGAACTGTAGAGAAGGCCGAAAATAGAAATATGCTTTTGATAGTTGTAGGACTTGTAATCCTTTGATACGGAAGAACTTTCTGCGATGTGCTTTGGAGTTTGTACGTTTTTTATGACAGGGTGCTGTTAGGTGTATCACAAATGGATCGGATTGTAAAGTGATAAAGGTTGGATTTGTAATCAGAAAAGAGAGGTGGCTGAGTGTGGTTTTCATGACATATTGGATGTCAGATCTATGATCCTTGCTGAGATGTGTGTAAAGGACGACAGGTTCTAATTGCTTATTTGCATCATTGGAGGTTGCAGTGGGCGGTGATTCACTCGTTTGTTCGTTGGTTCTCAGTGGACATGTTTGAAAAGGCTGGTTGTAGTATAAGTTGGTGATGTGTGGCCTTTGGTCAATGTGATGTATATAAAAAATGTCCATAATGAAGCTAGATAAAGCAAATTTATTTTGCGACAGTTTCACGAAAAATCTTAAGTTTGTTTCTGAAAAATAACTGAAAAAGAAATTTGTTAAGGTTACACATTAGAAATATATGTTAATACGTAATAGAAGAAGCATGGCATAATGACTATATAATTGGCTGTATGGTAATGTGAATTTTATTCGAACTCTTCGTAAAAATGAATGCAGTTTCTTTACTGGAAAATAATTTGAAATTTGCTTAGGTCTATAAGCGGCAACAAGAAGTTTGGCAGTTGTCGGAAGATGGCGCTAATGAGAAGGTAGCTGTTTTACCTAGTGGTTATTATCGGTGTGTTTGAAATGGGGCGACGTTCCCCATGATCTGTAAGCTGTTGGAAGGGCGTGATCATTGAAAGTAATGTTTCTTAGGGGGATGAAAAAATTCTTAATCCGTATGGTGGTGAATTTCTGTCGCAGTAGGCGTTGATGAGGGAATAGCGGGAATATGTGTATGACTAACACGCGCTCCTGATGTTCAAGCAATGATCATATGTTGTAAACATTGTTAGGAAAGTAATTGAATTATATTTAAATGATTGTGGTGTCCAGAGGCTGTGAAAAATGCAGCTCTGTAGGTTGCTCGCAACTCACGGTATTAGGGATTCAAAAGAGCGTGAAGGTTACTGCAGAAGAAACTGTATGTAGTATGTATGCAAAAAGAAATTTTTGTAGTGCAGGTGATACGAAAATGCTCACTGTGCATTATTTTGGTGACTCGGAATGGGGCAGCCGTTAAGTTTTTGTTGGTTTTAGGGGGGCTGTTGTAATTTGCATCTGCAAGATGTTGCCACGTGTCCTATTTTTCCACAGTGAAAGCATATTAGTGCGTTTAGTGTTTCTGATGGTGATTGTTGATTGAAAATGGTTTGTATTTGATGTATTGTGTCAATTTGTTCGCGTATAGTTTTTAACTCTTGCATGAGTGATTCATCTATATATTTCGGTGGGGTTTGTGGAAGCGTAATGTCTTGTGAGAGCTTATGGGATTCGTGAATTGATGTCGGTCGAGCTTGTGTATTCAATATAGTTGATTCATTAACTGAAGTCAGATTTTTGGTAAATGTTGGCGGCACTACAATGTTTTTCCAGATGAATCGAAGTTTCTCTGGCAATTTTGGAATCGGTGTGTCAGCTACTAGATGGTAATGAGGATGAAGCTTGACTTTTAACGCATCTTATAATGTTTCACGGAATATTTTATTTTTGTATAGTTCATCTAGACTCATAGGAACTGTAGCTCTTTCGTTTTGTAGGTCGATAACGGGGTTGATAGACCAATCAATTTTTTTTATTGTTTTATTGCGTTTCTAAGCTGGGTGCTTAGTTCTTGGATTGATGGGGAATATGAGTGGAACAACCAGGTAAAAAAACCTTGTAAAGGATCATAGGAAGAGTTTTGAATAGCTTGTAGGAGATTTTCTGTAGCAGCTTGTTTGGCTGCCGGATGTTGCAGGAGGTAATATTTAATCGCTATCAGTTTTAATTTCGTATCTATGAATGGAAATTTGTCTAAAGTAGATTTTGTTGCATATGCCCATTGTAGTTCCTCTCCTAGTTTTAAATGGTGGAATAACATGTTTGGAATAAATGTTGTTGGACCTATTGTTGAGTGAAATATTGGTTTGAGCTTATGTCTTTGTGTATGTGAAAAATTTGGAATGCGAGAATGAGAATGTAGTTGTTTTGGCCGTATTTGCGACAGGCTTCTATCTGGTAAGTGGATTATATGGGAAATAAAGTGTTGCGAGTCTACTGGTGTTTGATACTGGTTGTATTGCATGGGACATGTGGAGTGAAGACTCGTTTGTGGCTGCGTTGGGGGATTATAGCAGAGTCGTTTGTCAGAATGCGGCGATGAGCGGGATAGTGATTTTTTTGAGAATGGGGTGAAATCAGGCGTTGGTGTTCGTGACTTTTGTTGCGATTGTGATGCTGGGGAAAGTGTAGCTTTGGTCAAATTTATATATTCTGTTTTTAATGTATTTTCGTCAAAATAAAAGGAAGGTAGGGTGTCTTGCAGTTGTTTAAGTAACAGGATTTTATCAAGAAGTTGCAAGATTTTTGTTGAACGGGGGGTGTTGCTTTTCTGATAGTAGTTTAGGAGTTTTTCTTGCGTGGTAATTTCATTTTTTAGGGCTATTTCATTCTGTGATAATGACTTGGATAGGGAAAAGTCTGGTATGGCTAAGTTTTGTAGGGTTATGCTTAGAGCAGATGGAGCAAGGGGATTGAGTAATTGTGTATGTAGGTGGTTTGTTTGTAACGCAGGGTATAAATTAGCAGGTGTGATTGTCATTTCCGTGGAGGGAGATGAAGGTTTTAAAGCTTGGGCAATTGTTTGTTCTATCATTAGAGACGACAAAGTGGGATTTTCGCATTGTTGCTTTCTGTATTGTCTGGTCAACTTTTGACGTTGCTGATCTGTGTAATTAAAGTGTTTAATGTGTGAAGCTAGGTCATTGGTGTCTACAGTTGGTTTGTGTTGATGTGGTTGAATATTAGTGGCTAAGAGTTTTATTTGTTTGGCCGACTGAGCTTGTTCGATGACTACATTTTCGATGTCTTGTTTTTGGATTTGTTGTTCATGTTGTTGGTCAATAAGAAATCGTGTTAGTAATTTCTTTTTGAATGGTTTTTTACTCATGTTTGTATCTGAAAGGAATTGTTATTTTGTTTAAAGGTTGAAATTAATGAAAGTGTATCTGAAACAATAAAAAATGATCATAGTAATATGAACAACATTGGCATGTCTATGTCTCTTTACAAAGCTCGGTTAATGTTTCAGTAATGCGTCGAAGACGTGATGATATAGCTATATGTACAGCGTTACATAGAAAATGCGACTGGTTAATTAAATGCATGAATGCTTCCATTATGTTCGTGAGTGAAGCTTTTATAGTATGATAGGGTAAAAATGTATGCAACTGTACTTTTGTAAATTGTATTGCATGAGAGTTCTGAAAAGGTTTTGTATGAGAAGTGGGTTTGGTACTGACGAGGACGAATTGAGATGTTGTTTGCCTGGATGTGAGATTCGTTGGGTTATGAGTTGCAGGTCTATCGTCACTGCGCGGAGTTTGTTGTTAGTTTATTTGTTCTGTGTGACTGTTTTTATTCAAGGTAATTTGAGGGGGTTGCGATTGTGACGGTAGAATTCTCATGATTGGTTTGTTTTGAAGATAGCGATTCTGGACTTTGTATGCGTATATGACATTATTTTGTAAGTCCGTTTTATTTAGTATTTCTTGAAGAACAGTGGTTATTCGTTTTAAAGAGTAGATTTGTTCTGCGTATATTTGGAGTTGTTTGAATCTAGGATTTAGTTGGTAATAGTTGTGTCTGAATTTATTTATTTTTGAATTTGCTGAATACACAGCAGTGTTCAACTTTTGTACGTTTTGCTGGCGCTCAAATTCATTTTTGGTATAGTACATGAGTTCTGATGTATGAATAAGCGTTTCATCGTGTAATAAAAGGTTGTCAGTGATTGCTGTTTCCAGCTTGGTTAAATTGGAGATAGGTTTGTTGCCATAATCTGTTAAACTTGTCGATCTTCTTGTGCAGATGGTTACGAATGTGTGGTAGTTCATTTTGATAAGTCTGTAGTGGGCCTGAAAATGTTATAGGTATATTTGTGTCATAAGTGTAGATCGTGTTTTGTGATAAGGACTTGAGATTTAGCGGGTGTGGATAATTGTTTCCTTGCTGTTCAGCTAGTTTAGTGAGGTTTGCATGATTTGAGGTGGATGTGTCGTGATCATAGTGTGGCCACCAGTACGGTAAGTGTTCGTCAAATATTTTCATGTGTTGTTCAATTGTGCCACATTGTGGTAGACAGTAAAATCGTATGGGAATTAATCCCTGTGTAAGTTTCATGGGTAATGGCCATGAGGTGGTGGGTAATGTAAATCTTTGGATAGTTTCTTGGAGTTTTATGTGTTGACAGTGATTGATGCATCCTCCTTTGTTATAATGGTGCTTGTGGTTGAAAATGTAGGAATAAGTTGTAGCGCGCGTTTATATTATTGGTGGTGTAGAATGATCGTTATGATAGGTTAATAGACTTTTTGTGTGTGGTAAAAGCCACCAGATTTTAGGCAGGTGATGGCGTCGGTGTGAAGTGCGTATTTCTAGTTTGAAAGCTGTTTGGTTTATATATGGCCATTGAAATGTGAGTGTTCGTTTACGCGTGGTTGTATTGAGGTATATTAGATTGGATTGTTTAATGTTGCGTATTGTTGAGGTCGGAAAGGTTACTGTATATGTAGTTGAAGTTAATTTTTGAATTCGTACAATTTTTTGTAAGATGCAAGGGGGTGTATACAGTATTCGATTTTCTCCTTGGGGTTTGATGACTTCCTGTATTGATGGTAATTCATGCAATCCTATTGAACAATTGGTAGTTATCATTGGGAGTGCCGGATCTGTCTCTTGTGACAGTTTAAAGGTTATATAAGCATATTTTTCGTAGAAATAGGATAGAATTCTGGACATGAATAAAAATGTTTCTTGTAACGAGTCTTGAGACATCGTGACTGTGTTCATATAAAATTTGTTTGCGCGATAGTGACTTGAGTAAGTGGTGATGATTTTAAGTGTATCATGTGGAAATCTGTATTTGGAAAGAAATTGTCTGCGATTGAGGTCCACTGTAAAAGAGATCAATAAAAAACTTTGTATGTAAAGCTATTGCAAGACGGGTTGACGTTGGTGGGTGGGTATATAGTTGGATTTTCCTTGTTTGCTGTATAAATGTTCCATGAGTGAGTAAGTTGGTTATGAAAATTTTTTAAATCAGATGGAATATGAGGAAGTGGTGGTTATTTTTTAATATTATGGTAATGTAAATTAGTTGAAATATTGTGTGTGGCAATTCTATTTTTCTGGAGGGTTGCGAGTAGTGACTCTAAGTTTGAGGCATATCTTCGTGGACTAGCGTGTTTTTGCAAAAAAAGTGAGTATTTTCAAGGTGTTTAAAAGTGATCGCGTCGTAGTTGCGCAAGCCGGACACGAAGCGTGTTGAATGATCTTCCTACCCTGCTACTTTGAATCGATTCTTCTATTAAATGGAGCGAGAAAACGGTTTTGGCGAATTTAGAATGTCATTTTTGATGGTAGCGGTGAATCCTTGTGTACCGTTAAATCGATGCGAAGTTTGGTAGTTACAAAACGTCACGGTTTTGGTGGTTGAAAAAAAGTATGAGCAATTTGGTCTTAATAATTGCGTGGTTCAATGCGTATCTGCGCGTAAAAATTTGAAAAGGTTCGCGGGTTGTTGGTTATTTCGGCAAGGTTATTAGCTTATTAATCACTGTTTTTGATTCTTAGGGGGAAGGTAGAACTAACGTTTAATTTTCTATTGCACATTCGGTACACTTTTGTATCTTATTTTTACAAAATGTTTGGATTGAGAAAAACAGAAATTGATTATAATCTTAGTAAAGGATTTTATTAAAAAGTTATTGATAATTGGAAAAATGCTATTCCTTGCTTAAAATTTTATTTTAAAATTTATCTGAAAAATAAAGATGTCGAAGATGTAATCAAAGCAGTTTGAACACCTAAAAAAAAACTATTTGTCCTATTTGCTTCAACACAATGAAAGTAAGAATTGTTTCTTAGTTCTTTGTATTGACTCACAAAGAAGAGAGCAATCAGAAGAAAGAGCATTACAGACACTGGCAAATGCTACAGATATCTTTGTTATATTGAATACTGGAATAATAATATATATAGTTAGATAATAACTAGTGCAGTTTTATAATCTGAGTAATAGGTAACCGTTGAAATCTTCATTTTGTAGATCCATTGAAGTTACTGAGGATAGTATAGAAATGCTGAGGATAAACTCTGTTGATATATTGAACAAATAGGCATTTTGGTATGCCTAGATACTTAAGAGTTTCAGATATTTTGGCTTCATCCAAGGAGTGGTCCATGAGCAGGTAATGCAGGTTTTCCTGAAGGATTGGTGATGCAAAGAGTGTTTGGATGTCTTCAATCTGGAGGAGGTTGTTTTGTAGTGCTTGATGGGTTGGAAACATTAGACAATAAGACAATCGTTCCGGTCGTTGACTGTTGGGCATGGCTTTGGCTTTAGTTGGGTATGGAGAAAATGAAAGTTTAGCCGGTCGTAAAGCTATGTGTTTAGCTATGGGCGTGACAGCTTCTCCCGTGTCTGGGGTGCCAACAAAGTTCGGATACGGTGCTGGTTGTATTGCACTTTGATGCGCATATTCTTCTGGAAACGGTGGAAGACTTGAAGTTTGTCTTGCTTGCCCATTCCAAGGATCGCAAAGTCTGGGATCTCTTGGTTGTTTAGTAAAGACCGGTGAGCTCATCATAGCCATGTTGAGATCAGGATAAGATTTGGACGGACTGAATTTGCCAAATTTTGCCATGTTGGTTTGCAGCATTTACTAGTCAATTTTTAGAAATAGGGCTAATGCTGAAACACAAAAACGCGATTGTCATGCAAATGATCATGCACGCTACACAAAATTTTTGACTGAATAAGTATTGCAATATTAAGTTCTGCATAATAAAAGAACACAAGCAAAGAACATGGACATGTTGCACATTGCAATTGATGTCACATAGCAGCAGAAGTATTGGTTAAGTTAACAAAAAGTCTTGATTAAATGCAGCATATTGTTCAAAAAAATTGTTCATCAGGACAGAGCACTCGTTGATGAATCAGAAATTCTTGACAGGTTTCTTGAAAATTTGTATGACTGGAAGTCGTTGAAATTCTTGATTTAGATTCCTTTTCGCACTGTTGAACAGTTGTTCATCTTCATTCGCACTTCGTCCCAACTTGTAACGACACATCAGTCATACAGTCAGTTTTATGTGCACGATTGAAGTCAAGTTTGCTTTTATCGCCATTATAACCATATATTAAAATATATCTTGAGTTATTCTTGAAGTTATCGTTTTTAACATGGAAAACTTTTAAGTTCTTAAAGCCAAATATAAGGGGTAGTTTGTGAAGGCGGAAAAAATATTATGTTTCTCTTAGGAGTCGAGATTTGGTAGTTGGTTGTACAGCCTCTCTGATTGGGACCACAATGTCTGGCTGACCCATAATGGAATCCAGAGTCGTGGCCGTATGTGCAAATTGCTGTTGCATATTCACAGTTTCTCTATATCTTAGTCGCTTTACTATATTCATGATAAGGTTTAAAGTAAATGCAAAGCTGTTAGGTAACGTATGAAACAATTAACTCAAGAAATTTGCATCAACGTCGTTAGTTTGTCAGAAACGCTTAAACAAAAACAAGACTCAGTGACGACGCGTAAAGGCAATGTTCGAGCGAAAGCAGAAAAACTTAGTTTTCCTTTACTGCAATATCGCTAATGTAAACACATTTCAGCGCTGTTCGCGCGTCTGTTAATGCTGCTCAGGAAGAACGGGCTGAAGCATCCGTTTGAGTCATGTGGTGGAGTTGTCACGATTTGCGCACAAGTAGGAAATGAAATGTTTTGATTTCCAGCGTTGCTGGCAAGTCAGAATGATTTTGCAAAAAATCAACTTACTGCGGATCAGACCGAAGCCATTTTTGTAACGCGTTTATTCACAGTAGAAAGGAATAAATTCTTTCTCATATGCATCGAAAACTTGTTGTGGAATAAGGGTATCTTTTAGAAGATGAAATGGTTTGCGACAAGCATAATCACCCATTTGGTTATCTTTTCGTTCATTTCTACTTAATTTGTATCGTCGTAATTGTGCTTGTTTTTTTCTTGTGGGCAATTCCATCGAGGATGTTTTTGTCTATTGCAAGCGGGAAAATTATTGGTTTTTGTATTTGGACCATCTTGTAGATGTTTTCGGGCGTTTCATTTCGGTTTAAAAGTTTTTCAATTGTGTCAATTTACCAGTTGGCATGCTGATCTGTGATTGTATTAGTTATTTTTTGATAGTTCGGAAATTGTAAAGATTGGTTTGGTTTTTTTATTGTTTGTGGGCTGTTGGACTGGACAGTTAATTGTCTATTTTTATCCCATTCTCTTAACACTTGCAAATATTGTTGATACGGTTTTACTATGGCGTCTTGTTGTAATGTAGTTGTTTCAATCTGTAAATGAAAAAGTTCAATCGGGTTTTTGTTATTGTAAATAGAAAAATTTTATTATAATAAAATCTTTACCTGAGATTTTTGTGGTTTTTTGTTTGCCATAGTCTGGTGATAAGAGGAAGTAATTGGACTAGTAAGTATGTCTTGATTGGCTATAAGTTTCAATTCCGTTGACAGGAACATGCGAACATGAGGTGGAATGGGTTCTAATTCAGTGAGGATGAAATTCCAAACTGCTCCTCGCAGTGCGGTTACATGGTGTTTTTGCCAATATTCCTCTTTCTCTTTGTTGGATTTTATGCGGATTCCAATGCAACATGGTGGTAGCTCAGCAAATGAAGACAACAACATACACGCACGATTTAATATTGCGCGTCGTAGTAAAGAGTTTTTGACAAATAGTTGTAAGTATGGAATTTTTTGTGGTTTCCAATCCAATATTTCACGTATGGACTTATTGATCATTATGTATTCTTCCTCTGTTATGGCCACAAAACTTAGATTGAAGGCCATCTGTCGAAATAGAAGCGGAGTTGCGTCCTTTTGCGTACTAGGTTCAGAGCGTATGATGCTTTGAGCTTGTTGTATATCAAATAGACTTGTGAGATGGAGCTTAACGTACAGGGAAGGGTAGTGCTGAACATCTATCTTCGCTACTTTTGTAGGTGGTTCATAATTAATTGAATCAGTTTCCATGTCCATGCTATTTCTTGTATAGACCGGTTCGATAAATATCCAAGAAATTTTTAGACTATTTTACTTAATCTAAATCTGGAAAAAATGAGAACATGCTATCATAGAAATTAACATTATACCTGTTATTCTGTAAATGGATTTGTAGGTGGGTTGTGTTCGGAGTTGTTTTCAGTAATGGCTTCGAGGGCTACCAGAAATTCCCGCATTTTCACTAGTACACTTTTAGGCAGCAATGGTGCGTTGATTAGAATAAGTGACACAATGTGCTTATGGGTGTGCAAAGCACGATCAGAAGGTTTCGGTGCATTTTCAGGCTGAATTTGTAGATGAAAAAGACATAGCGATAAGTCATCATGTTTTGATAAAAACGTACTGATTCTGAATAGCAATTTAAATTGCTCATCAGATGAAGGAACCAAAATGATAATAGCCGGAATTTGAATTTGACTCAGAAACATAGCCTGATAGAGTGTGATTTTAGCAATAAAAGTGTTGATATAATCATGCTCCACAACATAGGTATCACTGTCAATTTCCCAGAATTTGTAGGCGTTGACAAGGTTACGGTCCGTGGAAGATTTTATTACTGCATCTTGAATGAAAGGGGTTTGTTTACGGAGCCATCCCCACGAAAAGGGTACTCTTTGATCTTTTGACTGAGCGGGTTGTTCGTTGGGTGCAGTTGGCATTGAAGGTGGAACGTTTTCTTTGTTCACTTCCTTTCATGAAATTTTATTTAACACTTCACAAAATTGGGCCAAATCCATTTTTATAGTCATTAGAGATAAGCAAGGTTAGTAAAAAATTTCTAAGGATCTGCATGTTAAGCAAAATGTTAGTTTAAAAGAGTTTAGATATATAATCATGTAACTTAGCTGTTTCAATTCTAGTAATTCGGAGTGCAGAAGATGTAAGGCTGGTGTCAACCATCCGAGAGTCTGTAATACAATGAAATGTTGTGAGTTAAAACATTCTAAAATCCCTGGTTAAGTAAATCCCTATGGATATACTGCATAGTGTCGAAAATTGTGGTACGTGGCGCACAGTTACTGTGCACGAACCGGGTTTTCCCCTGCGAGAAGAGTTAAGTTTCGCTTCGAAGCCAGGCCATCATGCGGATTATTTGAACGGTTTGCTCCATCGTTTTGATGAAAGTTGATGCATTAAAACGCTTGAAAATGATTTTTAGATGCCATGAATATAGGAAAAATCGTTTGAGTAGAATTTTTGTAATGTATGGATTTTGAAATCGTGTAATTGTTGTGATTGTAGATCAGTCATTGAAGTATGGTCTGAAGAAAGACCAAAAGATTGTGTATTTGGAGCTACTGACCAAGCAGCGTTCGACGCTGGCGAAATGCAAAGAAATGCATCCACATGCCGAGCCAGATAACGGGCAGCCATATGCAATGCAGTGAACTACATTACATTGGTTGCACGTTCCTAAGTG
>Ga0210059_1013492_pt1 | contig 12215 bp, 8 predicted proteins | sample Ectturendosymbi2_FD_188042 | JGI IMG/M metagenome (GOLD analysis project Ga0210059, IMG submission 188042) | Ecteinascidia turbinata endosymbiont from Florida, USA - Sample 2 (SPAdes) (version 2) | ecosystem: Host-associated > Tunicates > Ascidians > Unclassified | place: Key West, Florida...
TGCAGATTATAAAATGTTATCTTTTCACCTTTCAATAAATGTAATCATCATTGTGGTATCATTTAAAATCCTGGATTTGTGCCCAATCGCTTTGTTTCAACAATTGTGAAACACCCTGTAATTGTTATACTGTAGTACTGACCACAGTATATCTTTTAATATACGTAAAATTTTCTTCTTAGTTCATAGAGTAATTTTGTATTATTGCTTTGTGCTGCAAAGACTGTCAATAAACAAGGCTACATTCATGTTTCAAGTATTATGAGTACTCGTTTCTCCACAGATATTTCAGTTAGTTTCAGTGGCTTGAATTTAGGCCATGCTTGAAGCTACAGGTTATTTGAAGCTTGACTAGGAAGTGGTTGGTTTAAGGTAGACTTGCTAGGTGATGTTAAATTTTTTTTGCCAGCTCTTAACCAATATAACTTGAACCGTTTATTCTTAGCACAGATTTAATCAATTGTGTAGGCTACTTGCTAGAAATGTTTGTGATAAGGTATATGATGAATTATTTCCTACTTTTGCACATTTTTCAAACAACTAGTATCAAGGCAAGATCAGGGCAACCTGGACTCATCCAGCTTCAAAGCTCTCCAAACCAAGTCTCAGGATGGATGATTTTGTATGCTATGTTCTTGTAGTTGAAAGGATGAAATTTAAAACAAATTTAGTATTTTAAATCTTCTTGGTTGTTGTGTATGGTTTCGTGGAATCCCATAAAGACATGAATATAAACAAATTCAGGATATACCAACTACCAAGCATTTTTTCAAAGGGGTAAAGTGTGAAACTTTCACAATGGTAAACTTTGTAATTTATTGATGGTGAATGCAGAGAAATAGGGCACCAAAATAATGAAGTGGGGGCGATCCCAACTTGCTATTGCCTAACTTTCATGTGTTGCCAGCCTTGTCTTCCCACATTTCAGTGTTTTCAAAGTTGTGTATCATAAACACCCTTTTACATTTTCTCCTTCTGCTATGTCAGTCATGCCGTAGTCTCAGGAACGTATCCTACGGTGGCCGTGCCTTAGGCTTGATCAAAAGTGCTTTTTACGGTTGGCTGAGTGTGATGACGTCATCTGAGGGGCCCCTTTTTAGTCTTGTCTCGGGCCCCCCCAACCTTAAACCCACCACTGCCTATAGCCACTTCCTTTCTGAATAGCAAAGCTTTGCCAAACGCAGACTGGGAAAAATAAAACCATACATAACCAAAAATGGCACTAAAAGTCAGATCCAGAATATGCAGTCAACCAAGCTCATCCAATGAAACATGAAGCTGAAAGCAATATCACCAATAAACTTCTAATCACAAAACAGCTTATTCCTTAGCTTGCTAGACGTGCTACATCCACTAACAGTAACTGATGATTAAGCCCTAACCCATGAGTAAATAGGCACTAACTGATATTGATGCACACTAAAATAGATATTACAGCAAAATAGGCACAGCAACAATACATCTCTAACCTCGACAACTCACAATTTACAAACGTAAGCTGACACCACTTTGTTGTATTGAGCCTGATAGTGGACCGATTGGATGCTATGGTGGTGGACTGGTGCTCTGCAGTGCATGACACGTCCGGTGTAACAGCGCCTTTTACACACGTTTGCAGTTGATGTGAAGTGTGAATTGCATTACATTCTAAATCTTTGCAAAAATTATCTTTATGATTGTGTTGTCGTCAAATTCCAAAAAAATGAATTTGATTTATTGTTTCATATGATGACTCAGCTAATAAACAGAAACAATAAAAAGAGCCATCATGCAAAAAAGTAACTAATTGTCAGTGGACATTAGAATAAATCAAGACAAATGGCAAAATAACTGATCAATGTAAACAAAGATTGTCACTGTGTCACAAAGCATTGGTAAAGAAACATGGCATGATCGATTACAATTTTTTGAGTAATCCTAAATCGTAATCGATTACATTGCCAATTTAATCATAATCGACGATTACTTTCGTGATTAAACTTGGAAATCTTTACCTTACATCACTGTGCAATGAACCGTGGTTGTGGTGGATGGATATCCTCCTCTGTCATCGTTTTTCATGGTTATGTTTCAGGGAAGGTTATTTGCTCGTCTGTGTGGGTTAAATCCAGATAGGCCAAGGGCAAGCACAGCGTTTGTAACTAATTCTCCCTATGTTCCAGCCAGCCTTCCTGTTGGCCGGCAGAAGTCAGAAGTAACGCAGTGAGTCTAGTGAGACGTAACAACAAAAATTGTTGCTTTTCTGAAAAAAGCAGGTTGAGACTTCGGCGACAGAATAGTGGGACATTACAAGGAGAGGTGTTGATTTTACTTATATATTAGATGTAAATGCTGGAGTAGGCTATGTATACAATCAGTACAGTAATTAACTTTCTTCCGGAGGAATAAGGTGCTTTAATCCAAGTCGGAAGTACCTTTCCACAACACTGTTAAGATAGCTAGTATCTCAATCGTGATACACCAGACTGGTTTTGCGTAGCGTAGCGGCAAGCTCTATGCGGGGAAAGCCTTCTACGATAGAGCAGCAATAGAGATCACATGCCAATGACCACTCTATGCTGCTTAGGTCTGCCCGGTATTATATACTTTTCAGCTAGCTTCGATATTTGTTTGTGGTGACTATCGCATCATTTCGCCATGTGATGATACTTGTACCATTACACTGGTAAAAAAACACAACGAAACCAGCGAGGTTTGTGTTCTGCTCCAATAAACAGATACCCAACTATATTGGCATCACTGTTCATTTCATTTCAAATTAAAAGCTATACACACAATGCTATGCTGGGTTGCAGACGATCGTAAATCGCAGTTAGAAGAAATAGTCAGCAATTTTGAAATTACTAACAAACGAATCTTCAGCGCTGCTGGACGAATGTTCCAGCCTAAAACGCGTCGTTTGACTAATAACAGATTTGAAGCGTTGATGTTTATCAACTGTGACAAAGATTTTAAACATTGATTACTTTTGTTTAATCAAAATTTAGTGTTTGTTGCAGTGGAGTAAGTGACGGGAGGGAAGAGGGGCTATTTCACTCATCTGGCCAGTTTCACTCAGCTAAATGTAAAAGCCAGGCACTCACTAAGCTTATATTTTGGTGTTAGTATTCTTTTAATTAGCTTTTAGTAGGTTATCGTCTTTTTGCGTCTTCGGAGTATTTCCCGTTGATTTGGGGTTTTAGTATAGCCATCCAAATCCGGATTCACAATCATTTGTCAAGTTATATTTAATGTTGACTGGTAGGTCCCCTACAGAGGCCAGTTTGCCTCCTTCAACTAAGTTTCCTTCTAACTCAAACCTCTAGTTACGCCACTAGTTTGTTGACTGCACGAATATCTCAGCAAACAATTAATGTGTTTTTTCTTTTTTCTGATGCTGGATCAGACGCCGATTTGCCATTAGGCTAAAGAGACTTAAGCCTAGGGGCCCCGAATTTGGGGGGCTCAAAATTTTGGAAATAAGGACAATTTCCAGCATTTTCGTAAGCAATTATATTAGTATTTTTGTTTTGGTTCAACGCACGCTTTGTTCCTATGCCACTAACAAAATATCTCCATCATAGAAGAATGAGCGCGAAGGATTGAAGTGAATGACGATGAGCATGAAATCATGCACGCGATCAACTATGATCCAGAAGAGACTGCAAAGTCTTGCTATATTCTGTATGTTGAACATGCTTTTGCTAGAAAGATAAATTACGACAAAATTATCATCGATCTTGCAGACAAAAAGTTCCGTCGATCGCCGACTACGTAGCAGGCTGTTAGGTGTCGTAAGAAGTAGAGATGCTTTACTCAAAAGCCAGCTGCTGACACGTGCAAACCGTGCAATTCCACTGGGCACTCAAGAAATTAGTAATGGGAGGGTGTCAGGATAACGTCAACGCTGCTATTTTCGTCAGTTTCATTGTGACTGTTTTTGTTCCTGATATCGAGGTAATTCAGAATAAAGTAATATGTTTAGGAATTGGAACAACTTGTTCAGTGAATGCAGCGAGCACGCATTGTGCTAATTTGTATGACATCAGTGGTCGCAAGCCTTCCAGAAGGGCCCTCAATTTAAAATAGCCTAGGGCCCCGAAAATGAAAATTCGCCTCTGTGATTGATCCTTACAGATTAGTAATTTCATTTATTGTTTTGATTCATATCGTATGTTGTTTGAAAATATACTGACATCAAACCATGCAAATGGGTTTTGTTTTCGTTCTGAAGATGTTTCAAGACAAACGTAGTCGCGATTGTAATTGTGATTACTTTCAATGCAATCGTAATCGATAACATTGCGATTTTGGTTATTCGTAATCGTAATCGAGCAGGTGGCAAGTAATCGTAATCGATTACATTTTTGATGCAATCGCCCCATGTCTGTCATCTAGTCAACCCAACCCGTTTAACACTTTTTGACAAGTGTTGAAAAACAACAATTCGAAATAACATAAGCACAGTCAGAAAAACAAACACAGAACATGGTGAAGAAAATTTACATATGAAGAGAACATGTTTATGTACACGAAACAGATTTAACCAAATCATAGAGATTTAGCTAAATCAGACAAATTTACCTACGGTAAATCGGACAGATATTAGTTTGGGTAGACGATGGATGACAGTAAAGTTGTGGTGGTGGTTTTGGTGCAATATTTTTACGGAGTTTCATATTCGCTATTGCTTTTGCCAAGCACGGTTACTAGTTAGGCCAGATGGTTGAGTGTCCTCCACTGTTGCTGATCTAATCCATATTGCTCGCGCCGTACACAGATTTTTCAAAATATTCGAAATGTGAGCCCAAAGAGGAAATACAAATAGGTAAAAGCACAAAATAGACATGCCTACATTCAAAGCATGCTTCAGTTTAGTAAAAGCATTTGCAATATACTGCAAAAATCCGGTTTTTGAAAATTCAGTCGAAGTGTTTATCAGGATTGCTGCTGCAGGCAGGACTAGAAGATGGGAAACACAAACTAATATTATAACAAAAAACTACTAATGAAAACCTGAAAACACCTTGCTTTCAATGAGCCTAGCTGTTATCAAAATTGCTGGTACAGCATACAGTACAAGCGGTCGTCAGGGCCGACACGCTTGACAGCTAAATTTGAATGGACTGGAGCCAAATCTGTCTGATTTAGGTAAATCTGTCCGATCTAGCTAAATCTAAAACATTTAGCAATGTTTTGTGTTACATGTGTCCCATATAATTTTTTACGACGGTTCCGGTACCCCATAGCATTGCTCGACGTAAGAAGGTTATGATCACTGCTTTTCCGATCTTTCGCATCACGTGGAAGAGAGAGTCCGAGAAACAATCGTGTACAGCCTTCACCACGATATACAAAACTTTGAATTAAATGTCCAGCCCGATTCCCTATCTTACCGTTATGCTCAATCAGAAGACAATTGTTATTGTGAATTACTTTTCATGGCCGCTTTTCAGTTACATTAGCCCAGGTGGCAGTTGTTCGGTTGGCAATTTTCCAGGTGGCAATTTCCGAGTGGTGGTTGTCCGGGTGACAATTGCATTCCAGAAATTATACTCTGGACCAGCAACAGCGTACTGGGTCAGTGTTTTTAAGGCATTTGGAGAGACTGAAACGGTCCAGTGGGTTCTCAAACTACACCTCGCTGTATTACCACCACGAAACCACACTGTAAAAGCTCTCTTTTCGACAAACTCTGTATTGAGATAAAATAGAGTTGGGGTGTCTTAAAATTTAGTAGTCATCAAGGTGAAACCTTAAAATAAAACCCTGTACAGGGCGAACAATCGGGAAATTACTGATTGCTATTTTCTGTGAGATGAAAAGTAGTGTTCGCTGTCAGAGGTTTTGTTATGCAGGAGCTTTGGTTCACTCCTGTTGATAGCAGTTTGGCGCCTTGATGCAGAGCTTATTTGCTTCTGCAACAATGAGTGTCCTAGTCGTAGATCATGAAAGTCATACTTCGAAACTAAACCAATGAAGTAGCAGCGACTTCGGTCGTTGGGCCCTCCTCATGTTCAAATAAGCACTGCTTTGCAGTTGACTATTCGATGACTCAAAAAATCTGCTGAGAAATCCCTGTGCAGTACGGGGGAGGTTCAGAAGCATGCAGTAGTGTCGTTGACGCAGTTGTCTGTTCATCTGCTGGAGTAAAGTTGTCTTTAGAACCTGTTTGAAAAAGTACAGCGATTTTCTATAAAGCTAGAGCGGTTTTGTAATTCTCTTCTTTATCGGTTAGGCCCTTGGTTTGAGTACAACTGCTTTACTCGTATGATATACAGTATAGAACAGTGGTTCTTAAAACGGTTCCTAATAGACCCCTCAGCCGGGGCGTAACGAGGGGGCAAGGGGGGCACAATTACCCGGGGGCCGAATGACTGCGGGGGCGCCGAAAAGCCCCAACAATGTTGTAAGTACTTTCTTCAATATAGTACATTTGCTCCCGAAAGACGTTAGGTTCGAACATGGGGCGCTAAACTTTCTTCTTGCCCCAGGCGCCATCTAACCTCGTTACGCCCCTGCCCGTTGGGGTAGGTGTGCTGCAGCAGCGGTACGGTAGTAGAGCAGTAAAAGAGTTGTAGGCAATGGAAACTTATAAAAAACAAAAAATCTTTGCCAATTATGTTTGTTTTTGTTCATCAACAATGTTGAACTCAAAAATAATAACATAAACATAGAAAATTATTCTGAATTTTCGGGGTGCGCGAATAGCTGCAATAATTTTGTTTCAAGTCGATCTTGTTAAAGCATGAAATTACCTGCGATACTGCACCTCCGCTCCCCGTTGCCCCCTTTTTGAAAGGGCAAATGCTCCACCATGCCACGTTCTCCGGCTTCCCCACCTTAGGATCAACAGCAAGAGTGCCAAAAAGTTTTCTTTAATCCTTCATGTACTACCATTTTGCGCAAATTAATTGGCTTAAGTTATTATTTTAGTGCCCTTTTTTGTTTCCTTTAGGGCAAATTGTTTCCTTTAAGGCAGATGCTAACCTGCGCCAATTGCGGAATTTACGTTGCAACTTGTAAATTAAGCGGATAATAGTATGTTGGCCAAACCTCAACAAATTTTCGAAACGTTGGAATTCCCACCGCTCTTCGTGGAACGCTGTCAATTTGTCTGATGACCAAGAGCAGGTGCCTTTGCTACAACATGTGGTGCACGAACATAAGTTTGAAAAAAAGCCTAAAATCAGTGAATGTTTTAGTCACTTTCGTAGAACAACCCAGCTGCGATTATCTTGATATCTGTGAAGAGAAGTGGCTCAACAAAATCAGGACTTGCATTAACAAGCACAGAATTATTTTGCCTCGCATTAAATGATAGACTTCCCCTTGTTTCGGACGTTACTCTTGTCATCATTTTTGTTTTAGCGCACCATTTCTTCTCTCATTTACTGCTCTTTTCTCCCGCTTTGTGTTTTAACTTATTGTTACTGGTTGGTCTTGTCTGATCACACCTAGTGTCTTTTACTACTTGTTTGTGCTTACTCTAAATCAGTGTTCCCGAATCTTTTTTTGGCTAGCGCCCCCTTTTCTGACAAACAAATTTCTATCGCCCCCTACCATGCCTAGCACACATATCAACACAATTTTTTCGTATTCTATATTTGGTCTGTTTGAAAATGATTAAAACAAGAATGAGCGCAAAGATGCATTTCACTATAAAACCTAATTTAGTAAATTAACTCATTCAGCAGTTGGAAAGTGTTAGAGTTCATGATTTGGAAACTGTTAGAGTTCATGAAGGGCTCGATTTTGTTTGAACAGCATTAAAGTTGGACAAGAAGGTGAAGATTGCTGATTTGGCTTTAATGAGGTTAATACTATTCCCCTGCAATTACAAATTAACTTCATTGAACTTCGTGAAGATATCTGTGGACTGTGACAGCCAAGATACTGTATCTATGATATCCTTTGACAGTCGCCTTCTGTGTGCAGCAACAGGCGTACAATTAAACTCTCTTGATCATTATCCGAGTGCACCACATTGCCTAAACTTAGCAGAACACTTCTAAGCCCTTTGGTGTCCTTTGATCAATCGATCCATTAATACTCTGCCACATTTTTAGTAAATTTTGAGTTCGGAGCAGTGCAGGATTGAATTTAATCTGCACATTTTAAAAGTTTTTCAGCTTAGCCGTGACACTTGCAGTCGTCCACTGGCTCTACCATCTCTCTCTCGCTGGATTTCCTTGGCGCTGCTCAATCTAAAGTGCGTTCTGAAACACACTTCTGTTTTCCGGAATCTTTTCGATTCCCTTTAGGTAACTTATTCTTGTTGGCACCTAACGTTATCTGTAAAAAAAATATAAATTGCCTTTGTACTTTCGAATTGAACTCGTACAAGGTTGTTATTATTATGTTTGTAATCATTAAACCACTCCGTCTAAAATTAGCTCACACTTTTGGTTACAGGCTGAGTCTAAGTGCAAGCGTGCATCTTCAAACTTGACCGGTGATAGTCACTGTAACGAAATGGGAATTGTTAAGTAGCAGTTTACCCGTGCCAAGAAGTAAAGCTGACGAAAATTTCAATCATAATCCTTTAATTATAGAGGAGAACAGTTTTACTGTGCAGCTTACCTTTAGTGATGGAAACCGCAGTTCATCAATTTATCTCCTAACATTTCACCTCTGTTTTGTTTCCAGAACGCTAGGTTTTTGTTTACAAATTACATCATGCATACATGTTTGCTAATCATACTGTTTTTTATGACATTGGGACACTCAAAGTTAGTAAGACAACATAAATGTAATTATTAACTGGGTCTCCTATCTCGCCCCAACCGCCCATTTCTGCTTCACCGCCCCCCAATCGCCCGTTTCTGTTTCACCGCCCGCCTAAAGTTTCTCACCGCCCCCAGGGGGGAGTTACCGCACACTTTGGGAACCACTGCTCTAATGCTTACTGTATTTACGGTACTGTCAACGCTAGCTCAATATGTTTTTCACGTAACCATTGTCTGTTTCGTAATGATCACTGCTTTGCGTACTTCCACCCATTTTTACCTTTTTGCTTGGACTGAAGATGCCGTATGGCGAAATCGATTTCCATTAAATAACATCAATGCGTGCTGATTTTCGTTACTTGTGCACAGATAGTAGTGTACTTGAATTGATTTCTAAATAACTTTAAAAATATGCAGAAGACAGAAATAAGGGAACCTACAGCAGAAGTGGAAGCAACTTTAACAGTTATCACAATAAAACAGAGTTCTGATGGAGACGTAGTTACTAAAAAAACGAATGTCGTTGATGCTAACTGTTGGCTGAAAAACGTGAAGCTTTGAAAACTTTCTTCCCTCCAGTATTTTTACGCCTCACACTCTGTTTGAATACCTGCTAGTAGACAATCGATTTACAGCATTTTTTAATGTTTTTATTGCTTTGAGGATTTACTTAACAATGCCGGTAACAGTTGCATCAGGTGAAAGAAGTCTTTCAAAACTAATCAGAACATACTTACGATCAAAAATTTCACAAGAGAGTCTAAACAATTTGGCAATGTTGTCTATAGAAAATGGCATTGTTAAAATCATTGGCCTTGAAAATATATTCAGAGACTTTGCAAATAAAGGCCTGAAAAATGTTTTTCTAAAAGACTTGTGTAAAGGCATTATACCTGTAATTGTTGTAATTAGTATTTAAAAAAATAATTATTAAAGATTCCATAGTCTTTCAAAATGTAAGTATATCAAGTATTTATTTTCTTGGATTTAAAGACGAACATACCACACAAAATGAAAACATATATGATCTTTTACTTATGTATAGAGTGGGGGCCCTGCCACCAGTTTTCTAACGGGGCCCGCAGTTCCTAGCACCGGCCCTGCCTACAGGTCCATACCGAGTATTTAACATTTTCCTGCTTTAAAGTTTTCATGAACACTGGGAACAGATGATTAATTAATTTGTCACAAAAACGAAAAACACGAAAAACTAAAACTGACTTTCAAGGCCAACGTTTCCAAGAGTACTTTTAAAATAAGCCGCAAAGTGAAAAACAGCTTATCAAAAAAGTGTCTTTTTATTATTCATACTGTATATGAGCTAAAATATGACTAGGTGTGACTCATACACACTGCTTGTTGCTTGTATTGCATCCGAGCAGAAACACAAAAGCTGTTCACGTAAGGTTCCGTTTTTCACTCTAAGAACGTTGTTAGCCAAAAGTTTCAAAAACGAGCAGTTTAGCAAACACAGCTGCGCAAAACCAGTTTCAGGCAAAATGCTGCTTTCAGAGAAAAAACTGAGTGGAGATAGTTTTAAAAAAAGTCTAATTCCCAGAAAAGGTACGACCGCAATCTAACAGGCGCGGATGGGAGGATGTTAGGAAGCTGCAACATTTCCCCAGTAGCAATTTCAACACATTATCATAAACGCTTTATAAAACAGCATTCAAAGTCTGATTTGCATAAACGCTAATTCCCTTGTCCTTATCTGAACCCAGTGACCTGCATGGAAAGATCATGAAAGGAGTTCTAACCGAAATCGGGTACACTTTGTTCATTTTCAAAAAACAAACGCCATGAGAATTTTCAATATACAATATTCTCAGCTTTGCTTCCCAGCATGCGATCTACTATAAACTTACCTCGGACAACTTCTTCATAAGTGGGTGGGGGGTCAAGCGTCTCATATTCAGTTTGAGTTGAGAACAATCGACAAGAACCTGCATACACAGAGCAAAAATCCTGTTAGCTGGTTAAGCTTTAGAATTCCTAAAAGTTCATGAACATGCATAGAGCAAGCTTTTAGTCTTAGCGGTAAGCTATTTTATGTTTCTGCAGATGATTTAGATGAACCTCACGTGGGCGTCGTGGAAGTTGTGATACCGTACTAGTTCGTTTTAACAACGACCAACACGCCATCTACCCCAATAGAGCTGCAGCAAGCCAAGTCTCATGCAGCGAATACCTAAACGTTTGGATTTGGTTTATCAGTTTCATGAAAGATGCAATTGTGTTTTTTTATTTGGCCCATTTCAAAACATACCAATTAATCAAGTTTTTTTGCCTATAATTGAAAATAAGGAACAAGCACACCATGCGTGCATAGCATCAAAACTTGTACACCAAAGGGTATGTGAGAAGCATGAGTGGATTTGCATAGAACAGGGTATGTAAATTAAAAAAGTATGCACGCATAAATCATGGGCAAAGAAAAATAATTATGCATAGAGAAAAATAAAGCTTGCACACAAGAAGAAAATATGCATTGAAGGTTACATCGGTCGAAAGTAAACATGCGCAGATTGGAATAGGTGAAACGCGAATAAATGCTTTGTCTCATGAAATCTAATACTTAAAAAAATGGAAAAACTAAAAATAAAAGAGTAATGAAATGGTTATCAAACAATTCTGCTGCCCTTAAACTCTCAAAAAATGGACATTTTGGGTCGAAACCTTCTTTAGCAAGTTTTGTCAGTTGTATGTGTTTTGTTTGCTCTTCTTTCAAATCTATTTTTCTGTCTTTATTTTTCCTGTGTTCAGCTTATTCAAAATGGATATGCAATTACACGGAATAGGTTTCAAAATTGAAACAATCGAGTTGCAATTTAGTACTTATTTTACCGGGTGTTAGACAACGGTATATGTATGTGAGCAAGTTAGAATACTACAACAGCAGTCCAATTTCAACTAATTTTCAGAAAGTAGTGCTGCACATCACATATTTTGCAGTTCTTGGTACAACTTCGCTAAATGATTAACGGTTGTTAGCAACTAGACAATTTTCTCATGATCCTATTTTGTTGACGTTAAACAACTTGTATGGCATCTTGGGCACTTGCTCCAACCAAATAAGCCTTTTACTCTTGAAAGCAAGCGTGCCACCATGTTGTCACCCTTGGAAAGTTAAAGATAGTTGTGGTTCACGCCAGAGCCGTGGCTAAAGTCCCCCGTAAAACCAATTGGGGTCTCCTGCGTTTGGGGGCCACCGATGTGTGATTTTGTGCATTACTGTGTCATGCAAACAAAAAACGCAAGTAAAATATTTTCGAAAAATTGAGGCTGATTGGCGGAACTAGGGACCCAAGCGACGGCGCTGCACATGGTGGTTACACTTGTCGCCCCATAGGCTTGTCACTGCTCGCCGGTCTATTGATATTGCATATCAATGATAGTGCTTGGTCACAACATCCGTTATTCAGGGTCATTACCTCAACGTCACTTTGCATGTGCTGAAGGCTAATTCAGTTCGGCAGAAATCGCGTCAGGACCGCAGCGCTATCACTG
>Ga0210059_1013493_pt1 | contig 12214 bp, 11 predicted proteins | sample Ectturendosymbi2_FD_188042 | JGI IMG/M metagenome (GOLD analysis project Ga0210059, IMG submission 188042) | Ecteinascidia turbinata endosymbiont from Florida, USA - Sample 2 (SPAdes) (version 2) | ecosystem: Host-associated > Tunicates > Ascidians > Unclassified | place: Key West, Florida...
GTGACTGCTTTATTTCCTGTTTCTCCTCCCACTGTAGATGGAAGCCATGATTTCTTGCTTTTTCTGATGCTCTGCCAGAATTTTTTGGGAGATCTGTTCCGTAAAGCCTCAGCCATGGCATCAGCTTTGCATTTTTGTTGGGACTTCCGACAAGCTCCTAATGCATATTTGAACTCTTTTTTACTTTCTTTCATAATGTCAAATAGAGGTCCACTTTTATTATTTTCTTATGTTTTCATGAAAAGGAGCACCAATTTTTTAAAGAAAGAGCATGTTTATTTTAAATGAGCAAAATTGACAACTACTTTCAAAAAACATTTCAAGGTTAGGTTTTTCAAATTTTGACCCTACATCAGTAAAACAACACCAAAAAAATTTTAAAACCAAAGGGAGCGATAGCGATAGGTCGCTACTATTTCAATTCAGTAGCGATAGTGGGAGCACCGGTATTAGTATAGTAGAGGTTGCCCACCTCTGTTGCATACAAATGCCATCAACAATGCAATATTCTAGTTTTTCAGTCGTGATAAATCATCTCAAACAGAAAAAAACTTTGCACTATTTTCTTGACTTACTTGTATTAAAATTATGCATACGGGTCAATGGTGGATCCAGGAGGGGGCAGATTGGGGCATCTGCTCCCCCCTAAACGTCTGTGGCGCCGCCTTGAATGGTGCCCCTTTGCAACAAATGCGCCGGCACTTGGGGGGCGGCACTTTTCGACTCACCCCGGGGCGGAACTTTTCGACTGTGGGGAGCGGCACTTTTCAACACGCCCCAGGGCGGCACTTCTCTACGTCAGGGCCCTGCATGCCGGACTTTGCCCGACCTCTTATCGAATAGCGTGAACAATGCTATTGCTTCGTAATAGTACCACTGTTTCTTTATTTCTTTGTCGCATGAGAAATGCCCAGTCTTCACAAACCCTGTCGCGTAACACAGTTCCCACTTTCCGCTGGGCTGGACACAATTGGTCTGTTTTTTAAAGTTTATTTTTTTAATGCCTGATGACCGCCTTGAAAGGAAAAGGAAACGCAGCAGTAAAAATAGGAATGCAATATGGAAAACTTGTAACTGACGCAAGATTTAACAAGCCTCCAAAATGAAAACGAGAAACCAGTTTCAGGGCTATCGCCAGTGCAGTTCGTTAGTCCGCAGTTTGTCTGCACCGTAGTTTTGCAACATAAAAGTGAGTGGATAAGTTTCTTGACGGAACTAATCTCCTGATTGATAGGGGCGTAACAAGGTTAGATGGCGCCCTGGGCAAGAAGCAAATTTGGCGCCTCCATGTTCGAACCTGAGGTCTTTCGAACGCAAATGTACTGTATTGGAGAAAGTGCTTGTGACAGTGTTGGGACGTTTTGGTGCCCCCACAATCATTCGGCACCCCACGCAGTATTTCAGCATCCCCGGAGTGATTTGGCGCCCGTGGAATTGCTCTCCCTTCCTCCACTCGTTATGCCACATTGAACCACAATGCAGCGTGTAAAAGGTACAGACGTCATCAAACAACTTGCAACTATGTGACAAAAATGCATTGGACATGCCCGATTAGCTCAAAGAACTATGACCTGCTGTAACTATGTAATTGTGAGATTCCTCGCTTCATATAGGCTACATGGACAACGCAGAGGAGTATTGAATTACTACTAGGGGCGTAACGAGGTTAGATGGCGCCCAGGCAAGAAGCAAGTTTGGCGCCCCCATGTTCGAACTTGGGGTCTTTCGGAAGCAAACCCTGATTACTGCACGCAGTGATGCACCTCAACAAAATCATGGTACACAGCTCTAACCAGAGGCATACGGGAACCTTGGGCTTTAGGGGGGGGGGGATTTTTCAACCTGCCCGAATTTTTGCGCTACTTTGATGGTTCTGCTTAAGCAACTTGCTTAAACATGTCGGGAAGTTTTACCTTTTTTTTAAATCTTGTTCAAATCTCCCCCGCTTAGTACGCCTATAGCTCTAACGCAAAAACTTTGGCAAAATACTAGCTATCTACAACTTGGTGGATTGATTTATTGGTTTTACGTGGTCATAACAATTTTTGCTCAACATTTGAATACTTGCAGTCCAAAATTGGAGAATGACAGAACCTTTTGCCACCACCTGGCTACACGTCAGGCAACAGTTACTGATGGCTGTGTGGTTTTGGTCTTTTTGTTGCAATTGGAAACCCGTATACAACTCGTGCTGGCCACAAAGACAAATTTGGCGTGGCTAGCGAAATCTGCAACCGACAGAAAAATTCTTAGCTTACTGGTTGTTAGATCATTCCACTTACATCGTATAAATTTGAGCAGAAAGGCAATCTTATGATGAAATCTTTAACTTTTATATTAGCGACTGTGGTGTTGGCAAAGGCTCGTGGTTTCAAATTGGTGATAGGTTTATTCTCCTGTGTGTTTTCTGGCCTGGCTGGATAGAAGCAGATCCATGGCCAGATCGACAGCATTGGGGGTGGTTATAGCTTGTTCGCGGGCTTCGTAATAGTATACAATGAACTGAAATAAAAAATGACTCATGGGAAGACCAGAGCTTGACTTTGGAGGTATTGATTGTGAATTTGGGGGGCTCAGCCCGCTTGCTTCCACTTCTGTTGAACGGTGTCACAACTTTTTTAATAACCTGGTCTAGTGGGATTGATGATTTTTTCTTCATATCAGCAATCCAATGTCGAAAAATGTGAAACGGTTTTAAAGACTTGATTGAAAATATACCTTTATAAGTGGCGTTAAATGTATTTCAGGGCAATATGCTTGAGGCCCAGCATGAATCTATCATGCGATTATGAGATTGTTTTTCAAGATAGCCAGCAAAGCTACCTAAAATGGGAGTAGTGTCCTGGAAAATACCTTTCATTCACGTGTTGTTTTTCAATTGTCGCTTCAGTAATAAATAAGTCTTTCATGTACATGTGAATGCATAAGCTTCGCCTGGAAACGTGATCGTCATTTCACTTTTTATTTGAGTAATGACTGAAAGAAAGAATTGTTAAGGTCAACCAGCATTTACGGTATTTTTACGATTATTTCTCGGCGTGGCACCATGTGACAAAATGAGCAGCATTGAAATTCGTAAAGTTTTGAATTTTTTTGAAGCATTCTCCTCCGAATAGAGAGATCATAAAGACGTCGATTCGGTCATGTGACCAGAATCTCCCAGGAGAGATCGGCGAGACAAGGCCTCCTGGCTACAGCCACACGAAAGTGGCCCAGAGGTCGACCAAGGACCAGGTGGCGTGATGACACCTCTGACTTTGCTTGGTCCCGTCTTGGTGTGGATTTAGCAGAACTGTCTGAAATTGCTGAAAGCCGTGACGTATTTCTATTTGAAAAAGATGATTTATTTGAATAAGATGTAAGGACTGATGATGTGTAGTTTTACGTGAAATCGATTTCCTAATAAAATTTGTGATTGATTCCTTGCTTATTTCGCCTGTGGAATGAATTTACTTGAATACAGATATGCACAAGTTTGAATCATCGCAAAAAGATGAAAACAGAGCACAATCGGCTGATTCCTCTAAAGCAGGGGTGGGGAACCTAATTACTATCGCGGTCCGCATGAATTGTGCATTATCGCTGGCGGGCCGCAAATTCGATTGATTTTATCTTAAATTCTACCGTTATCAACTATGAGGAAGAGTGGGTGGGTATCTTTTGGGCATTCTCACGATTTTTCTTAAAATCCCTAGTTTTGTGGGGTCTCTGCCAGTTTCCTTTGCCTCTCGGTTTGCCCCACTTTGCCAGACTTCCCCTATCACTGTGTCAGGCCTCCCCTGTCACCCTGCCACCACCCCTGTCACTTTGCCAGGCCTCCCCTGTCGCCGTGTTGATTCCCCTGTTGCTCTGTCGGTTCTCTTGTTGGTTTCTCCTGTCAGCCCGCCCTGTATCCGCGAGTTAAGGTATTTATTTTGTCAGGCCTTATGATACGTTTTTCGTGAGAGCTTGAGAGGGCTAGTTCAGGTGTTCACAATTCAACAGCAGGTGCGCACGTCACGTATGACTGCATTTGTGAAACACGCACCTGCTGTTGAGCATTGACTTGTGGTTGTGACACGCCATTGGTCACGCCTGAAATAATTTTAAATGGTGCACTTCATTTCAGCTTTGGCCCACTTCACGTTTGACTCACTTGTTTGTGATCTTGAATAAAATTTTTTTGTGCTGCTTTGTGACGTGGAAGAAACTTCCAAAGCAAGGAATGTTTTGCCACGCAAGCAGTTCTGAACAAATGCCACAGAGTGTGCTTGAAAAGATGGCGGCTACAGGCAATGAAAGTAATGACTTAAGTTTATCAGAATCAACTGATTTTGGGGGTAATGACAAAACGTCTGACTAAAGCAGTGTCTTGCAAAGCTCGCTGGAGCCGCAAAACCTTGGCAGACCAGGAACTGATCAAAATTTATCAAATGCTGTTAATGAACAAATGAAAGTTTCATCACCCCTAGCAGAAAGTTTTTTTGATCTAACGCCTGACTCAAGCAGTGTGCTTCAAAGCTTGCCAGAGTCGCAACAGCTTGGCAGCCCAGGAACTGATCAAAATTTATCAAATACTGTTAATGAACAAATGAAAATTACTTCTACCCCCATCAGAAAACGAGGTGCCTCTTCAGCAACACAGGAGAATGATAACCGCAAGAAAGCATGTTTGCAATGCTTAGCATATTTCAATGAAATGATTGTGCATACCAAGAGAATTGAGAGCCAAGACGTTTTCAATCTTGTAAAACCTCAACGACCAGGAATTGCTTTTCCTGATCTGGTTAAGAAAGCACCAAAGCAGAATTTACAACTAACAGGAAGAGACCTGCATGTATATTTAATGGACCACCTCGCTAACAATAATGAGCGAGTTGATTCGCTTCAAATTTTAAAAGGAGACGCAACTCTTGAAGAAGCCAAGGTTTTTCTTCTCAGAGCTGATACAGCTTTGCGCTTGGCTAATAAAGATCTTCTTGCTGTTTCAATTGAAGCAGGAATTAATTTTGAACGAGCGTTTTGAAATTCACCAAGCTGAGAAGAAAATGGGTTGGTTCCTTATTGGGAACATTGGATAAAGGAGTTTACCCATCTCGGAAAGAGACAAATTGCACGTTTTCGTCAAATTAGCAGACTTCTTGCACCATTTCCAAAGTTTAAGCAGCTGAGTGTGCCTTTCACAGAAATTTTTTAAAGACGCCATTTTATTCAACACATGTTGCAGGGTGAAAACATTGCTGAAGAGTGGAAATAATTTGTTGTAAATTACACAATTTGATGGATTTGTATGGTGATTAATTATTTGTGTGTGGAGATGTATCATTTGTGTGGCTATTGTGCTTAGAGCTTTTTTTCAACAAAGTGACATACAGGCCAAAGTCAACAGATATTTGCTTGTGCTGGCAACTTGGGTAAGTTCAGGGGTTATTGAAAATCAACTTGGGCAGAGTTGTGGAGTCTTATCAGTCGCCTGAACTCTGTTCACTCAAGTTCTGTGTGTTTATTTTCAATATTATTTGCTGCATTTGCGTGAAAATTGTGAATAAATTGAAAATGCTCAATTGCTACAGATGTGCTTGCTTTGCCTGCTCCATTGCTGTCTATGCATGTTTCAGCCATATTGAGTCGCACGACCATGCTTTGTCCAATAATGTTCAGTTCACCGCCCTGGATGTCTTTGAAAAGAACAAACATTCAAGGTGTGATGTTCATTTGTGACAAAGCACTTTCATCAAAATATGTTTATAGTCTTGAAGACTATAAACATAATCTGCTTTCAAGCATTATCACCTACCCCAAAATTCTCAGCCACAAATTCAGCATGATTCATGTCAGCCAGTCTTTTCAAGAGATTTTCAAATGATTCTACAGAAATATTTTCTTCACTGAAGTGCTTTGGTTTCAAAGTGTAAATTATTTTAACCTTTTTTGTATTTGAGTCCTTTTTTATATTTTTAATCATAACTTTTGCTTTGTTAGAGTTAAAAATTGCCGTAACAATTACATTTCTTGCACTGTTTCAATGTCAGATTCAGAAAGTATATTGTTCTTGTTTTCAACACTGAATCCAGGCTTATAAATTGGCTGCATAACACTGTCTTTGTCTTCAGTATTGTGAAACAGTCCGATGCAATTACCAATTTCGTGAACAGCAACTGAAAATAAGTTGAACTTTCCATCCCTGAAACTGTTTTCTGGTCTGACCATCTGTCATTGTCAAAATGCAAATCACCAGACAATGTTGAATTTCCAGGGTAGAAGCCATGCACCAAAGTGCCAGATTTTTAATTATTCAGTTTGTAAGGACAGCTTATTTCCGCATTTTCCTTTTCACCATCTGTCAAAAATGCAATTTTCATAACTTGGCCCCCATCAAAAACTCTTTCAAATTTCAAATTGCAAACGTTTTGCCAAACACTAAAAGCATTTTCGATTTCGTTCAATGTTTTTTCTTTTCCAAGCGAAGAGTAATTTTGAAAGTCATAAATTAAAACTTTTTGCTTCCATGGGGTGCAATACTTTTTATCTCAAATGTAATCGGGCGTAGCACAATACACTTATTATAACACTGAAAAATTTCCTCATTCATGGGCAACTGTTTCAGCTGCCTTGGTTGCCTCAGCTGGTTCAGTTGATTCCCTGAGCGATAATCGTTCAAGTCGGACGACGGGGGTTTGCAGAGCGTCAACCTGGCTTGTGAGGTTGGTTACTAAACTCTGAAGATATTCGATTTGAGAATCGACATAGTGCTTATGAACAGCGTCGTTGTTCTGAGTTGGATTCACAAGTCCAGATATTTTGTGGTTATTCATTTTAAGATGCCCTTGAGCACCTTCTGGAGTTACGTGAAATGTTCTCTTCCTAAGCTGATTATCTATGAAACCTTTTGTCGTTACGTTGGTGTCTTCAGCTGGCTCTCCAACGTTTGTTATCCTTTTGTCATTGTAATTTTGATGATTTTCTGGCAGAGAAGTTCCATCAAGAAACATAACTCTCTGAGAAATATTCTCATTAGTTGCAAGTATCAACTGCTCATTTTCTGATCTCAGCGATTTTATTGCAGCATCCAGTGTTCTTTTGTTCACACCATCAGCAGGTGCTGTCGCATCGGCCAATCTGACAATTTTATGATCATTCATTTGAAGATCTGAAACCATTTGTTTTTGACCATCAAGTCTTAGATATTTCTGCGATTCTAAGAGGTTATTAACCCTAATTTGGTTCATAACTTTTCGATTCAACGTTCTGAGATTGACAGCCTCGTGTTCAAGGGTTGGATCTGGAAGCCTAGCAATATGATATTGTTCACCTATGCTGAAATTTTGTGTTGCTGTTCCATGTGGGTCTAAGTTCAAGCTTTTAGTCCTTATGTCTCTATTCAAATTGTTTGCGTGATTTGTTATAGCGGCGCCGACTGCTGTGTTGGCTGCCGCGGTTGCTTGTTCTAAAACACTTGTTGCTGAAGCTTGAAGTGTTTGTAAATTTACACCATCTTGATCAGTTTGTGGATTTGCTACACCTCTTATTCTTCGCCCGCCTAAGGATAAGTCAGCGTGCATCCAACTGGCCCCATCACGTCTAAGATAATAATCGTTTGCAGAACTTAGGCGAAGTGCATCATTATCATGCAGAGGTTCGCCCGAATGTCTAATCCTGTTTCCACCAATCGCAATCCCTCCCTGCATGTTCCCACCCAAAAGCGACAGCTTCGTATCTGCGTATCCTTTTGTCGCTGTGTGGTGATTTTGTTCTGGCGCTCCCAGGTATGAGATATGATGGGTATCGATGTTTAAATCTCTTGCCATAGTCGACGCGGAGCTATTACGATTCAAAAAATTGTTTTCAATCTACTGTTTCGGAACCACTTCATCTTCATTTTGTGGATTTGAGTTCACATTTCTGATTGAATGCTGGTCCATATCAATTTGCCCCTCCATAGTGCCCCTCTCAAGTGAAAGTTTTGCGTTTGCTACAAAATAAACATATGCTCGATTCACCGAGTCATGATCTTCTGGCCATCTCACGTTTTTTATCAAATTCCCATTCATATTCAGATCACTTTCGCCAACACTTTTTGAATCTATGTAGCCTTTCGCCGCCGCATCGCCTTCTTCGGTTGGAGGCAATACGTTTTTTATTGCCTTTTGATTGATATCAATCGGATCGCCTTTTTTTTTAAACCTTTCGTTCACATATTTCCGTCTCACTGCGTCCTTTGGTCCTTGTGCCTTGCCAAGGTTCACAATGCTTTCACACTGGCATGTTTATTATATCACCAAAATTTGTTGATTATTTCTTGCAGCCCTTTTCCTTTTTGCATCTCTTTCAAAACAAAAAGACAAAGATGGCCACAAAACACTTCTTGCCTCGGTTGAATTTGTTCAGTTGGATAGACCACATCACCGAGGTAGTTGTTCAACTCAGTTGCTGGGGCAATCCGAACGAGTCAAAGTAACACTTTTTATCACCACGTTTGAACCACGTGACCCAGTGCGTCCCATCTCCAGAAGTGTCGCCTAGGTTCATAATTGCGCACTCATTTCGTTTTAGTTTGTTTGGAAAAGTATCTCTCAAGGAAGCACACGAAAGTTTTTAAAACCAATCTTTTTCACCGCATTTTCGATTTCAAAGTTGCTCAAAGGTTTGTTTGGAAGAACAATATTTTCAACTTGAATCATTTATGCTAAACAAAACTTTCCGATTTCTTTGACAACGTCTTATCAATTTCCAAATCCACTTCTTCAAACTTAATGTACGTTTCATTTCGTTTTCTTGTCTGAGAAAGAATATTCTCAAACTCAACTTCAGAAATTTCATTGTCAGTCAACGCCTTTTAAGCCATGTTACGAATTGAGTTGAGCTGCATCTCAATCAAAGTTTTTGCTGCTCATGTCTCTGAATTTTGTTGAAAAGGAATTTCATAATTCCTTTCAGAAAAATTGAGACACTTCCAAAAATCAAGTTTAATCCTTGCAAAATCTTTCCTGAAATGTTGCCAATGATTTCTTGAAAATTGGCTAAAAAGCCGACATTCAACAAAAACATACAAAACTGAACAAGTATGAAACAAACATGAAAAAATTGATCTCACGATGATACTTTATAACGACTGACTCTTGTTTAATTTTCTCAAAATGGATTTGTTTTTCGATTTCATGTATTTGTTGAAGTCTGTATAAATGACCCTTATTCATTTTTGTTAAATGAATAAAAAATCACTTTACTTTACATTTTGGTTGATGTGTTGATTCAAATGTTGATTTGTTTGTTGGTAAATTTTCTGGTTAATTATTACTTTTTTGCCTTTATTTTGCTCACCAACGGCTTGGTTGATGTGTTGATTTTTGTGCTGGTTGATGTCTTGCGTGACTTTTTGCTCAATTCGTTTTTCCTTTGATTTACACATTTATTTAATGTCAAAAAATTCACAACACTTTCGCAACAACCAACCGAGAACTGGAATATTCTTCAACGAAGAATTTGGACCAAGAAGAAGACCATGGCCACTAACAACTTGACTCCCCTGTTTCAAATACTAACCATCTCCAACCATGCTAAGCCCTGAACCTTTATATGGTTTCAAACACAGCCCTTGACCGTCTGTTTCAACTCTTGCAATGTTTGAGCTTTTTTTCAAATACAGTCCTTTTCCCATGGCCTTGTTTGTTGCTTTTTGCGCCAAAGCCGACCCAACCCTGAAAGTGCCCCAGTCGCCAATGTTGGGAGAATGGTCTTTGCCAAAAATGGTAAAGCCTTTGCAGCTAAACCAGCTAAAAACGAAAGGAACCCGCCCTCTGTTTTCACATTGTGAACAACCTGACGTTTACTCATTTTTATTGTGATACCTTTTCAATCCTGATAAGCTTTTGTCATTCTGTTCACTTGTGAATTGGTCAAAGCAATAACATCATTTCTCCACAAATCTTCGTAGCCGAGACAAATGCTCACGGGTATCTTTGTATCAACAGCATGTTTCAATTTTTGCTGTTGATTTTCAGAAATGTTTACTGACATGTTTGTGTAAGACATGTTTATTATATGTAATTATATTTCTCTCAAGTGGTATCTGATTGTCAGGTTTTCTCCACGAAGATTCAGCTGCTTTCCGTTTTGGTCTGTGACAACTGTTTCCATTTTATTGATTTTATCTAAAATCACTGGAAGATACACAAGGTTTCTCGGGTTCTCAACGATTTTGTAACCAGGTGACATGTTTGGAAAGAAACTGTAAATTGTGTTTTGCGTTCTCCCATTCACATAAGACCCGCCAATCACGTTCACATTCACGAGAATTGAATTTATTGATAAGATGTTGACAACATTTTGCGACTCGTGAATGCCCTCTTCGTAAACCTGATTTTGAAATCCAAGAACGCTTGAAATTGAATTTCGCACTCTGAAATCAACCTGAAAGTCATCTTGAATTTCCAAGACACTTTTCAAAGTGTTGGTGTTTGCTGTTATTTTAATAGATTCGTCGTTATGTCCATTTCGATTCATCGCAATTTTTATTGTTTCCGTAATATCAATGAGATCGTAAGTGCCTTCTGAAATTTCAACTTCGACCCATTGTCTTTGTCGTGTTGAGTCGTCCTCGTCACCTCTCCCCACCTCAATGAAACCAGGAGAATATCGAAAAACGTTGTTTTCATCAGACAGATGCGGAAACGAATAATACGTCTCCAAATTCACCAAAGCCATCTCATAGTTTCGCGTTCGATCCAACTCGAGTGGTGGGTTAAAAGTCGTCTTTATTTTTATCGAATTCTCTGAAACCACAATCTGAGTTGTAGTTTTCGGAGAAGTATTTCTCTCAATTTTTTCAAGAAGTTCAGTGTCAGTCATTTATTCAATAATGTAAAAGTTGTCAAATCCAGATCTAAATTTGCCGTTGTGCTTTGATGAGGTCAAATCAATCACAACAAAATTGTGTGGCTTCGACCACGCCGTTTTGCAAAGTTTTTTGAACTGTTCTTTCATCATGTCTTGAGACACGTGGTCGTTCAAAATGTGATCAATATTTTTCTGGTCTTGAGGAAACAGGCAAAAGAAATTTGCATTTTCTCAAATTGTTTGACAAGGCAATTTGAAATAATTTTGACTCAAATACATACAATCACAATTTTAATGCCTTCCACGAACATAATAGGCTTCACACTTGTTCTGCTTCTGAAGCAAGAGATCGTCAAATATCATGAGAGTCTTTTGCTCTGGAGACAGTTCTTTCGGGTCAGGCACATCATCTGCTGATTCATAAAAATTACACTCAATAGGCTCTTTGGAATAGGGACGTTGATCTTTTTCCAACTCTTCAATTAACACACTCGGTGAAATTTATTCTTATTGTATTTCATTTTGATTTTCAAACAAATTCACAATCATCCCTTTCGCCAATTGTTCTTCGAAACCTTTTCTCAAAATTTTATACTCTGGTTGAAACAAACTCTTACCAAAAACTGACAATTTTGAATAGTCCAACCAACCTGGCTGAAGAAGAAGGTTCAGCAAAAGTGTTGTTTTTCCGCAGCCCGACTTTCCAACAATCAAGCCTCTCAAACTTTAAGGCAGCAGAGGATGGTTGCTTTTATTTGTTTTGTTTTCATTCCATGAAATATTCTTTACTTCCATTTATTTTAAGCATTTAATAAATGAATCAAATATATTGTGCCAAATGTCGTAAATTTACGGAAACGAGAGACGTGAAACAGAAAACAACAAAAAACAACCGTCAAGTGCTTCAAGGTATCTGTGTTGTTTGCGGAACGAAAAAATCAAAATTTATAAGCGCAAGTGGAAAAGGTTTTTTGAACGACACAATCAACAGTCTACCATTTGAAATGCACATGCCAGGCCACAACTTCACAGGACCAGGCACAAAGCTGAACAAACGACTAAATGAGGATATGACTCCAAAGGCATGGTCAAAACCTATCAGTAGAGTCGACAAGGCAGTTTATCACCATGACATTTGTTATGTTAAAAACAAAGACACAAAAACTCGCAACGAAGTTTGTGATAAAAATATGTTGACAGAGCTTAATGGTATTTATAACCCAGTGCCGTGGCAAGGGTAAGTGAGGCCCCCCCCGAAATTTCACGTGGGGCCCCCCATACGCTATTGGCCTATTATTATGAATTGCAGTAAAAAGTCGTAACCTCTCTGGCAGTCATTTTCTCCTCAACAATATGATTCTTTCGTATCTTTGAAAACAAGAAAAAAACTTCATTTATT
>Ga0210059_1013494_pt1 | contig 12214 bp, 8 predicted proteins | sample Ectturendosymbi2_FD_188042 | JGI IMG/M metagenome (GOLD analysis project Ga0210059, IMG submission 188042) | Ecteinascidia turbinata endosymbiont from Florida, USA - Sample 2 (SPAdes) (version 2) | ecosystem: Host-associated > Tunicates > Ascidians > Unclassified | place: Key West, Florida...
TATGCTCAGGGGAGATTTCTTTTGGGTCTGGGACATCATCAGCCGATTCATAAAAATTACACTCAATAGGCTCATTGGTTTTTGTTCTTTGCGCAGAGGGGCCCTCTTTCTTTGCCAACTCATGAATCAGCTCGTTTGGTGAAATTTGTTCGCGCTGTATTTCATCACGATTTTCAAAAACTCTCATGATCATCTCCTTTGGAAGTTGTTCTTCAAAACCTTTTTTCAAAATTTTATACTCTGGTTGAAACAAACTCTTACCAAAAACTGACAATTTTGAATAGTCCAACCAGCCAGGTCTTAGAAGAAGGTTCAGCAACAATGTAGTCTTACCACAGCCTGATTTGCCAACAATCAAGCCGCGCAGACTCTTTGGCACCAGAGGGTGATTGTTTTTATTTGTCACGTTTTCATTCTATGAAAGGTTTTTAAATTACATTTGTTTTAGGAAATCATTTAATAAATGAATCAAATAGATTGTGTTAAATGCCGACGATTTACGGAAACGAAAGACATCAAACAGAAAACAACAATAAACAACCGTCAAATGCTTCAAGGCATCTGTGTTGTTTGCGGAAAGAAAAAGTCAATATTTATAAGCGCAAGTGGAAAAGGGTTTATCAATGACACAATCAACAGTTTTCCATTTGAAATGCACATGCCGCGTCACAACTTCACAGGACCAGACACAAAGCTGAACAAACGTTTGAATGCTGATATGACTCCAAAGGCATGGTCAAAACTAATCAACAGAGTCGACAAGGCAGCTTATCACCACGACGTTTGTTATGTTAAAAACAAAGACACAAAACCACGCAACGAAGTTTGTGATAAACATATGTTAACAGAGCTTAATCGTATTTACATTCCCACACTTCGAGAAAGGATGGAGAGAGGTGTTGTTTCTACGATTATCGGGACGAAAAAGCGCTTCGGATGGGGGTTAAAAAAAACAAGCGTAGCGAGAGCGTCAATTGGAGTTCTCAATTAGCTGATGAACTTCATAAACCCATCATCAAAAATTTTCCAAAAGGAAAGGTGTATGTGAATGGAATTGATAAAATTTGGGCTGCGGACCTCGTTGAAATGCAAGCATTTTCAGAGTCCAACAGTGGGGTCAGATATCTTCTAACAGTGATTGGCGTGTTTTTAAAATATGGTTGGATGCTTCCGCTCAAAGAAAAAACTGGAAAATCTGTCGCAGACGCGTTCAAGGAGATTTTCAAAAAATCAAAGCGATAACCAAAAAAGCTCTGGACAGACAAAGGCCGAGAGTTTTGCAACAAAGATGTGAAGGAGTTGGGTGTAGAGCTTTACTCAACTGAGAACGATTAGAAATCGTCGGTGGCCGAAGGTTGGAACCGCACGATGAAAGAAAAAATGTTCAAGTATTTCATAGCAAACAATACCAAAAAATATATTGACGTTCTTGACGACTTTGTTGCGAGATACAACAACACGAGGCACTCTAGCATAAAATGACCGCTGTCGAAGCGAGCAAGAAAGATGATGAAGTGAGAGTTTACAGAAACCTCTATCCAGACTTAACAAGACGACCCATGAGAGCAAAATTCAAAATTGGTGATAAAGTCCGAATTCAAAAGAAGAAAGGAGTCTTTGAGAAAGGGTTCACCCCGAACTGGACAGAAGTGTTCATCGTTTCAAAAATTCAAAGAACCAACCCAGTTACTTATAAATTAAATGACCTGAACGAAGAAGAAATTCAAGGGACTTTCTATGAACAAGAGCTTCAGAAGACATCACAAAGGAGTTTACAGAATTGAGAAGAATGTGAAGAAAAACAAAACAAGGTCATTGGTGAAATGGAGGGGGCATCCTGAAAGTTTCAACACTTGGGTTGACAACAAAGATCTTATCAAACTTTGAAATAAATGCCAAATGATCTTGGAATAAAAAGCTCAACAGTCACTGCGTTTCTGAACGACAAGCTCACACCAGAGCAATGCAAAGAATTACAAAAAATTATGAACATTGATCCAAAGCTGTATAGAAAAGAATTCATCTATCGAGGGTAGGTCCAAAATAAGCCCAAAAATTTCCAAAATTAGTCCAAAAATTTCCAAAACATGTCCAAACAATTGAACATACAGTAAATGAGCTTCTTAAAAATTAAAGATCCATCAAAACATGACAAACTTGTCGATGAATATCTCAAAACCAAGAAAAAAATTCAAGATGATTTTCGCTCAGAACGACTGGGTGAACAATCACTTTACAAAGATTTTGCAAAAATCTTTAAACCAATTACAGAACAACAAAAGTCGTTGGAAGATATAATTTCCAAACTTGAACCTCTTCAAGAAGCAATCGAAAATTCACCAGCGCTGCAAGCATTGCCTTGGGGATCACAGGCTGAAGCACTTCCTGAACTTCCTCTTCCAATTAATATAGGACCAACTATTGGAAAATATGTGATTAAATCATATGGTAAGAAGTTTGGTGATAAAACATTTAGGTTTAAAAACAAAGGCACAGAGTTTTTTATTGGAAATTCAAGGGTAAAAGTGGAAGGAGATAATTTAGAAATTGATGGTAGAATTTACAAAGCAACGCCAGGTCTTATGGATTTGATTACAATGGAAAAACCAAAAATAAAAGATGCTACAAAAAAAGACAAAGACAACTATTTGGAAATTCTTAATAAAACGGGCGCGACGGTTGAATTGAATAAAAAGGGAGGACTAAAGATAAAAGCGCCTAGTAGTAAAAAATATAGAAATATCATAAAACCATTAAGTGAAGAAAAAAAGCGTCAAAGACAAAAAGAACATGAAACTTCAGGTCAAGGCTTTCTCCCAAGCGACCCAAATGCCTTGTGTGAGCGACTCGAACTTTTGATGGCGTCGAAACAAACAGGAAACACAGGTGTTCGAAACGAAATCGTCAGCATTTGTGATGAACTTTTGAGGCAAAAATTTTGTCTCATGATGCTGACAAAAACTTAATGCTTACATGAAATAAATGATTGCAATAAAACGCGGATATCAAAGAAAATATCAAGTAGGTGTCTATGAAATTTTTTCAAAGCTCAAAGATTCATCAGAAAAAACAAGTTGTCGACACAGCTTTGAACATTTCTCGAAATGCCGGGCAAAAGGCTGGACAAAAAGCTATTGATTTTGCGAGTTCAAAGTTGACTCCCAAATCACAACAAAATTTATCAAAACTTGTGTCTTCAACGCCTCCGCTTGCACCTCAAGGAGCAGCACCACAGAAGTCACAGCAGGTGACAACAATGAATTTGAACAACTTGATAGCTGGGTCGGGGCAGCGCGCGATCAAGATTCAAGACCTTGTCAGACGATTGAATAAACAATAAAATTTTATGCATATAATATACAATGGAGAATATTTTAAACATTACTCAAAAACCCCAAATTGATGAATCAATCGATCGATATGAATATCACAGTTACAAGCCAATCACTGGCACTGATGAAATTTGAACCTTAACCGACCCGGTGAAATTTGAATTAATGTTGAAACGCAGGACTTGTTCACACATCCGAGTGAAAGTTATCTAGTTTTTGACGGTATGTTGGTAAAAAACGCCGACGACGCTGGTTACGCCAATGCTGACATCATCACGCGAACAAACAATGCCATGATGCATCTTTTCAACAACATAAAATACCAACTTTCAGGACAAGAAATTGAAAGTCTGTTTCTCCCTGGACAGGCAACAACGATGCTTGGGCTGTTGAAATTTCCAGATGATTTTCAAAAACGCACAGGCCTGAACCAATGGTGGTTTAAAGATTCAGGCACAGACGCTTCAATTGCTGGAAATAATCAGAATAATGGTTTTCTAATCCCGCATGGTTATATAATTCAAAAGCCAGACCCAAAAGGCACATTTTCACTCAGAATCCCACTGAAACACATTTTTGTGTTTTGTGATGACTATGAGAATGTCGTTTACGGTTTCAAACATCAACTAACACTTGTGAGGAGGGGTGACAATGATGCGATTTTCAGAGCTGCTGCGGCCAATGTTGGAAAGGTTGTTTTGTCAAAGATTTCTTGGTATATGCCACATGTGACTCCAAATTTGCAAGAAAAACTTGCACTCTACAAAACAATTGAATCAAAATCAAGTCTCCCGGTCGGTTACCGAATGATTCAATGCGAATCGATCTCAGTCGCGCAAACGAGAAATTTCACCTGGCAATTGTCGGCGAAATCACACGTGGGGAAGCCTTGCTGGATAATCGTTGCGTTTCAGACGGATAAATCAGGAGACCAACAACACAACCCATCAATTTTTGATCACTGTAATCTCACCAACATGTTTGTGATGCTCAACTCCAGGAGATACCCTGAGATTGATTACGACGACACGAACTTTTCTCAGCAAAATTTTTCAAGGGTCTATGGTCATGGCGCAACACTCCGAACAAAGTTTTACAATGTAGAAGAGTTGATTTCTTCCCCAAATATAATCCCATCAGATTACAAGGAAATGTTCCCAATGTTTGTCTTTGACGTGAGAAAAGAGAGCGAAAAACTCAAGAACTCTGTGACTGACATTCGGATAAAGGCTCAGTTTTCAGCAAACGTCCCCGCAAACACAAAAGCTTTCGCCGTTATCATAAGCGAGAAGAGTTCCATTTTCCAGAGTGATGGACAGAAAATGCGTGTTGAATATTAAAAAATTATATACTCTTTTTTCAAAAACTTCCAATGATTAATCAGATTATGTTTATAGACTTCAAGGCTATAAACATATTTTGACGACAGTGCTTTGTCACAAATGGGTGACACACCTTGAAAGTTTGCTTTTTTCACAAACCACCAAGACATGAACAACCATCTTTGGACAAAGCTAAGCGCCTAGTGTTAAAGGTTATTCGCTCCAGTGAGAGCGCACAGAGCGATTGAAAAGTCTACACAGCCCAAGAAAAGTCACAAAAAATCCTGAAATCTTGCCAATTGCCTTGGCTGTTAAAACATGTAGAACATATGAGAGCACAAACAATTGTTCTTATTTCCAGTGTGCAGCAATTTTAGGATCATTGAACATACTTTCAATGTGTTAAATATTAGCATAGATGCAGCCAAAAGGTAATGCAAGTTTTCTAAATTTAACATAAGGCTCTAATACCCTTGCAACTTGTCTGAGCTTCTTGGAATAACTTTCACTCTTCCCAATAGATTTTTCAATTCATTCACCTCATTTAAAAGTTTTTGGGTGAATCTCAAATTAGATTTCATATGCTTTCTCTTACCATAAACCAATATTAATCGTTTTTTCAAGAAAGTTTGCTTCACTTAACTCTATTAAATTATATGCATGTTTTAGCTTTTCCTCAGCTTCATCCAATGTTGCCGCCTGAAAATTGTCTGTTCTTGTTGAGCTAAAGATGAACCATATTGATAAAGATGCTTTTTAAAGAAAAGATTCAAATAACTTCCTTTCAGACCAGCAATTTTCTTAGATTTTGTAGGCGCAAGCGCCAAATTTTTTGTATTCTTTTTAGAAGCACCATTTCCATCATTGTGCAATGATGGTGAATTTAACTTTCGGCCGTTTTGGTTTGTCTCCTAAAGAACCATTCCTAAGCTTTTTAATATAAATAAGTGAGTCCTCAAGAAAACATTCATGCTTGCCTAAAGCTTCCAATTCATCAATTTTCCACAAAACATCATCAAGTTCTGGCGTTCCCTCACAACACATAGGTTTTTCACTATCTTTTGATTGGAAGCCAAAACATCAGTTCTTCACTAACATTGTTTGATTAACCTTGACGTTCATCAGATCTTAAAGGGCGACTTTGGCTGCGCGTTCTAATCATAATTTTTCAATCAGAGAAAACACCGCCAATTAAGCTTAAATCGAAAGGTTTACTGATTTAACAGTCTAATGCTTAGCTAGGAAAAATCAACATAGGTCAAAGGATTAAACAGTCTATTTGCTTAGCAAGTTAAAAATGCAACCTATCTTTAACTATGCCCATCTTGCTAAGAAGCATTCAAGTTACATCAAACGCCTGTGAACTGACTTTGTGTAACTGGATGGCAAGCAATGCGCGCAGGGTGAAACCAATTTTTTGCCTTCATTCAGAAGCAGTGAAAGCGTGACTGACCACAACGAGGGAACCTCATACAAACCTTTGTTTCTCTCGCAAAGAAAGTCACTCAAAGGTGAAAAAACACAGCTGGGGACGATGAATGTCATTCGAAGTCGCCAACACTGTCTCACCACAGAACAAGTGAATAAAATAGCTCTCTCTGCCAATGACGACAAACGTATCATCAGGTCTGACAAAATACAAATTTTGGCTCACGGATACAGGACAGGCTGACAATGCAACAGGGGTTCTGGCGAAGGGAGCAGGTTGGGACATGAGGGGAACTGGCTGCGGGCAGGCCAGGACATGAGGGAAAGTGACTTGGGGCAAATGTGACGGGTTGGGACATGAGGGAAGTGACTTGGGGCAAATGGGGCAAGCTGAGACATGAAGTGAAGTGACTGGGGTCAAATGGGACTGACTGAGACATGAGGGAAGTGACTTGGGGCAAATGGGGCAAGCTGAGACATGAAGTTAAGTGACTGGGGTCAAATGGGACTTGGCTGAGACATGAGGGGAACTGGCTGGGGCCAAAGAAAAATGGGGCACAATGCCCAAAACCTCTCTACTCACGTAGTTTTATACTGTGTGAAAAGAAGCATGAGCGTATCTGTAGCATTGCTTCCGCACGTTTGGAAACCCACTGTTAGTATAAGACTGTGGGAGTGACCAATCTGAGTGAATAGCTTAATCAAGCTATGTTTGTGCAGGCTTCTTTTCACACAGTATAGCAAGTGTATTGTATTCAAGCAAGAACTTGCGACATTGTTGGGACTTTTCGGTCCTCCCGCAGTAATTCGGCGCCCGGAATTGTGCCCCCCTTTCCCCCCGTCGTTACGCCCCTGCTGAGAGCAGAGCTATGTTTGCTGTGGCGAGTTTTCATAATTCATCTCGTCAATTTTTTAAAGCCTGCGTTGTTTCCAACATCGTATACTTGGCTGTTGCTGCGAAAAAGGCGCATTTTTATTACTGTTGCCGTAACATGTGGTATTTTCGTTGTGGTGTAGAAAGGGTAAAGCGTTTTGTGAACGTCCATTTGCATTGCATTGTCAGCAACCTGAAAATGATCAGCAAAATTTCGACTTTGCCCCCCTAGAAAAATTTATGCGGACACCCATGCCTGCCAGGATTGCTGCTGATATTGTGACGCACAGTCACAATTACATAATAAGTTGTTATTGGAGTTCTTTACACATATGTTCGTAAACGTGATACAAGTATGTAAGCCAAACTGTGCGGCGTGAACTTCGAGATGTTGTTTTGAACGCTCTGGAGTTGTGCAAGCCGCAGCGAAAACTCTGTGACGTGAGATATTGCGTTTGACGAATGATCTGTGACGTAAAACTTTCCTGCGAACACGCGTGCGTCGTAGGTTTGCAGAACCTGGAAAACACTTGCTAATATCTATAGAATTTTGCTCTCGTATGTTAACGTACACTTGAAATAGCGAATCTCTGCAGATGGTTTGCTTTCAAATTACCGTGCCGTTTATTCTGGCATCAATTTGACTTTTAACTATGAAATGATCGAAACAAAAGGTTCTGACCGGCGGTAACATTTCGAGACGCCACTTGGCCTTGCGCTGTTTGAGTTGTGAAGTTCATTGGCTCATTTGTTGCAGCAAAACAGCTTTGTGACCAATGAATAAGAACAATGAAGAACAACACAAAAAGTCAATACATACTTTCTTAGCTGGCAAGCTGGAAATGTCCGTATATCAGAACTCCTCAGAATGAAGTCGAGGATAGAACAAGTGTAACAATCTAACAGTTCAACAAACGTTTTTTTCTCACTGAAATGTTCTGGCCCTAGCCCCAGGGGTCTACAGCATGGTCGCGGCTCTCCCGAGAGGAAAAGCAGGTGTGCAAATAAATGAGTTCTTTAAAATGCCCGCATTTGCCTAATACATAATGTTTGTATTCAGTGAGTAATGTTATTCTTCATTATGTTAGAACATTGGACCATCTCTACCTTAATTGCAACAAACAGGATCGTGCGTCACAGGCATTGATGTTTTAAATATTCTGACCTTTTCTTGTGTTTACTGAGTGATTTCATCCGAAAATAATTGTAGGTGTTTGTTGTCGAAACTGAATGCAATCCAAAACGTGATCGATAGGATGGAGTTAATGCACACGTAGTGCAAAATGAATTAAAGCAAAACGATGACTGTGTGATGAAAAGATTAATTGGTCCATTGTAGCTGCTGCAGATGGCTGTAAGAATCATTAAATTCCAAGCTATCAAGACTGACATTCAAGCAGCTGAAAATCGTATCTATTGGTGAAAGAAACAGTCCAGAGTCAAGTCACCAGACGTTTGAGACTGAAACAGACAGACTATTGTTGAAGCGGATTTCTGAAGTGAATTTAGTGAAGGCTACTTTGTAAAGAACACTGACTGAGAAGTAAGTCATCTTTTCCTATTTAACTATGATTAAGCCACCTGCAATGCAGTTACTTCCAAAGTAGGTGTTAACAACTTTTGAAATTACCTTGAAATGGATCAGTTTTTGTGCAGTTGTTTCTGAACGAAAGTCACCCCATTGCCAAACGTTGTAGGAATGTTTCAAGCGTAATGAAGTACGTTTTGACAAGTAGTGATACAAGTAAATATCTTAAGAATGCTTGTCTTCAAATTCACCGTTTCCACTAGGTTAAGTTTTCAAATTGTTGTAAATTACGTTTATAATAGTTGTATGTGCAGTCTAGGCTGCAATTAATGAAAAAGCACGTAGTGCTCTTCTACACAGTGTGACCAAATATATGCATTTCTATCGCAAGGTCTTTCGCTTTTGGTTAAGCATCACTCCAACACGCTGAAAAAAACGAAGTAAAATTTTGTTGCAAAAATTACATTTTTATAGAGATCCAGTAATTTTAATTATCGGAGGTAAATTTTCCCAAAATGTATAGTCCGAGGTTTCAGCAACAGCGTGCTGGATAATGAAAGCAGGTTCAGAGAAACCTAGTTCATGTCAGCTTTAACGTCTATTCTATCTGTTCGAAATTGCTCAAATCTACCATTTTCAGTCCTTCAAAAGATTTTTACCAGTTTTAACCTGATCTTTCAACGGAGTGCTCTCTGTTTGTTTCCCGAATTCAGATTTTCTGAGCAGCGTTGGCGGCAGTGAAAGGAAATTGTTGCGCGACAATCATTCCCCGCCATGGGGCGACAGTTTTATTTCTGTGGTTTTTGATTGTGTGAGCGAACTACTTGCAAAACAGTCAGCCGATACACGGTGAGCAAATTTAATGTTGACAAACTGCGTTCGCTGAAAACCGTTGCAGCCTTGAAAGTTTTTTGCTTTGAGTTTCAAAAGTAGTATTAACTTTACTTTGTTAGAGCGCAGCTATGAAAGGAATATTGTGGTTCAATACGAAGGTTTAACAGTCACTAGTCAGTTATTTTTTGTGCAAGTTCATCATGTCTACAGATGCGATGTTATTCACTTCAGTAGAAAAGATATTTTATGTGTTAGAGCAGTGGTTTTCAACCTTTTTTATGCAGCAAACCATTTTGCAACCCAAATTAACCTAACCACCGCCTTCCGAAAACTTCCAGTCAGGCATATGAAATGCAGTTGTGTTTGCACAATAGAAAATCACAGTGACTGAAAAATGACTTACGATGTCACTGTGTTGAAAAAAGACCAATTCATTAAATTCATGCAGATGGCAGCATCAGTCAGAGAGACCCTTGCCGTATACAAATCACTGCATAGCACAACTCATTGAAAACTAGAAGAATTCCCAAGTTAGCTAGCACAATCAGGTATCTAATTTACAAACACAGCACATCCTTACGCCACAAAGTTATTCGTGCGTTGCCACACGCAACAGTACTGTAATGGTCGTAATTACACTCAAAACTTTGTAATGGTCATAATCACACTTAAAACAATTTTGAATGAAAAAATAGGTTATAATTTTTGCCAGGTGATCCTGTCATTTTGGCTACGTGAAAAAGTTGTTCCATATAAGAATTATGAAATACAGAAGTACTTATGAATATTTTTATCACAAGCTCTCGCGACTCCTAGAAAAAAGACAAACGACCCCCACCGAGGTCGCGACCCCAGGTTGAAACCCACTGTGTTAAAGTACCTACGAACATTGTCAAAACAAGGCTGTGGAGCGTGCGTTTGTAAAATAATTCCACAAAAATCACCAGCTGCAAAATGTTTTTGGAAATGGCTCATAAACGTCGGAGAGGAATTTTTTTTGCGTCGAGCCGAAGGGTTTGGATTACCACCCGTATCGGAAACGATAGCTGAGGAAGTTTTGGTGCATTTGTACGAAGACCCAGAAAGTGTGATTTCGCAGACTATTTTTTATGAATAAACCTTGAAATCTTGTGAAATCGCTTATAATATCCACATGTGTTTGAGTTCTAAACCTAATTTTATGAAAACATCTCGTTCTTCTAAATATCAGACTGTTTAATTTCATACGCTTATAATTTGTAATTACTCTGACGGATATCTTGAAACACAAAATATTTTGCAACATCCTGTAAATTCAGAGTAGTTCAAGAATTGATGTAACTACTCTCCACATCTCCAAATATGAGATAAGCAAGGGATCTCACATGTGGAGTGTATTTTCTTGAATATGGATATGTTCAAATTTGAACCATTGCAAAAAGATGAAAGCAAAGCCCAGTCGGCTCATTCCTGGAGAGCTTACAGAAAAACAAGAGTTTTTAATTGTAGTTTAAGAATCATGTTAGTATTATTTAACTATTTTTCTAGACCCCGTAGCGACTATAGCCGATCGACTATTGTCTCTGAGGGCCTTTTTTATACACCATTTTTCTTTGTATTTTTTGAGGTGTCAACTGCTGTGTTTTATTTTTATTCACATCTTCCATCTCCATCTCCATTTATGTTAACTTGCCTGGCCTGAGGTGGCTCTGTTGGCTGTTGTTTTCTTTACGGAAGCCTTCATGGGGCTTTTGCAACAACTTACGATACAATTGCGGCAAGGACCATGTGAGCCTGTTGTATTAATTAAAATGTATGTGCAGTTGCTTGGCTGCAGGTGGAGTTCATATTCAGCGTGAATCGCGTTTCGTTTGGTATAAGTTAGAAGTTCGATTCCATTTTGACACATTTTCACGGAGCAGATATATTGAGCAGCGGCATTTTCAGAGTCTTTGAATTATGAAAATGTTTGACCAAATCTACGTGAGGTTTGTGAGATACTTGCTCAATGATTGCTGCGTCCGTATTTACCTGAGGGCAGAGTTTATCAACAGCTGTTAAAAATATAAACATTTTTTGAGCAGACCAAAGACAATAATCCATTTAATGGTACGCGCAGCCATGAGATTACAACAGAATGACATGCTTTATGTAGCACCTTCTGTGGCTCTATTCCATTTTCACTGGCATATTTTACTGGAATGGATGATTTAAATATATTGTTGAAATGAATACTGGATCAGAAGTTGCTATACTTGCAACAACGTCCAGCCGCAACCTGACCTTTCAACGGAGCGCAAGTAGTTCTTTTCCTGGACTGAGATTTCCTTAACAGCATTGGCGGTACTTGAAGGAAATTGTTGCGTGGCAATCATTCCGCAGCATTGAGCTATTATTTCATATCTCTGATTTTTGATTGGATAAGCGCAATACTTGCACCGCAGCCAGCGAGGTGAAAAGTGAGCAACTTTAAATGATGGCGAAGCACGTCTTCTGAAAACGGTTGAAACCTTGCATATTTTTGTTTCGAGCTTCAGAAGTAGTATTAACTTTACTTTCTAAGTGTGCAGCAACGAAAGGCGTGCAGTGAGCCAATACGAGAGCTTCAACAGCCAGTTAATGTTTTGTGCAAGTCTATCACTTCAGTTTTCAACAATTAAACGCCATCTAGTCGACAGTTGCTCAAAAGTCCATTGAGAATGGCAAGACAGTTGAAACAACTCTTCTGGCATGATACTCATTCGGAACGATTGAAAATACAAGACTTTTCACTTGCATTTTTGGAGAGGTCCTACCTTGAAAGATTCACGGGAGTCTACACGTACACTTATTGTATCTCAAAAAACACGGCATAGTCCAGAAAAACATGCCTTAGGAGTGACCAAGCTTTTTGTGTTTCAATGAAACTTTATGGCTT
>Ga0210059_1013495_pt1 | contig 12214 bp, 7 predicted proteins | sample Ectturendosymbi2_FD_188042 | JGI IMG/M metagenome (GOLD analysis project Ga0210059, IMG submission 188042) | Ecteinascidia turbinata endosymbiont from Florida, USA - Sample 2 (SPAdes) (version 2) | ecosystem: Host-associated > Tunicates > Ascidians > Unclassified | place: Key West, Florida...
CCACCCGTTTTTGTCTGTAATCCATTGCAAAAGAAACAAAATAGCCGCAGGAGAGTTGCAAACAGATCAATTTCCTGTCATTAAGACGGACGCTTAACGCATCCCCTGGAAAGATGTCTCGCACCCCGGGTTGGGATCCACTGCAGAGAACCGAAAGTTGTTTTGAAAACTGTAAGTCGCAGATTAGCAATAAGCTAACAGGAATTGGCCAGCCTTCCAGTGGGGAAAAGAGGTAAGGTGGAAGGCCATGAGGTAACCGTGGCAGTACTTCATCTCTCCCTCGGGTCACGAAACATACATTTGCATGCCCACCCCCAGGCAAGTTCCCATCCGATCCTTGCAGCTTATGGTAGTAGGCTTACAATTTGAAGAAGGGTCTAGTTACAACATTTTAATAAAATGCAAATTTTGCAAATACGCTCTTCAGATTTTCCTTCATTCGATGCCCGAGGCCATGGTACCTTTCGCTCCTCACTCTGCACACCTCTGGTTCAGCCATACTGTAACTTATGACCATGAGAGTAGCTGCCAGAACAAAGTTGTATTGAGTGTGGCAAACCTTCAGAAATGCAGCTTAAAATAAATATTTGATACAGCAATCACACGCTGTTTGGGTCTGCCATAAGGTTATCTGACATTATTTCAGCAAGATATGTGTGCAGCTACTGCAGCATTCATTGTCAAACGTCGGTGTGAAAGTACTTTGTTTTAATACACACATTTATAAGAACCAGGATTTCGTTATATTGGTACGACCTAGATTCAAAACGTTTTCAGAATCATCAACCACTAAACTGCAATATCTACAACGCGATCGTTTTATTACAAAGAAACAGTAAAGCTACAAAGTAAAAGAATCTAATTGAAAAGTTACAACCCCAGCTGCCCAATTTGCAAAGAAAAAGGTCACAGTAGGAGCAACTGCGCAAAACAAACTACCAAGTGTGTAGTCAGGGGTGGATATTAGAATGTTGGGGCCCGGGGCAAAGTTTTAAAAAGGGGCCCAAAACTGTATAATAAAGTTGTTGAGGGATCCCCTTTGGAACATTTGCACATAATTTTTACTTGTATATAAAAACATATGAATAGCTTCAAAGCGTGTTAAATTTGGCTCTACAGGTAAAGTCGTTCATAAGCTTCTTAGTGAAACAATGCAAACACTAAGTGCTAAACTCTCAAAGAGGAAGAACGCCACCGCTAAAAAAAGGGGTCCAAAGCGGCCGTCTCGTTCGGCTCCTCTAACATCCACCCCTGTGTACAGTGACGTAACAGAACATGGAACAGTCCAGTAGGCTGCCGCTCGTGCCACAGCGTATGTGAAACAGCGTACTAGTACGAATAAACTGACGCAGGGGAGTGCTTGGATGGTGAGACTGGTGCATGGATGGTGAGACTGGTCACAGGCTATAAACAAGGCCAAATAGCGGAAGTAAAACCATTCCAAAACTTTCCCCTACCCTGTATATACTCGCTTATAGGTCGCTCTTTTTTTACCAAAACATTGAGCCAAAAAATTAGGTGCGACCTATACACTGGACATCAATACAAACACCAGTCCTTTCGTTAACAGATGTCCATGTGTGGCAATCTGACAGCATGGTATTTGTAACTAACGTTTTTTAAAAAAGATAAATATTTGATAGTTTTTCCGTTAGAATGAGCCGTGCAACTTACCAAATTACAATGGGATCTATATACGGTTCAACCACAAATACCCGTTTTGACAGTCACAAACTAGGGGTGCGACCTATACACGGGTCAACCACAAATACCCACTTTGACAGTTGCAAACTTGAGGTGCGCCCTATCCACCGGTGCGACCTTTACACGAGTATATACGGTAGAAAGACTGCGTTGAAACCTTACAAAATTCGACAGCATTGAGCGAAATCGATAAGTAACTAAGACATGAAGCAAGCAAAGCAACAAACAGGTCTTCTTTCTAGCTACTAAAGCATGTTCAGCAGATCAACGCAATGCCGATGGAAAACATGAAGCTTTATAAGTCAGCAGATTAATAAGAAAGTTTTAACAGTTTTATTATTATTATTTAATTTGTGCAATAATGTTTACTCTCAGTAAAATTGTGATCATTTGTATCTGGTCTTTCACTCGAAATTATAGCATTTTTCATCTGACACATGTTCCGTTGATGGATACATTCACTTGCAAACTTCTAGTGAGCAAAAGAAACGTGTTCGTTGCTGCAATATTGCGTATATTTTTTAACCAATTCTGTACAACTACGATATGACATGCAAAGAACCTTTTTTAAAAAGGTGGCTGAAAGGAAGCGGCGTAACTGAAGGTTTGAGCCAGGGAGGTAAACTCAGCTGAAAGAAGCCCACTAGCCAACTCTCAGAAAAGAGGTGAGGAACGATTGTGAATCCGGATGTGGATGGGTATACTAAAATTCGAAATCACCTGAAAATACTCCGAAAACAATTCCGAAAAACCCAAGAAAGCAATAACCTGCTGAAAACCAAAGAAATATCGAACACCTAAATATAAGGTAAGTGGGGGCCGTATTTTTACATTTAGGCTGCAAGGAGGGCAGTTATCACCACTGCCCGCCGTCAGTTACGCCGCTGCTAAAAACGCAGCAGGTTAAAAAGGACGGTTAATGATGCGATCGCTATGCTTCCTCCACTAGTTGTTGTGGAGACAACTGTGCTTGCAGTGGAGCAATCAGAAACGTTGCTTCTTGTAGGAAGATTGGAGGGCTGTAGACAGGTGAGCGCTGACTTTGTATAGGTTTCATTGATTTCCAGAGGTGGAACTGCCACGAGTTCCTAGACATAATAAGAACTAGTCGGCAAAGGAACTACACAGCGGTAGAATTGACGGAAACTGTGAGTCTAATGTAGCCTATCTGTGACGCCTTGGTGCTTTTCCCTGAAGCTTGAAAAAAATGATTAGTCCATTAATTGAAGGATTTATTGACTGATTTATTGTTTTGCATATCTCAATCAATTAACAGAAACAATGAAAAAAGCCATCATGCGATGAAGTAACCAATTGTCAGTGGAATATGGGATAAATGAAATCGCAATGACAAGAGGATCAACAGTTTGAAAAATAAAATCCATCAATAGTTAATTACACGCAGCTTGCGAAAAACTTTTGCCTATCCTTTATGAACGTAAAATACTCACAAAGATTAATAGCAGCACTTAAGCACTTTCGCAGCACTGGTGTAGGTAGCGGGGATTCAGGGGGTGCAAGCGCACACTCAAAAGTTTTGATTTGGTAAAAATCCGGGCAAAATCCTTGTAAATCTGGGCAAAATATCTGAAAGCTGTCCCAAAATACCTGAAAATCTGAGCAAACCCCTGAAAATACGCGCAATAATGGCGCCCAACATGCCATAAAGAGCTTTTGTTTCTTTTTTTTGGGGGGGTCATTTTGGGCAAGTTTGGGAGAATTCGGACAAAAACCCTTCGCACCCCAAAAATTTGCCCGTTCCTGCATCTATGTTTCGCGGCATTAGGAGGCGAAGAAATACGAATTGTGAACAGGGAAACAAAAGGGAAGAAAAATGCGTAAAACGACACTGAAATACTCCGTTTTACATTAATCTTGAGGATTGGAACTTTTGAAGTGCAGTTCGCGTCCCGGAGTGCTCTCAAACATTGAAAAACATGCGCTAGCATCCATTTAATACCTGCTCGTTCTTAACGTATCCCTGTGCATCAAAAAACATTGAAGCAAACACTCCAGCCGTCCTAACTTGCCACTGCACGTTATTAACTTACCCTGTGCATGAAAAATCGTTAAAACCTGTGCCAACATCTTAATTGTAGATGCTAGAAATATGGGATGTTGGGCAGCTCTGAGAGTTGTATCTTACCGCAAATGTACTCCACGAGTCAAAGACGTGTTTGCTTTCAAATGTTAATGAAATGATACTGACAGGTAAAAGTAAAAATTCAGCGCACTGAGTCAGAAAGCTTATTTTGTACTTGAAGTGTAGACCAGGACCTCAAACCCACTGCTCGCGGGCCACATGTGGCCAGGGAGGGCATTTTGTGTGGCCCGCAACGTTTTTCGAGAAGTTTTAAATTGTTGTTTTTTTAGTACACTAAAGTTGTTTAGTTTATTTTCCCGTGTTTAAAAGTACTCAGTCAGCAATTCAACAACTTGCTTTAAAATGGACGTAGAGTAGTGGGATGGAAACGATTTGCCTATGACTCACAATACATTTCGCAGGAAAAGCTGTTTCTAGTAAGTTTCAGGTACCGCGCTTGTTGCGGATGCATCACAATGCGGCTCTCAGGTAGTTATAATGCTGCCATCGGGCGACTTTACAAGTCCTATGTCAGTCATCGGTGCTATTTGAGTTTGAGACCTCTGTTGCAGACAATAATACAAAAGAGTTCATCTTGCCAAAGAGTTCATCAATTTGAAACAATCAAATTCGAGAAGTGTAATTCATACGTAATCGTAAATACCTCAAATATGTGCGGCGTTTCTTAATCAATAACGATTAAAAAGCTACCAATTCGACACACTAGCTCATTTTTTTAAAGCGTTTTAGGGACCCGATTCACGTCCCTATAATTTCAAAGCGGATGCCTAGAATCAGAGAAAATTATCATTGTGTCCCTAAAATCTGAGAAAATCGGGTCCTTAAAATCAGAGAAATCGGGTCCCTACAGATCCATACCGGGTATCTAACATTTTCCTTAAAAAAAACCTGCCCCAGCTTGAAACAGAAAAAAACCCAAAACTGGTCTATCTGCCTCCGCAACCGCTTGGAAGAAGCCTTTTTTGATGTTAAACCGTATTTTACGACAAACTATATTTGATCTTGACATTCTGGCTAACTTGCACTATTCTAACGATGGGGATTTTCCGAACAAGTACAGGATTTCAAAGATCTTTCGATTGCGAGGACACCAGGTTAAATTTACTGAATATCTGAAACCCAACTGGTGTATCAATAAAACGTAAAAGCAGATCCGTTTTACGTTTTATCTGCTTTTACTTTTTATTGATACACCAGTTGGGCTTCAGATATTCTGAAGATTTCAGAGAGTTGAAAGTCTGTAATATAGATTAAAGTAACGAGCAGCACTTATTTATCTTCGTCTTTGCACAAAGTACACCAGTAGGGTTGCTCTCTCACTTTTTAAATTGACTTCAAATTGTCACTGGGCATTTCGGACATACTCCTAAAATAGTCAATGAAGCCACAAACAAAAAGTAACAAAGCCCTCTAAACTTCAGCGCATAGTCCTTCCCGGTTAGTTAATCGTTTATTGCCTTGTAAACCTTGTAACACGCCGCCTGTAGTCAAAGCGCCACTGCTCTAGTTCTCTTCTAAAACTATAAGCATTAGGCAGCAGATCCCGTTTACAAAAGTCTTTGAACGGGCAGGATGAAACTTTAACATTTGACCTGCCAGCTTGGCAGCCTTCTCTCTGGAATAGATCTTTAGTCAGATGTTAGGTTTGAAGAGCCTAGAAACTGAATTTCATCTGATCCACGTACTTTCACGGTTCTCTGTGCAATCAATTTTTAATTTCAAAAAGTCTGAACAGAAAGATTCAAAAACACATTTTTCCTTTGATTTCAGCATCCTTTTTTATACTCACATTAAATTTTCCGTTTGTTCCTCTGCAGACAGCAATTTTGTACATATTGCTTACAGCTTCAGCAAACGCATCAGCAGTTGCTTCATTCCACCCAAACTGGAGGCAATAAGAAATAATCAACGAAATGCATCTTTCGTTCAACGTTTGTAACTCATAACTGTTTTCAAACATTTTAAGAAAAGAAATGTTCAATTACGCAACACGAATTTTATGCACAACAATGTTATGATAGTCAATTTTATTATTATTTTATTATTTTTTCATAAAATCTTTAGGGATTTAGGACTTTTAATACAATGACACTGGTGTTGGTATGACTTTGCTCAGGATATTCGTCCTTCATAGACATAATTTCAAAAGATTATATCATGTGCCAGAGTGCACCTACTGTCTTTATCTCAAAGATTGCCAGTATGTGCTTAACATATGAAAATACGAATTGTGTAATGCAACACGATTCCTGATGTTGCTAGCAGTATACAAAAATTTGCTTATTTTTTTTAATCTCCGGAGAAAACAGCTTCAGTACGGAATTTTTTCTTAGTAAACTCAAGTTAAACTGAAATGCTACCCAGCGTTGGTTTATTAACGAAAATATTTCCAAACACTTCGAATTGTGTTTTTTAGCCACAATTTTCTTGTTTGCCTCTTTGATATAGCTTTTCACCTTTATGAGTGCGATTCTTCAATTCAGCAACAAGCTGTCGGTGTACCTTTAGTGAAAGTTATGGATATTTTTTGCAGCGGGACCGTGAACTAGATTTGTGGCTAACAATGGCATTTAAAAAGTAAAATCACGGAAATTCTAAAATTCATTACTTCTTTTCAATTTTGGAACGAAACAAGGAACGATATTTTATCATCAAGGCTAGGTTTGGTGTTTAAACAAAGTTTGTATGTTTAAAAATCTAGTTTACCCGTTTAAAAGTGCGGTTTCCCCCGTGCGTTATGTAGGCTCACTTCTGCTAAGGAAACTGTTCCTGATGTGTTTGGTTAGCTGTTAACAAATGCTTTGCATTCCTCATCTAAAGAACAGAAACGTGCAAGCAAATATTTGGTGTTTGATATTTTGAAGAAACTACACCGTGACCAGCAACAAATCTTAAGCACAATAACTTCAACTTCAACAAAAGATCAATCTTGAAATACAAGAAAGATGATGCGCATTTGGTTGCTAAAATTATTTCTTTTAAACATTTTAATGGCAAACATGCTATTTGATTGCTTCTGTTGATGGGCATGCAGATCTCATTTGCTTTTGCTTAAACCACCTACGTGTTGCAAAGAAATATTTTGTAAACAGGATTTTGAAAGACTGTAAAAACTCCAGATTTTTGTCGAAAGACAAAATTTTGCTGGTATAAAACGATTCCATTATTGTGTCCTAAGCTGTTAGAATCTTCCAAAACTCATTTCCAATTTGTGTTCTAAAGTTGCGATTATATCGTCAATGATCTGCTATTATCATCACAATTAAGACCATATCGTTCGGTAACTAAAATTAAATAAAAGAGCTCACCATGGCGTGGACCAACTTACGTTGTTCAAAACTTGTTCCGCAGTTTTACCAGCCAATGCTGGTGGGGCTGTCACGTTCACGATTTCCAGGGTGCTATAAGCAGTTATCGCTGCTGTATAACTGCAAAAATACTTATAAACCTGTGAGACTTGAATTTTGCCATTTCCAACGCTTTTGCCAAAACCTAATTTGAAACAAAAGGTTTTGAACTAAATTTTTTTTGCAATAATTGACATGAACGAGTTTTCATGATTATGTATTTTGTGACAATTTCTTCAAAAAAGCTGTTACACAGCACCAAAAGCATTACGTTTATTCTTTGGGCCACAGCTCAATTACGGGTGTATTTATAACAACACTACATTTTTTCTCATACAGTGAACCAAACGGACATGCGTTTTGTCTATTCTCAAATGAGCTGAAACATCAATTTGGTTTTGGATTAAAGGTTGATGCCGTACAACTCGTTACAAAATATCAAATGAAGCTATACGTTGCAAGCACAAAAAATAGAAGTAACCTGGGTAAAAGACAATAGCACTAAATTTGTAAAGAATGCGTGCAATTCGTTAACGTATTTGCAGCGATTTTATGAAGGAAACCAATGAAATAAAATTTTCATACTACTTGCACTAAAACGTGCAAAATGTTTGATTGTCAACAAACTTTTATGGAACACATTTGAAATATCTTGAGAAAAATTGTCACACCCTTGTAGAACGCACGCAAAATTCAGAACAAAGTGAGTGGAGTGCTTGTTTCTAAACTTTCTCTCGTTTTATCGAAAATGTTTTTTTCGCCAGTGAAGGACCACACAAAGATCATAATTTACAGACCTAAGTTAATAAACTCATACTAAAATAAATAAAAATATGTACAAAAGTGTAACGTAATACTCGTGCGTCAAGTAAAATGCAATGTAATGCTTGTGCGTCAAGTAAAATGCATTGTAATGCTTGTGCGTTAAATAAGAGGTTGTGCACAGTTTTAACCGTCATCTGTACATGCTTGCCGTAAGAAAGACGATACTCAGGCTGCAGAATACGTCTCCAAATGTAGACTTTTAGGCAGTGAGCCCCAAAGCTTTTAAGCTTCAATACCTCTAATGCATATAAACGTATTTGTGAACAGGGCCGGCCTTAAGCCGATGTAACCGATGCAGCTGCATTGGGCCCCGCGCCCCTGAGTGCCCCGCGCCATGGTATTTGGTAGATTGTTCATTTTTGCCAGATGTACCTTGCGCTTGAGAATTCAGTAGAAACGCCATATAAGTCTCATTGTTAACAAAGAACGCTCTCGTCAGAACTAGCAAATTTCCTCTCGAACGTTAGCAAACGTGCTCAATTCTCGTGTTGGTGCTGTACTGCATATCTGCGCTCTACAACGATCGTAACAAGGTTGACTGAACACGATGACGTCAAAAAATCGTTGCTTAGAGCGACCCCGCGCCCAGGTATTGCATTGGGCCCCGCACCTGCTAGGGCCAGTCCTGTCTGTGAATACCTGTTACACGTCAGGAAGCCGTAACCAAAAGTGGGACCACTTTTAAATCGAAGAATACAAAACTTATGATGATTTCAATTGCGTTGGACGACGAATCGCGTGAAAATATTTACTGAAAGCACCAAAAGCAAGGGCGTCAGAAGGACTTTTATCAAGGTGGGCAACGAAAAGGATTTTTTCCAGGGTGGCCAAATCTGATAAAATTCCATTTTACTCAATCAAGCATAAATAAAACAACTTTTTTGCTGAAGGTTGAATAGGAAAATATCAAAATTTCAAAATCCAAGGGGGCGTTTATATAATTTATATTTATATTAAGCTTTGGCACGTTTTCTAAAGATAACGCTGGTCTAAGACCACTAATAGTAGCAAATGTCAAATTTACTTAGTTCCCTGGAGCGGGAATAAGTTACATAACCATTAAATTTCAAAACATCCACAAAACAGTCGATATAAAAACAACTTCGATCCCAAAACTGAAAAGTCTTACGTGTAATTCGTTATCCCAAAGTAATTCATCAACGAATCCGGCGAAGGAAAAGTTTCGCAGAAACTCACAGCTATCTTCGGATAGTAATAGACATATGACAAACACATCTCTTTCTGTGTGTCCAGACCACCCTGAAACGCACCAGATGAGACTTCGTTGGCTGCTGGGAAAAATCGAAAATTTACACTGGATCTCACTTTTTGTTTAATTTTCGATAGATAGCAAATTTTGCATTTATCATTTATGCAACTTTTTAACTAAGGTGATGAAACGTTGGTAGCATTTAGTGGAAATAACCTAAAATGAAACGACTGCTGGACAACTTTTTTCAGTTCGTTATCAAGAAACGATGCATTACAGCTGCTAACTTATCGTTTTATAAAGTTCCACTTGGATGTTCGTTGGTATGACTGAGTCTTATTAGTTTCTAGCTTATAGTTTTCGAATGGCTTCTCAGTTATCGATGGTTGAGCATCGCCTTCATGCTGAGCCAAGAAGAAAATTTTGAATAGTTAGCGCCAGAGGTTATCAAATATTTAGGCTAGACAAGAAATGATTTACTTACTACAGTTACGTTTGTACGGGATAACGAGTTGTAAGTGCACACCATCTGAAGGGCATCTCCTTTTTCAATCACTACTTCCTGCTGCAAATACCGCGTCTCTTGAAAATTGAAATCGTACGCTGTATCTTGGGCAATGTGAGGCAATTCTTTGGCGTTTCTGAGAAAGATTTATCCATTTGTGCAAAAATAAAGAAAATGTAGACACAGAAGTTGCAATTTGTAGAAGGGTCTCTTATGAGACGATGTATGCGGTAATTGAAGCATACGAAAATTTTTACACCTTTTGGTTAAAGATTTTACATTCAACTTCTAAATATAGAAGAATCTTATCAAGTTGCTTTTCATTTTTATCGTTTGGTGAAAATTGAAATAAAAAAATAACCAAGAAGTTTAGCCATATAACACTCTTTTATACAAGTAGAGGGAGTGATATTGGGCTAGTGAACAATTTCATTTTTCTTGGAAAGCGTTGTTTTACAACAAGTAAATAGATCAACAGGGTACGCTGGTGCCACTTTAAGTTTGTCTGAGTTAAAATTGCTAAACTTCGCCATGCACCATGGTGTACATTGCCGACAGAGGAAAGGAGTTAAGAGAACTTGCCTGATATGCTTCAAAGTAAGTTGTATTCCGAGCAAATGCGAGTGAAGCATAACGGCAAAAACTGTTATGTTTTGCTGGTTGTCGCTTTGAAGTGCCTGAAAAAAGAACTTGCTGTAATTTCAGGACCAAAAGCGCAGGATGCATGTGTGCAGGGACGGCTGAAGCACCCAAATATTTTGGATTTGGATTTGACAAAAATCATTTCAAACATGGATGAAATTTTGTATCGAAATTGCAAATCATTTAGAAAATTAGTTTTGAATAAACTTTTTTATGGTATTAATGGAATGAAAGTTGCATTAGCGCGTTTTTTATTGCTTAAAGATTTGAAAGATAGCAAGAACACACTTTTTCCGACAAAACTTTGTACCCTCCTACTTTTTCAACCTGTTTTCAGGACTATGAGGTTTTTGACAATGGACAATACTGGTTTCCAATTGTGCCAATCTCTTCACATGTCGAAATTAACGGAGTATTTTTAGAAAATAAAGGGGCTATTTGAAATGACCCATGAAATGTAGACAGACTAAAGCAAATCAAACAAACCAGATAAGCATAATATCTGCAGAGCATTTAGAAAGAAGCTAACGGCCTATAACATAACATGAATCTACTCGTAACAATGACAGTACGATGAGTGACGGTCAAAATGCAAAGACAATGCCTGGTTCTTTTGAACGATCGATAGTATGCACGATGGTGAACTTCTCAGATCGGGCTACTTTCGCAGTCACGCGGCTATTTCTGTAATGAATACCACATTGGTGGCGAGTCAATGGCAGCACCGTGTGAGAACCTTTCCTTTACACCCACTCATTTACGCCTAGAATGAGGATGTACAGGGCGTATCTACGTTTTTTTAGTTTTCAGTTCGACCTGACCGGGATCTACGAACCCACGTCACCAGTTTTGTTTCCGCATGCTCAACAGTGTGTACCTCTCATGCAGTAAGTTGGTTTGGCAAAGCGTTAGTAACTTCATGAGGTAAATTCGTTAAGTTGCCTAAAGCGTTAAGAAACCAAACAAATTGTATGGTCAGAAAATATAAAATGAACTTTGAAAACGTAGACAAAAACAGAACTCGTTTATTTTCACAGTATAAAACTTTTGATAAAAGAGGGCGTTTTTTCACGAATGACTTGACCAGTTACCTGACAGCCCAAAACCCTTTTTGGCAAATATCCAAATCACTTTCATCTACCTTGGTGTTTCACGAAGCTCTAGTTGCGTAACATTTACTATCTTTGTTTTACCAGTTGCTGCAGTACATGAGCAAGGGAGAATTGCTACAGAGTTGTGAAAGATGAAGACAAACAAACCTTTGCGCTTGCTTCAAAATATCACTGTCATGAATGATTGAAGAAGTGCTGTGTTTAAGGCCACGGCCGATGAAATGGAGGAGAATATGTCAACGATCCTGGCTCACAACCTCATATGCGGACACGCAGAAGCGACAGGTGGCGCCTTGACCAATCTAAATTGAGCGAGTAGAGCTGTCTGCAGAGACTGAGTCCCTCAAAAGCACCGAAGCTCTGACTTCATTTTTTGTGAAACGTGACTATACATGCGGTTGTGAGCTTTTTCCAACGGCAATAAGTGCAACATGATGCAAACAGTGTAAACAGGAAAATCTGAAATGTGTTTTAATTCATTCACTTGTCCATTTTTTAAAATTGTTTCATCACTGCAAAAGGGAAAATTTAGATTTTATGCGTTCTTTTTGATGTAATTATTTCACTGACCCCTTAAAATCCTTCCGTGGACATCTTTTATGGGATATACGTTCAGGATACACTAATGTAGGGTTTTCAACCAGCGGGCCGAGGAAAATTTGTGATGGATCACGACCTGATATTATTGAAATTGAACACGTTTTGCTAGACCAGTGGTTTTCAACTTTTTATTCCAGCCACCCATTTTGCAACCCAATTTAACAT
>Ga0210059_1013496_pt1 | contig 12213 bp, 8 predicted proteins | sample Ectturendosymbi2_FD_188042 | JGI IMG/M metagenome (GOLD analysis project Ga0210059, IMG submission 188042) | Ecteinascidia turbinata endosymbiont from Florida, USA - Sample 2 (SPAdes) (version 2) | ecosystem: Host-associated > Tunicates > Ascidians > Unclassified | place: Key West, Florida...
CTGCTCGTGGTCTCCGGAGACCACGAGCAGAGGCCTTTACCGAATAACTCTGCTGTGATATTGCAAACCCTACTGATGGGCAGGGAGGCACAAGTGTTGAGAGTCTTTGGAAGGGAGCCACAAACCATGAAAGGTTGAGAACCACTGGCCTAGAGGTTCTTAAACTTTTTCAGGTGCGCCCCCATTTGGTGTTAGCCATTGATACTCGCGCCTCACGTAACCTCAAAATCAAACACAAAAAACAGAACAACAATTTATTTGCCATTATCTGGCCTACAACAATATGTCGTTGTTATACCCGCGCCCCCTTTGCGAACCTTTCACGTCCCCAAGCTTAACAGCTCAGGCTTTAGCCTATTTATCGGACACTAGTGGTCATCAAAGAAATTTCGTAAAGTCGGAGTGTGTTGCAGCAGTTTCGAGTAATTTGTAAATCTGTGGTAGCTTAAGAGCAGTTATTTCCGTAACAGTCCGATTCTCACGGTCACTGAATTAAACCACGTTCTTACTAAGTTACGGCTAACTAACATTCTCTTGCCTGAAACGCAGCAGCAGGAACTTAGTACCGGTAAGCCTTTCTTATAGCGTGAGGACGAGGTCTTGTAGATATTGCAAGCGGGCGTTCTTGTTCTGTCACAAAGTCTGACTGTTGTGTTGTGTCACAATACCACAGTTTTGTCACAATGCTCGATGCTGGCGCAACAGCACGCCCGAATTATATTGCATTGGCTAAGGACGCTCTATCGATGCAGTTGTGCAGCTAATCGCTGCATTGGACGCAAAATAGAGGTTGAAGACACTGCAAATCACAAATTTTGATTTTTGCCAAGTAATTTTTGCGTCTCCATCAAAGTGGCGCCCATGGCACGAGCCATGCCTGCCATACCCTAAATACGCCACTGTTCGTGTAATTACCGGTAGTCTCCAGGAAGGCGAAGCGGTCAAATCTAGCAGCATTTTTTAAAGAAATGTATGGATGCCTCTTGTATGACAGTTTATCGTCGGTTGATTTTAAATTTATTTTTGTCCAGGGATATGAATTTAGGTACGAATACAGAGTTAAGAGAGCAACTTTAACGCCATTTCCGTGAGTTATTCTGAGGCATGCCTAAATTGCCTATACAATCGGACACAATTGTAAAGGGTCTTTCTTGCTTTTCTGATTTACAGCGCAGCATAAACACGCTGTTTACAGTTTTTCAATTTTCTTATTTCATGATTTTAAAAAGTCAAGCTTCAACTGCACTTTAACAATTGTCCACAACTACAGCCGGGGATTCATTAAGAACAACACGCTGGCACAGTGGTGTAGGAGGTGGGAGTGCAACCGCACCCCCAAAAGTTTTGATTTGGTGAAAATCTGGAAAAATCCCATAAAATCCGGGAAAAATCCTCTGGAATCCGGGCAAAATCTCTGAGAACCTTCTAAAACTCCCTGAAAATCTGAGCAAAAATGGCGCTCAACATGCTTTGATTTGAAAATAATGGCGCCCGAATTGACAAGCAGAGCTTTTTATATTTTATTGGAAGCCACTTTTTTGAAGTTTTTTTCGGGCAAGTTGGGAGAATCAGTACAAAAATCCTTGCCTGCTCCTACATCTATGCGCTGGCATTGCAATTGAATATCAAAAATTTGTGCGTCTTTCTCCAAGTATATAGTACATGAATGTTGTGCGTTCTCTCATGTGCAACACGAACTCAGCCAGGTGCTTTAAGCATGAAGCAATGCTTTATCGTAAAATTGGTTTAAGCACGTTTGGACAGTTTCTATATCCACAAAACTGTTAACCAAATTTAATATTTAGACATTTACCTTCACAACTTGCCAACGCTAGCCGTGGGTCTGATGGCTTAACAAAACTTTAATGAGATGGAAGTGTATAAATTTTTCTGGGCAAACCAGCCGGGAGGAAAAATGAAGTACATTGGTAGTAATACAGATCTTTCCGAACAATGATGGTTGAAGCAGCCAAAATCACTGATGGGTTTAGTTCATTGCCGCTGCAGTCTCCAAACAAATAACTATTTAATATGCCTCATTTCCATCAATGGTTTGCTTCGCTCGAGTATCAAAATATTGATGAAGCTAAGAGTCAGTTTTGTGCCCCAATGGTTATGATGCTTTGTTCAAACAGTGTTTGGTTTAAAATAGCATTCTTTTTAAAATTTATTTTCTTTAGAACAACAAAAACTTTTGCAAAAGCGATAAGCAGAATATCAAAAAGATAAATTCAATGCTTGGGTCTTTAAAAGTTGTTTTAACTCAACCATGTGATGTTGGGTGAATCAACGGGCGTTTGAATAAACTTAGAAGTTCATTCTATTAGGACACGTTTTATTCATTGCTTTTTTCGGAATTATTTTGGCCTCTTTGCATTCAAGCTCAGAGATTAGACGGTCTTTCGTAAATTTAGGTAGTGAAATTCCCATGAGAAATTCAGTAAACGATTGTTTAATTCGCTTTTTTCTGCAGAAATATGCTTAGTTGTTTCTTGATATACTGTACATTGACCTCTTGTGAGCCAACAGCAAAATTGTCTGACAGTTCGACAAATAAACTTTTTATCTATCTTACTGTCAGCTGAGCTGCTGCGCAACGGAAGTGCAACGCCTAGCGTTCTTCAGAAATCCAGTAAACAATTAAAGCAATATAAAGTTGCAGCCAAATAGAAAATAATCTTAATGTTTAGGATGATGATACGTTTTTGTTCACTCTTATTTGAATTTGCTATAATAGAGACCATCTCTGGTGGGCACCTTATCAGTTTCTCACATTAAATCATTTTTTAACGTAAAGTTTCAATTAAATTCTTCGGACTGAATTGTAGAAATGTTCACTCTGATACATTAGTGTTTCTCCCTAAAGAACCTACAGCAAATTGGATTTCACATTAGAGGAAAATTTCAGATTGAGACTTACGTAAATTCTAACAACAGTGGCTTGCCGATGAGGATTTCGTTTGTCTGCATCACTAATTTACTCATAACGGCCCTATCGATGCCTCTGAAGCAAGGTTGTGCAAGCATCACTCTGTAATGTAAACCGAAAAAGCATAGCCTATACCTCAACCCTACTGAAACTTTGTGGGGAATTATAGAACTGAAGGAGAAAAGCTATCAACTTTCGTGTACTAAAACTCTGGATAATGCTGTGTAAGAGTACTGAGAAAAAAAAACAATAAAACACCGCAGATGCAGCGGGTCAGTCAAGTGGCAATGACATTCTTCAATTATGTTTTTTATGTAACCTTAAACTTTTGCTATGTATAGTGGTTGTGAACTCGTCTCATAACTTATTTTTTTTGGGACGCAGCAATTTGTCTTTCAGGTTGAGATGTTGACGTATATATGAAATAATTTAAACTATGCAGAATTTACAGGAACGTTGTAAGTGATGCTACAAAATATCAACCGCACGAGTTGCATTTAACGTTTTTCTTAAATCTTATTTCTTGTTCCAAGGGTGACAGCGGTGGACCTTTCATGTGTCAGCGTTGTTCATCATGCAATTGGTACTTAGCCGGCATCACTTCAAGCGGCCCTAAAACTTGTGGTCAACCTGGTCGACCAGGGATTTACACTAACATCTTGTACTATGAAGCTTGGATAAAAGGATTTGTTAAACCAACAGAGATGGGCACTTTTAGTTGTTAGAACTGCAGTGTAATCATTGTGCGTGTTTTTGTTTTTATTTTGATTAGTTTGTCATTACAAAACTTCAGGTACACATTCGTGTTGATCCGTTGAGTGAGTCTTTATTTCGCCCACATTGATTCGTAACGTATGGTGTTTGGAAGTGTGAACATGCAGTGGTGTGTTTAAGGGGAGGCGAGCGAGGCATTTGCCTCGGACACCTCTTTTTAGGGCCTCCCTTCGAGGTGTCCTTTTTATGACCTCCCCTCGAGGCGTGCAAATTTTTCTCATTTTTGGTGAGAAAAACTTATTATCCACTCGTATAATATAATTCGAAACAGATCATAAGAAGCACGCATTACTGTAATGCGTACTGTATGTACTCTGCTTTCAAAAGGGCTCTCAGCACCAACTGCAATGTATAAGTAATCTGCTTTCGAAAGGTTCCCCCACAGCCATTGTAATGTGCAGGTACTCTTCTTTCAAAAGGGCCCCCTACAGCCAATGTAATGCTTATGTAGGCCTACTCTGCTTTCAAAAGAGCTCTCAGCAACAACTGCAATGTAAAAGTACTCTGCTTTCAAAGGGCCTCCCAGTAGCAACTGTGATGCGTAAGTATTCTTTTCTGCTTTTGAAGGAGCACCCAACAGCAACTGCGATGTGTAAGTAGGCTGCTTTGCTTTCAAAGGGATCCCAGTATGGCACTGTAATGTGTAAGTACTCTACTTTCAAAGCGGCCCCCTCTAGAAACTGTAATGTGAAAGGACCTTTATGTCAAAGGGGCCCCCAACAGCCACGGTGAAGCTAGAAAAGTGGGGGGCGATACCAGTTTTCTGAGAGTGACCCAAATTTTTTAAACTATGTCCAATAGTTTAAACCATCTTCAACACATTTTTCCAGGGGGCGCAAATTTTTTCAGTGAGTTTGACCCGTCCCCCTATTTACGGGCATGCGCCGTAGTGTCAGGAGTATATCCTTGGGTGGTCCGCATATCCCCTTCCTAGACTTGGTCAAAAGGTCTTATCACCGTTAACTGATGATGACGTCATCGCAGGGCTCCTTTTTAGCCTTGCCTCGGGCCTCCCAACCCTGGGCCACCGTGAACATGGTACATGTTAATGTTGCTGGGGCACTCTTATAGCGTGCTATCGGAAGCCACGAAAGTATAGTCATTGTTACAGAGCTAGTGTCGGACCTGGCAACAAGAAGCTCATTTTTAGTCAAAGTTTTACTAATCCTGGAGTAACATCAGCATAAAATAATTTTATAATTTATGAAGATACACTGCAACACGAAAAACTACTATGATTTCATCATTTTCTGTTGGTGAAAGTCTTATATAAAGTCAGCATCCTTCTCGTGCTCAGTAAATGATTAGGTAGCTCGAGCCGCATAGGCCAAACTGTTTAGCCTAAATAGTATCGACTCCGGCATAACTTGGCATGGAATTAAAGTCATTAATCTGGTATTCTTTGAGGAAGTGAAATGGTGCTGAGTAAATGTTTCGAATAGGCTGAGACTAGGGCGTTGAAGTCTGACGAAAACATGTCCCAGATTACTAGTATGGAACAAAACCGCAGCAATTCAAGTGGACGCGAAGCCGCAGGGCAACGTAAGGTAAAACGGTTCAGCATAGAATAATATCGAACAACAGCGTTAAGAGTTCGCAGGAGCAAATGGAAACAGCGAACAATGACCGTGATCATGTCAGTTGTTGGTCTGTACGCAAACAAGCACGTTGCATCGAAGCGCGTCTGGAGCATGCCTGAAATCACGTATTAGAAACATACAAAATACCAAGTTACATATGCAACCACTACACCGGCGTGTTCCCAAGATGAGATAAAAAGTGCCGAACATTTGCTAGCATTAGCTACTTGCAGAACCGGATTAAATGAACGCGAGGCCCCGAGAAAAGTCGTGACCGCGAGGCCCCCTAAATGTTTAGCGCAACTGCTAACATTTCACATAGCTACTTTCATTTCAACTTTGCAGAACCACCGGTCGAAAACGTCAAAGCTGATACGATTTGGCAGCCTAACACTTCAGACAATTGGGGGTGACCATGTAGCCTACAGCGGTTCGCATGTGGTTAATTTGTTCAAACAGACAATTGTGTCACAAAAACGATCTTTTTGCTACCGTGGCACTATACAAATTTTTTTTGTCTCAGACTCTCTCACCATCTTCACTGCACAAATCGTTCATTCACATATGTATTGAGGAAAAGTATGTCTATACTCTCTCGCAGATCAAAACGTACGCGGTTTAGAAAAAATCTTCTCAAAAAAATTTCAGGCAAAAGGAACTTGAACCGCAGTAGTGTAGGAGGTGGGGATGCAGGGGGTACAAGCGCACCCCCAAAAGTTTTGTCAAAAATCTGGGCAATATCCTTAAAATTCTGGCAAAATCCTTGAAAATCCAACCAAATCCCTAACTATCTGGGGAAATCTCTGAAAATCCGGGAAGAAATTGCGCCCAACGTTATTTGACTTCAAAAATAGCGCCCAACGTTTGTAGAAAAACAAGGGAAGACCTTTTTTAGAAGTCACACCAAAAAAAGGTCTTCATGACTTTTGTGGGAGAAAATTTGTAGGCAAAAGTCGCACAACAACTTTTTGGGCAAGTTTGGTGAAATTTGGGCCAAAATTCTTCGCACCACCAAAAATGTGCTTGCTCCTAAACCTATGTTGAACCGTACTACTTGACTGAAGTTTTGCGATGGGAGCTTTACAGTAGATACACTTATTAACTGTTCCGTGATCTCAGTGGACAACAGCGCTTTGTCTGAAGTAAGACTGATACCCTCACGATCACGACAAGCACTTCGATGAGATGGCAGTTCGCTCATGTCCGCTCCTTTGCCTGCAGATGCAGGTTGCGAAACTTGCTAGCGCCATAGGCGTAGCCAGGGGGGCAAAGGGGCCATGCACCCCCAAATTTTTAGAAAATATAATCATTTTGTGCTTTGAGAGGCGTTTTTCCAAACAAAATAGGGTTATTCGCCTAATATCCAACATTTTGCCCCACTCAATTTTTCGGGCTGGCTACGCTACTGGCTAGCGCAGGGGTGGGCAATTAGCGGCCCGCGGGCTACGTGTGGTCCGCCACAGCGTTTTCAATGGCACAAGGAAGCATTCTGGAAAAATCATCAAGTCCGAAATTTCCTCCAACTTATTACAGTAAATGTTAGTGTTCAGGTTAACTTGAACCGAAACTTGCTTCTATTTCTTCTACAGCAGCGTTTCGCAATCTGAGATCGCAAATTTTTTTAGAGGACCCAAAGATTTCAATGTAACAACATGTTTAACTTGTCGTATTTGTCTTAACACTTACGTTCAAATCGTGAAATCTGGCCATCGCAATGAATGTGCTTCTTGGATCAGATTGTTCATTGCGTATACCGTAACTTGCTACGTGCAATTTACAGTATAGCATTGGAGTTGCTAAGTCAAATATCACAATGTGTTTCAAAATATAATTAGCAACGTATGCATCCGAAGTCCCAACCCGAAGAGCAGATAGCCTACGTCTTTCCGTTGCCAGACCACCGTTGTACAGTCCAATCTGTTAGTTTTATCATCCACAATTGAGCACGTCTATTGTCGAAATCCGAGGTGAAGTAAACCACAAGCGGTAGGCAATGTTCCCTCCAATTTTTATTAATGCTGCGCGGAAAAACAAGCGGGTGCGCTGAATCACAATTTTTGTTGCAACTGCGCATTGGTTGCAACTGCGCATTGTTGCAACTGCGCAGAGGAATCATGGCAGCTGCGCGACTGCGCGGTCGCGCAGCTTTGAGGGAACATTGGCGGTAGGCAATATTGCTTGTGTCAATTGGCGCATTTGACTGTTCTTATTTTAAAACAGTTGTAGCCTAGTCTTTGATACCAGCAGCTTGGTATTGTGAAGTTGCAGCCAGCAGTCAGGTAGAAACGTATTCTACCTGCAATAGTATTGATACTTTCATTTCCATTCTTATCATGAACAAGAAATGCAAGTATTTTGAAGAGTATTTGAAATGTGGTTTTACCTCTATAGTTGGAAACAGCGCAGTGAAGCCATAGCGTGTTTTGTGCAACGTTGCTCTCGGTGCTGATGAGTTTGTGAAACCTTCGAAGTTCATACAGCATTTAGAGCCTTCCAATATCTCACAAAGAATTTATTCTAATTTTAAACCAGTGTACACGTGGTTGTTAGGTCTCTAATAAAACTTTACGAACCGCATGCTTTAGACTTAACTATTGCTAATACGTGGGTTCGTCCTAGCAGTGAAGTCAGGGGGGACACTCATAATTCTCGGATTATTTAGTCTCCCCGAGCCCCTGATCTGTCTTAAAAACACGTTTAAAACACCATTAGTATTTGTATGTAAGCTTTTATTTCACAAAATTTCACATAGCAAAGGTAGATGTACTCACCAATAAATCATCATTGTGACAACAAAATAGTCTCTCCCATTCTCGACACAATCCAACAGAAACGCAAGGGAAAGCCCGACCAACAACAGTTCCACAAGTACTCAAGCTAACTAGATGCTTAAACTGACTGAATTCTCAGCAAGTATCGGACTTTTATGGGTTCACGTTGGCAGTCGTTTTATCTCCCGCTCTTTAGGCTACTGTCTTTAAGACGGGATGTTATGATTCAACAGGTCCCTTCTACTGTTATTTCCTGAATTAACGCTCGGTGTGGATTTTATTGACATGATAAACTTAGATGGGACTTTAGTATTGAAGGTTATGCTTTGATTATAACTTTTGTGCTTTTGGAAATCAAACACATCTTTTGGCGGCATAAATTAATTCGTAAAATAATCTAACAGGAGTTATGTAGGGCAAACCAATTTGTGTAGCCATTTGTCAGCGATCCTATGGAACAAGCCGTTTTTTATGAAAAAGTGTGACAGCGTGCCACTAGGACTGAGCAAGGCATTATTCTGCCTTTTGACAATATCAATCCATCGGGCAAATGTTGTGGCAGAATTTCACTAGGACTGAGCAAGACAATAAATTGTCTTTTGACAATATCAGTCCATGTGACAGAGTTCCACTAGGACTGAGCAAGACAATAACTTGTCTTTTGACAATATCAGTCCATGTGGCCACTGGTATGGCTGTATTCCATCAGGACTGAGCAAGACAATAAATTCCTTTAGACCATATCAGTCCGTGTGGCAATATTCCAGGGGGACAAGCCACTTCTGTAAACTAAAAACGAACCTAATTTCGTTTCTAGGTTGAAGAACTCAAGCCGCTACTTTATCAGGGGCCTCCTGACAGGGAGCGCAGCACATACAATATCCCTTCCGAGCCTCAGAATATTTGTAAGGCAGAGCCTTCGGTGTTTTATCTCCGATGGCTGACCAAAGTGGGCAGAATCCACCAGAGAGAGAGTGCAGCCGTCAGGAAGGACAAGTCCTTCAGGTGATGCTAGCAGCACTCTGACCTGGACGTGCAAATCTAGCCCTTTTTATAGGAGAAAGTCACGCCTTGGGCGTATGCCTTTACTTAGATAATTTAGCAATCGTTTCCTAGGTAACATGCATGATCAGAACATGATTGGTACATACTTTCACAGGGAAAGTCCCCGTGTTTCACCTAAGGGTGTTTGCACTTCCTGTGTTGCTAAGCAACATTGCCATGCTTGTTTACAAGCTTTCAGTTCAGTCGCTTCAGCAGTCCGTACTTGTCTCTGGCGTTTTCCATAGTTCATTGTTTTCGGATTTCTTTGGTTAAGGCCGCAGTATTTTCAGCTTTTCGTCAGCTGTGAACATTGGCTATTCTGATATATGTATAGCATTTATTTTTTGCATTCTTGTCCATAGTTTCAGGTTCTTTTATATGTAGTAGAGATTCCTTTTGCTCTGCTACACCAGTTGATGTCTAATATAACCTACCAGTAGTTTATTGTTGTGTAGTCGCAGTCAACATTCAGGAAGAAACGTATTGCAGTGGTGTAAATGCTCTCAGTGGTAAGTACCGTATATGAAACCATCGAAATCGATGTGGCATTTAGAGGCAAAGCATCTCAATCATGACATAAAATTTAGAATTCTTCCGGCGCCATGAAGCGAGTTTGAAACATCAGTGACTTATCTTGCCGGAAGTTTTCATCAAGAACACAGGCATCATAAGAAGTCGCACTTGCAATTGCCAAGTAAAAAAAACCTAAACGATTGGAGAAACGCATGTGAGACCCTGTTTGTTGAAAACAGCAAAATTACTTCTTGGAGAAGCTTGTGAGGCAAAAGTGAGATGAATATCTCTTTCCAGCGATACTATTCAGAGGCACATTTCAGATATGTTGGAAGATGTGAAAGACCAGGTGATAAATGAAATGAAAGCCTCTCCAATGTTTTCTTCTCAAGTGGATGAGTCAACAGGTCTGACACATCAAATTACAGAACCTAGGTAAAGTAGCCCGACTTTTCCAGCCGCACTTTTTCAGTGGATGCGAGGTTCGGCCGCAAAGGTAAAAAGCCTTAAAAACCTATTAAATGAGGTGATACGACAAAATAAACATATGCAAATGAAAGAACAAGTGCTGAACATAACATCTAAAAGGAAAAAACTTGCGAATATGTTGTACCAAACTCATAAAAATTGTATAAAACAAACCACTTTTTGAAAAGTAGTGATAATTCAACGAAGAATTAGAATACTTTCCCAGAGGGTTATGATAATAAATTTTATATCAAGTTCTTTGGAATTTATCGATCTTTTGATCTGTGAAAACATCGCGGGGGTTATTTTTGTTCAAACGAAATGAAAAAAAAATCGCAAAGACACTCTAACACCCAAAATGCCTTTCGCTGACAGATTCTCGTGCTGCGCGACTATCGATTTCAATTCAATATCAAATTACTTTCCGGGAGGGTTATGCTACTAGATTTTATATCAAAATATTTAGAAAAAATCGCAAAGACACTCTAACACCCAAAATGCCCTACGCTGCCAGATTCTCGTGTTGCGCGATTATCGATTTCAATTCAATTTCAAAATGCTTTCCGAGAGGGTTATGATAATAGATTTTATATCAAATCTTTGGAATTTATCGAACGTGTGAAAAAAATCGTTTTTACCGAAATTTTACCGAAAGTTCTATCAATCACTGACCTATTCTCAGACTCCACCACAATAAATTTCTCTGGATTTAGAACTGATAAAGCGTTTTGTTTCTTTATTTTGTTTCTTTGCACTTACACCGTCATTGAAAGCCGACCTCAATCTGAAGCAAGCCTTTATGCCTTTCTGCAACAGCAAAAATTACTGCTTTCTCCATTCGCCACTGTCAGCCATATATACAGGCCTGGAATCACAAAGGCATACTTATTATATTTGTACGTTTCTTGTGAAAGATGTATGCACATGCACTTTCTGTTTTCACCAAACCCTATGAAACATGGTCGTTTCTTATCGATATGCTGAGTGCTTCTCAGCATTAGATCATGATGCAAGAAAATCGTGTTATTGGTCTGTGAAAACACTGATATAGGACAGTTTGCAAGTAGATAACAACAGTTCGAAATCAGTACAACTGCTTGGAAATACGTTGTGGTTCACTGCAGTTTCTAGCGCTGACGACGAGTCTTTCAATGACGAGGCTTTCGCGGTGCGTCTTTTATTTTTGCTCCTGTACACCATTCCAAGTGCGGGAACTGTAAGGTAAATGATTTTCATCAACACACTAGAACAAACCATTTGAAGGTGTATAGTAGGCTATAATGTATCTCCTCACGCAATGCACTATCGGAACATCCCTATGTGTCTGTTTTTTGAAGAATACTTGGGACATGTTGCAATATTGTTATTAGCATACTGTGGATCTTGAAATATCAATTTGTAGAATAAACTGATGACTTTTGTGCTGACCCGTAGCCACGAGGGGCATTCGGGACAAACTTTTTTAATGTTTCCCAAATTTCTTTGTGCCCAGAAAAACTGTTTTAAACATTGAATAAAAACAAAAGTCATGCCACCCTCCTATAAAAATATGTTTCTCCCCCAAACCTTTAAATCTAGCTACAAGCCTGGGTTAGTGTACTTTAACAAAGACATGCAGACTTATTAACAAAACAAAAGCACTGCAGGTAATTAGTGAGAAATTTTTACCAAATATTTCCAACTAACATAATAAAAGCGGAGAACACTCTGCTCATAACTTGTACCTTTCTAATTGTGCAACAAGGTCCTTGCTACTGCTTCGACGAAACCGCGCTTTCCAATTGCTTTCCCTCCAAGTTGATGCAGGAGCTGTGGAACCATCGTTCGCAGCTATCACAACCCAGCTGAAAAGGCTAGGTCATAGTTAATTCGTTACTAGCAACGTTGTGCATTGAGTCGGAAGGAGCTCAGGTCAATTTACTTCAGTTCTGAAACTTACCATAACCTATGCATGTGACCAGCTTACAAACCATAATCATCATTCATTTTTTTAGTATAAGCCTATACCAGGGGTCTCCAAACTTTTTTGTTCGAGGGCCACATAAGCTGTTACTCAACAGTCCGAGGGCCACATAAGCTGTTACTCAACAGTCCGAGGGCCGGACATCTTACAAAATGTGATTGTTTCAGGAAA
>Ga0210059_1013497_pt1 | contig 12212 bp, 8 predicted proteins | sample Ectturendosymbi2_FD_188042 | JGI IMG/M metagenome (GOLD analysis project Ga0210059, IMG submission 188042) | Ecteinascidia turbinata endosymbiont from Florida, USA - Sample 2 (SPAdes) (version 2) | ecosystem: Host-associated > Tunicates > Ascidians > Unclassified | place: Key West, Florida...
ATATAAACCTCCTGACCAGAGCCGTCGACAGAAAACCTTCAATACGGGCGGGGGGGGGTTTGCGTTTGTGCAGGGGGCTTGACAATCTAAAATTTGACAAAAACTCCTGATTTGTAGTGTTTGTTATTTCAACTTGGACGGGCTTGAAGTTCCGTTTGGGGGGACTAAGCACACCAAAGCCCCCTGCAGCGACAAGACTGTTTCTGACGAGCGTAAAAACTCCTTTTGCTGTTGGTCAGAAAATCTTTGTCAAACGCGCCATGCATCGCCGGCAAGCGGGGAGGACCGCAACGACGTCAAAACTAGTACGTTGCGGGACGGAGCCTACACGACATAGCGAACAGGACCGGGACATGATGGTTCTTTTCAGTACAACTTTGTACCCCCCAGTTAAGGACCACAACTGCTCCCTGCGCCGCGCGGTTTACTTCGCGGCGAGAATCTGCCTCGCACATCACTGCAGGGCCTTTGCTACGAGGGGGGGGGGGGGGGTGCGGGCAGTGCCCCCCCAATTTTGTTGTGCCCAGAATGTTTTTTATTAAAACATACATGGTAGCGAAAACAAAAATATTTCCCCCCTAAAATATGTTTTCCCCCCCACCCAGAACCGTCGCCAAAAAGTTTTCAATAGGGAGCTTTAGGTTTGTGCGGGGGGGCTGGCGTTCTAATAATTGACAAAAACTCCACTAAGTTACAGTGTTTTATATTTGAATTTGGGGGCTTGGAGCTTTATTTGGGGAGGCTAAGCCTACCAAACACCCCTGTGGAGATGGGACTGTCCCACACCGTAAACCTTGAAACCTGGATACGGGCCTGTGTCACTGGCAGTTCTGTGCGCGAAGCTTTTTTCCTTTTTCGAGACGAAGTTTAAAAGAGAAGCAAATTCCGATTTTCTGGTTCTTCGGTCAGACCTGAACGGGAATCGAACCCATCCTGCAAACTTGAAGAGATGTCGTTCTACTCCATGCATCAGGTTTCGCGACAATACTCAATCAATTCGTCACATGACTATCTTTCCCCACGCCCATTCACGACGACGTCGTCAAGGTGTTGGGCGGAGGCGTTTTTCATTGCTAATAAAAAAACTTAAAATTTGGGACCCAACACGTGTCGCGTAGAAAATGGCAAACTTGCAGAAAAAGTCTATTTTGAATAATACCGATGACCACAAATACCACATTTTCAAACAACCGTTCTCTTACAGCAAAGTAACAATGAAGGCAGCAGACAACACACTTAAACCGACTTCTATTTGTCTTCTGTGCCAATTATTGACGGACGTGAGGTGAGTGATAAATTTTTCACAGAAATGGCGAAATCGTAACCGGCTGACCGAGGACAACTCGTTTCCAGCAAGATTCAAGGCACGCTGCAAGTTGCAGGTAAACCGTCACCGAAATGATGACAATGAACTCTTGCCGTTCTTTTACTGAGATCGGAAGGTTTTTTTTTCGAAACGCCCAGCAAGATGTTGTTCAGATCGCCAGTGTCAACGTTTTTTTTTTTAATTCTGATACGACTCGACTTCGAGTTCAATCCTGCTCAGTGGGGGCGAAACATTTTTGGGGGGCCCTAAAACGTATTTGATATTAGGCGAGCAACAGTATTTTGTATGGTACGCCGCTTCTCAAAGCACAAAATGACTACATATGCTGAATTTTTTGGAGGAATGGCCCCCCCCTGGCAACGCCTCTGATGCCTCAACACCATATGATGCCTGTTATGCGTCAACACGCTTCAACACGTCAACACGCTTCAACACATCAACACGCTTGCCCAACCTCGGTACCCGCTCGATAGGAACTGAACATTCGATCTGCTTTGCAATACAAACATGTCTCTTGCACAGTTTTATCGTCTCCTCCCAACAAGCCGCCGTCCCACGCACCGCTGCATTCGCCAAGATCGAATAACGATTGCTGTTGTTTTTGTCTCCAAGCGGCCAACGCAGCGCGCGCCCGCAGCGTGCGTTAAACGAGGGAGGGCCGGGCTGACCCGCGGAAAATCGATGGCGCGTTCAATAAGATCGCGTCGCAGCTGCCAACTCCTGCACTCGGACAGGATGCAGCCGCTGAAAGCAGGTAGGTGTTGCGCTGACAAGTCGAGAGGCGCGCGCTGGTAGCGCGACGCTGTCAATCATCGCATGCTTGTCGACAGCGTTTTGCTGATTCCGCGAAAGCGGCGCGGATGTGACGTCAATTGCTGATGCCGCGAAAGCGGTGCGGATGTGACGACATAAGTAAGCTTTCGCCGCAAGCGCAGGATCAGTTTGAGACGACTTCCGGGCTTATTGACAATTATGGTTTGTCGCTGTCGACCTTCGCATCAGAAACGTGGCGAGTTCAACCCCTAATCTTTGAACCGTCGATTTTTGCACCAGAAACAGCGAGTTTGACACTTAACCTTCAACCTTAGCACCAGAAACCTAACGAGTTCAACACTTAACTTTTGACCTTTCAACCACAAACAGCGAATTCAACAACGAAAGTCAAGTTTTAACCTTCACAAAAGCTTTGAATTTCTGGGTAGTGACGTTGTGAAAACTACGTTGATCTTGGGTTTGCCACAGCCATGAGAAAATAACTAATGAAGCCATGCAAAGTACTTTCACTTGGTTTTGAAAGACGGCCAAAGTAACAACCTACACACCTTTCGATGCAAACTTCCTCAATATGTCATCAAGTGGAAAACCAAACAAGGTTAGACTTACTGCTGAGAATTCGTCAAACGATATTTTGCCGTCGCCATCTTTATCTGCGTAAATAATCGTTTTGTCCACGATCTGCTGGAGCTGTGGATCTTTCAAATTATTCCCGACCATCATTTTCAGCACTTGGAACAGTTCGCCGTTTGAAATAAATCCGTCGTTGTCGATGTCGTAAATGCGGAAAGCGACTGCAAAAAATCAACGAAGAACTAGCGTTGTTTTCATGGGCGTCGGAAGGATCTTTTTCAGGGGAGGGGCAATAGTGGATTTTCCACGGGGGTGGCAACAGTGGTGAAATTTAATTTTACCAACTCCGAAACCGAGAGCAAAACATTTTTCTACTAAAAAAATAAGAGCAAAACACCAAATTTCAAAATCCAGTGGGGCTTGACCCCCCCTGCCCCCCCTCTTCGACGCCCTGTGATTGATTTATGCTTTTCAACAGTGGTTCGTCAGCTTTAAACGGAGTGCTGTGAAGCGGTTATATCAGAAGTTACCGCAGAGAAAGTTGCAAGGTTCAAATGACGCCTCTGAAGCAGAACCTCATGAACCCTTATAACGTCAGTAAAATAACCATAAGGTTATTCGGGAAACAGAAATGCTGAGGCCTTCGCGTAAACTGCACACTGGCAAACAAAGAACGAACCGTTGACGCACTTACATTTAAGCTTGGACATTTTATCGCCTTTGACGCTGAACTGCGACACGCCTTCGATGAATTCTGAAAGAAAGAACGGGAAAAATCAATAAGCGTGACTTTCAGCCGCAAAGCTGCCGTCTCAACAGCACAGGGCTGCAAATCTGTGGAACGAACGTGAAGGAGCTGCTTATATGCACGACGGGAAAGCGCTTTCCACACAAATCCTGAATTACACCTGTCTTGTTGACCTAGGCCCGCAACCAGGCAAATTGCCCCCTTTCCGAAATTTTCAAAAACATTTGAAAACGCCAAGAACTTTTTATTTGTTAGGTAAAGGAACAATTTGCAATTATTTTGCCCACCCCGCCCCGAAGATATCAGTTGGACGCAGCCCTGCATTGACCATTGCGTACAGAAGAGTTTCAGTCAACTCCCACCTCGAAAGTCAACTTCTCCGTTTCCGTCTTGATCAAATATCTCGATCACTCTTTGAACGAGTGGGTTTTGTTGCAGTTCGGGCAGCGACATGAACTCTTCCACACTAAGCGACCCTGAGTTGTCGAGGTCGAGCTTTCGAAACCGCTTACCCAGTCTTGCAATCTCGTCTGGGTCAACTGTTTTTTTGCAAAAGAAAAGGTTTTACAAATTCTTTCTGCTTCGGAGACGTCTAGACTTCGATAGCTAGTACTTTAGTCAGGCTTTACTGGCGATAAAAACATAAAAACAGGTAAAAAAAAAAACTGGCCAACGTTTCGATAGTTAGACAACTATCTTCATCAGGGCGAAAGGTTTACTACTGTTTCGGTCATTAAGAACGAAAAGTATCAGTTCACAGTTCTGCTTGAACGTGGACCACGCCGCGACCACACGTCGAGATTTTCGTAAATTAACTCTTCGCTTGCACACGCCATGAACGGATCTGTGGCGTCTTATCGCCTGCGCGGACGTCACAGCCTTGAACGAGACTGATGTTCCGTGAACGAAGTCAGTGAGTCGGATTTTATGCTTTTATATTTTATGGTATACGGACTCCGCTGAACATCACTTTCACGTTGTTTGTTGACAAGCACAATTGAGTCTCATGCTTAAAGTTTTTGTAACTGGCTGACGTCATAAAAGGTCCAGCACTTAATAAAGCAAACAAGGTGGCACTCAGCATCAGGACTGTCTGTGACTTTGGTTGAAACTCATTACATTTTAACTTTGGGTTCAGGACATTGATTGTTATATGACGGCTGCAAAACCTCGCCTTGAATTGACCAGGAATGCAAAAAAAGGGTTTGAAGCCTGATCCATCTTCAAGATTACAAAAATGCAGTGGATCTACTTTATGCCATCAAGCTAAAGTATTTTCATATGTACATAACAACCTTTAGCCTGCTAGTTTTAAAATAGATCTTTTTTGATTACAAATTTTAATTATTCTAATTTGAAATGCAATTTACCAAAGAAATTTTTATGGCAATCGCATCATTAACACAAAGTAAACTGAACTATAGCAGATCAGTAGGAAACTAATAAACAAGAACCTTGAACTTACCCTTCAGAAATTAACCAATCAAGAAGTTTATCTTCTGCAGCAGCAACTTTTGGTCCTATTAAGTTTACCCAAAATTTTCTACAACTACTGGCAAAAAACTAGAAAATGAAATATTTGAAAACATTTTTGTGCAAATGTTTTTGTTTTGCAGTGGAGGCAATGCCAGGTGCAGTGAAAGGCTTCAACAATCTTACAGATCAATTTCTACTGGCCTCTACCTCTTGTTCCTGGGCTTAACTGAAAAGCTTTAAACTTTCATAAGTAGCGATTTCAAGGTTTGTTTATAAGTGCCTGAACTTCTAAATTTACAACCTTTCAACTTTACAACTAAAATCCAAACTAAGTTGCAAGCAACATGGCGTGAAAGAAAACAACTAATCTTGCAGAACTTTCTACAAGCCATGACTCTCAACAGAGGATTTGGGCAATATGGCAAAGAGCAGAACAAAATACACCCACAGGAATCAGAAACCAACTTACAATGTGAACACATCTCCATCGGCATGCTCAGATCGTTTCCCTGGAAAAAATTGCTGTGTTTCAACTGAGTGTATATGCACAGTATTCAGAAAAGCTTTATCACAGTATCAAAAACACATTATTATAGGCTTGCAAAATTGCACATGAAAAAATATTCAGAAGCAAAATCAGGTATTTCTCTACAACAGGGGTCTCCAAACATTTTTGTGCGTGGGCCAAATAAGCTATCACACAACAGTTTGAGGGCCAGACATAAACTGCTAATCCAAAACAAATGAACTTCAAAACATGAACATTGCTTTATAATAAACGTACTTCTATTGAAAAGAACATTGAAATTGCTTCTTTGATTTTAGCATAGTGGGAACATCTGGCCTCAGATGGCATGAACCTAATAGTAACAAAGAACTCAGATTGCAGCAACATATCTGCTAAGGTTAGGCCAGCCTGAAGCATAGTAATATTTAGCCAACTGACATTCATGTCGTTGTCTTTTGTAATGTCATTCTTTTGGGATATGCTACATTCTACCAATCAACAAGTTTTTCACAAATACGTTGTTTCTTCATTATTGCTGAAATGTCTTTGTGGGCTGGATTGGGTCTGTGGGCCTTAGTTTGGAGACCCCTGCTCTACAACTACCACCAAAAGCACAAAATGAACTTCCTGAAAATAACTTACCATTTTGTCTGATGGTTCACAAGCACTTAACACTCAAGCAAAGTTTCCACAAACACAACACTTATCCTAAAAAACAAGTAAGTCGTATTATAAGCAGGCAGTACATATAAGTGATGGGGAAACAAACCTGAAAAGAAACTGTAATCAGTATTTCATTATTTATTCGCCATAGGGAAAACAATAATCTATCTAAAACACTTGGCTACACTGACATGCACACAGTATATATATGTATATCAGTTGTTGCAAGTATTTCCAAAGTACCTTTTGTAAGGTAATATTTTGCAACCCAAATTTTCAATTTGTATATAAAAAATCCTAACATATTTTACGCAGACTTGGTTTTCACTGGATATGTCTTTAGTGACTGCTTGACTTAAATAAAACTTTTAGTTCAACAAGTTACTGCTGAGCAACATTCATTGAACTCATCAAAAATACACAGTTCATGAAACAAGTTAATTCTGATAAGGTTAACACTTTCGGTTCTGGGCTTCCCCAATAATGGGCTGGGTATTGGGCCAATACCACTTAGAAAGATTGAATTAGAAAAGATTGAATTAGAAAGTCATCTGTCTTCACAGTCATAGAATGCAGATCTGCTCGAAAACTTCATTTTTGAAAAGGTGGGTTCACTGTAAAAACCACAGGTTTTTACTAATTAAATACTAATTAATTTAGATTTGATCACTGTTGCTGAGGTTTATGTAGTGCATGTGCATTGTATAAAGCAACATAGGCAGGAATGCGTAAGTGCTGGATTGTTAAAAAGTGCTTTTCATCTGGAACCAAACCAGGCTTTTCAACAGATTAGGAGCCAGTGTACAAGTATATCGTACTTTGAAATAATGTATTGAGCTGCTATTTTCACGCCACTTTGCAACTCGATGACCCACCAGTCGATTGTGCTAGAGAGTTATCCAAACCCTCAAAAGACTCAGTGGGTCTCCTAGTTTGCCCTGATAAAAAAATTTAGGTTTTGGGTTTTTTTGGGTGACATCATGAGTGTGTAACCTGATATTGTATTGTGTAAGGTCTTCACTCCCACACGCAATATGCTAGATTTTAAATATGCATTGCAGTAACAAGGAAAACAGTAAACACAAATACACGAATGAACTCGAGGATATATCTGTGGCAATAGCAGTATACGCTTGATAGTGCACATACACTTACTTTGATGAAACACAAGCTTATAGGACACATGCATGAATGACACTATCATGATTATTATAATGTAATCCTGCGGATGACTTCAAAGTGCATCAATTTATAAAATGCTTGAGGGAGTTGGAGGCTGCCAAGTACCAGGCGTCATTTCGACTGCAAACCTCCCAAGGATGAAGTTATACTTATATTGTAAAAGGAACAGTGTATAACAGTTAGTAAAAGTATTTTGCTCTCGGTATAAAGTTTGATATGCGCAATTCGTTTATATGGTTTATTGAAGCAAGATGCGTTGTAGGCAAACTCAAGCCATCAGAAATAAATGGTTTAACGTTGTCACATTGAACATTTGCTGTTTTCACATACAGTAAAACTAGGTTAATCCGGATTCGATTTGACTGATGATTTTGTCCGTTTTTGGCAAAGACGTAACTTAAAAAAAAACGAAACACAAAAACTTTTCTTAATTGCACACTAGAAGACTTGCCTAGTCTTTTGAGGGTTTGAACAGCTCTCTAGCACAATTGACTGGTGAGTTATGGAGTTGCAAAGACTTGGTCAATATCGACAAATTATACGTTTTAAAGTGAAACTTGGCTGGTTCCAAAGGTGTTTTATTCATAGCACATCTAAAATTTAAGACATGTGAATCTGTCTTCATAACATATATAACTATTATCCTAATTGATGGTTAGTTGTTTATGAAAACAAATTGGTGCATCAACAGTGTTGATATGGTAGGGATTTTTTGTTGTGAAATCCATAACATGGATTCATTAAAATAACGGTAGCATGTTTGTGCATGATTTAGCAACTGACACAGCACATGCTCACAATTGCTTCACAAACTAAGTTTGTGTTAACCTTTTTATTTAAAAAATAGCCTTGAAAATGGCTGATACAAGAACTAAAAATCTCTCAGACCCTAATTTACCAACAGGCATTTCTAAGTGCTGAACAACCACTTCATGCCTACATAGTACACAAACATCAAGTTATATACATGCAAATAGAAAATTTGATAACAATAACGTGTCAACAATTAACCATTAGTTGCAAGTATTTGGAGTCCTAATTATATTTTTACCTGTCCATCACTGTATGCTAAGGGTCTATTGCAATGCATACTGTCACCTGTATTGCAAAATACTACATGTACAATGCTACAGAAAGCTATCAGTGATGTGTATATGAGAAATATTTTTGGACTAAGCTGTGTTTCATAATTACATACTGACTAGATATTGAAGTCTGTCATTGCAATGATACAAATTTACTGTATTTGGCACTGGAGGAATAGAAATAAAAAGGAAAACATATAAACTTGGAAAATTTCTTTACTTCTGACATTAAAACAAAGCTTCCTCATCAATCATGCCATCTTGGTAGAACTAATTTTAGATATAATTTTGGGAGATTTTAAGTAAATAAAATAGCACACAGGGTAATCTATCCACTGCAAACACTGAAAACCTTAATAATACAAAAACTGGCTGGCAAATGGAAACTTACATTTATAATCAAATATCACACAAATATTGAAGTGAAGCAACAACCACATGATTAGAAGTGATTGCACAGCATATAAACAACCACATGATGCTGAAAGTGATTGCGCAGTATTCAGTAATTGCAAAAAAACAGTACATAGTTTACAAAACAATATCAAAACCAATTGTTTAACTCATATGTTATACAAGGTTACAAAAGATAGCTGTTTTACATTGTCAGCAAATCTTTATTGCGTTAAAATGATTTCTTTCAAAGCAGTATATTTGGATACGTTGTTTACTTGGAACTTTGCAGACTGTCAAGTTTGATTGTTCCACTACATAGTTTGAATTGCAGATCCTGTATCTTCAAAAACTTTACGTATAACCTTTATACTTTTGTTTCACCATTTTCAAAAGTAAAGGGCAGATTGAGGCATTGTGTTTCTGTTTCAAGGCCAAGGATTTACAAACAGAAAAACTGTTACAGCCAGTTGGAAAATAAACCAAAAACAAATTGTATCTTCTTTTCATCCATACTTTTTCTCTGTGCATTTGGTAGACCAGGTACTGTTGCTTATGTTAACATAAAACAACCAATGTTTCTAGAAAAAGTTGGTAACTGGTAGCCAGAAAGAGCACTAGATAAAATTGCATGTAATTTAACAAGTTCAACTTCAGCATGGGTATCTTATTCCTCTTTTATAAACAAATGCGTATTATTTGCATTTGACAAGGCACACATCCTAATTGCTCAAAGTGCTGTTCTTGCTTACATGGGAAGCCAAAAAGACCAGCACACAAGAAGGATATATGATGTTACTCCCTGATAATGAACAAAAACTCATAAAATTCCACATAACATAACATGCTTCTGCAACACAAAACATATTTATAGTTCTGAAAATAGTTAATATGCAATTCTAGCTAAAGGATTTGGGGAACCAATGTAGAGATGCTTGTGGTTTCATTCTATGTTGGGTTTAATGTATCCCAAAAGCTATAAACAGTGAGGGCAGGTTAGTGGTTGTAAGAGCAGCATTCTTGTCTCCCAAATAAACAGCCTGGAATTTTAGGTTGCTAAGTTAAAGCAAGGGTGTTGTAAGACTCACACCACTGAAAGTTTGTATGATATGTTTCTTCGAATAGCTTTTCAGGAATACCAATGATACACAAAGTAATAAGATCACATGCTGAACAGTAAAGCCTGCTGTTGTTAACAAGGTGTGATTGGGGTGGTGCTGGAATAACAGCATTTTTTTCGATCGAGACATTTTGATCATTTTTTGCTGAGACATTTTGGTCACTTTCAGTCATTTGTCTCACAGCTGTATTAAAACTCACTGTATCAGTGTTCAGTAGCTTATATTTTCAGACATTCTGACTGAAATGACTTAATTTTTTTCAGTCATTTCAAAAACATTTCAGTCTATTACTGAAAAAACTGATTTAAAAAAGCATACAAATTGTTTCCTATCAAAACATCAAATGTCCTGATTGAATAGGTAACTTGATGCAGGCGAACACTTATATTCCTAGGGATGTAACGCAAGATTGGTAACCAATGTTGTAGGCAATGTGAAGGCTTTTAATACCAAACTGTGTACCTGCACCACAACTGGAAAGAATCCATTAGCATACAATAGGCATTAAACTGATAGCTTTTAACTGCAGTAGAGCACTGGCAATGGTGCTTCTTAGCTTGTAATAAAATGATTTTTTCACTTGCCTTTGAGTCTCATTTTCATCCCTCAATGAGGCATGAAGTAATACACCAAATACTTGACTTAATCAGCCAACTTAACTCTTATAATATTAGTTTTTATTACAGACTTGTTGTCCATATCACAGATGCAATCACACAACACAAGAGCACAAAAAATGGTTAGCCATACAGTGGCGCATTACAGAATCAGTTTTTGCACATGACCAATACTGATAGGAGCAAAACACTTTAACAGCACCCCAACTGTAGCATCATTCACCCATCATAATGCAGGGATCCAGTAGTGTGAGAGAAATGAAGACATTCTAACATAAGAACTTTGAGGCAAACAGCTAACAAAGAAAAAGTGAAAGATAAGTAAATGGGCGTGCACATTGTTGCTCAGAGGTATGCAAACTGTTCCGATCAAGGTTTCAAATGTTTTCAATGCATTCATCATGAAATTGACAACAAATTAATTTTCCTGAATTTTAAAGCAGGATGTGGTAATTAGCATTTAACAGTCATATTCTTATTTTTTCTAAGTTTTTATATATATACTTGGTTTGCACAAATTGCACACACATTTTTTTATACACAAAAGCAATACTAATGAGACGTGAACACCAAACCAATGCACCAACAACTACAGTTGGTCGCCATCATACAGGAGTGTTGAATGATTAAGGAAAAATGAAGATTTGTAAAAAGCATCAGACATCTGAAGCGATTATGTCATTCAGGGAAACAACTGGTTCAGCTGACACTTTTTAGGTGGAAAACATGGTTGCCTTGTTATATACATTTAAACACAATTTCTTGTGCAGCAGCATAATCACAACAAACATTCAGAAGACATTGAAGACCAATGTTGCTAGGAACTAGGAACAACCACATAAATCATCAGAAAGTAGGTGGTCCACAAAAGTATTGTCCATAGCACATCCCACTCTGGCTGTGCTCAGCTGTACTGAAAAGCTCAGGGGAAACAGCAATGTTTTGTACAAGAATAATTTTAAGTTAACACTAAGCAATGACATACAATGCAGAGTCCACCCGCTTTTCAACAGTTCTCACTTGCTTCCCAACTCAAGCATGAGCAGTTCATACTCATTTTTGATATTATGAAGCACACTTTTGATATTACGAAGCACACAAGAATGAAAACTATCTACAAAATCATGGTCATTCTCAAACAATGCATGTTGCAATAAAGGGTGAATAATTCTGTTGAGCACTTATTACCTTTCTTGACACATCACAACTGCTAACACTTTGGTGTCCGGCTGCTTTCGGGGATTTTTGGAAAAAAAAACGCCTAAACGCACGTGGCTTTGCGCGGGAATATCTCCGCTCCTGTACGGGTTACGGACATGGTTGAAGTGTCAAAAGACACGGCAAGTCTTCTAGTCTGCACTCGAAAAAAAATTTTTTGCTTGGGGTTTGCGTTTTTTTTGTGAGTGACGTCATAAGTGGAGGACTTTTAGGCCACCTTGGCCCACTTTGCCTGGCCCTGGCGCCAACCGTTAGATAGTAGTATTTCGCTGAAGTTTTTACTGGAAACTAGGCTACAATCCGAGTCTTTTGATACTTTGGATGACCTGCTAAGGTTTCGGGTTCAAAAATTATGATGTAAGTTAGTAAAAATATTTGACCAATTAGATAATTAATTTATTTGTTTATTTTAGATCATAACTTTTGAACCAGAAACGCTAGAAAGTCGATCAAAGGCTCAAAAGACTTGGACTCGAGCCTAGTTTCCAATGAAAACTTCAGCGAAATACTTTGGCCTAGCGGTTGGG
>Ga0210059_1013498_pt1 | contig 12211 bp, 5 predicted proteins | sample Ectturendosymbi2_FD_188042 | JGI IMG/M metagenome (GOLD analysis project Ga0210059, IMG submission 188042) | Ecteinascidia turbinata endosymbiont from Florida, USA - Sample 2 (SPAdes) (version 2) | ecosystem: Host-associated > Tunicates > Ascidians > Unclassified | place: Key West, Florida...
CAGCAGGTCATCCAAAGTATCAAAAGACTCGGATTGTAGCCTAGTTTCCAGTAAAAACTTCAGCGAAATACTACCACCTAACGATTGGCGCCCAGGGCCAGGCAAAGTGGGCGAAGGTGGCCTAAAAGTCCTCCACTTATGACGTCACTCACAAAAAAACTGCACCCCCCAAGCAAAAATGTTTTTTTCATGTGCAATCTACAAGACTGGCCGATCCGTTTGAGCTGCTGAACAGCTCTCTAGCGCAATGGGCGGAGGAGCTAGGGCGTTGGTAAGGCAACCGAAAACTGCTGGTTTTTTTGCGAAAATCGCCGAAACCAGGCGGCTCTAAAAGTGTTAAAGTGTCTTCAAAATGGATTTATCCCACAAACAAATTTATTGTAATTCCTGGCCCCCATGAAATTTGATAAACACTACTATAAATTAAATGCTAAAGATGTTGTTAAATGCATTCAGCAAAAATATGAATATGGCTTTATTCAACAGACAAGAAGCCAAACAAACACCAAAAAAACAAGGGAAGCAGAAAACTTCTAAAAGTCAATGGTTACAACTTTGATGCAGTCACATCACCATGAAAATTTAGTGGACAATAACTCACCAGTCTCTCCAAATAAAGGGTTCCCAACCTGTGGTACACGTACCACTAGTGGTACGCAAATGTCTTCCAGGTGGCATGCGAGTAACTTCCTCACAGCTTTCTAGTTTACATATCAGACTTTGTTTCTGAATACATAAATTTTTCTGTAGCCTGCTATTCCTATTGTATCATAACATTATTACTTTAGATGCGCTTTTAGGAAATTTACGCCACACATCAACCAATTGGTAGAACGTAAACAAAAACAAATATCTCATAAAATTTACATGTGGTGGTTTATTGTTATATTAATGTACATTATTCTTCCGTAATAAATAAAGATTCTATCAATTATAGTTGTTCTCAAAGAAGTGGGACAGGTTGACAATATGGGGTGCCCAAGTGGTATGAGATCATAAGAAGGTTGGAAACCCCTGCTCTAAACAAAGCTTTGCATTTAGCAAGAGTGTGTTGCACATATGCTATCTTAGAACAGACTATAGCACAAGTCAGAAACTGTTTTTTTAGATTTGTAAGGATCTTCACAAAATGAATAAAAACATTTGACTAATTGTATTTAGCAGAGTAAAAACAAATGTTGATGCTTTCAGAATTTAACGATGCTTGCTTATAGGATAATGCGAGAATACATGACTTAGGGCAGGAGTGCACACCACAGAGATTGCATGCCTAATGTGGGGTGCACAACACAAAAACATGTGCCCAATGTGGGGTGCACATGCACAACACAGAAATGTGCCAAAAACCATAGGTTCAAAAATGGCACACAAGCGATTAGGTTCAGGTATAAGATGATTTATTTGTTTGGTATAAATCACAATAGGTTTTCTTCACAATTCAATTCAACAAGTTCATTCAAATGAGGCTAACTGCTGTCAGAAACTAGTTACAAAATAGCCTACTATTTTGTTGCTGTCTGACATCTAGCTATTGAAGACCCTTAAACAAAAAGCACCCAACTCATATTTTTGTGTTAACTATGTTAGATAGTATAACCTTTTCCCCAAGCCTTCCTTAATACATTCTCCAAAAAACTAGCATCATAAAAGTGTGTAAAGCAGTGGTTCTCTAACAGGTGCCACTTGGCTCACTAAGGGAGGAATTGCAGAGAAAAAGCTGTAGATCAAAAAACCTTTAATTTATATATTTGTTTATCCAATCCATAAAACAACTGCACAACAAGGTTGGTTTAGATGGGAATGTCTAGATTACGAAAGGGCAAGTTGCTTTAACTGCAGTGACTGACGTTATAAAAGTGTTTGGTTTGGTTCATGATCATCTATTGTCTCTTCAGAGTAAGTAGTGTGAAATTTTTGCAATTATCTTTTTTGTGATTTTTGTTGGGGAGGATTTGACAGTGTTTGAGTTTGTAAGGGGGGGAATATGAAAAAAACTTTAAGAACCACTGGTCTAAAGGGTAAATCTGCCCATGCACATTCTGCTTCATCGTGTATTTTATATGCAAATTACAAAATTAAGCATTTTCTTTCTCATGGAACATATATTGTGGAAAATCCTTGCATAGGTGCTCTGTAGCCATAAAATTACGTTCCTACCAAAAATTGCCCATTCTGACACTGGTTCTAATGTTTTTCACCTGTAAATCAGTTCAATTACAATCCTAGACCATATTGAAAAAATATCAGGTCCTGGAGATAGATTTCAAAGTGACTGTGGTTCAGAGGTTGTGTGACTGCATGGTTCTTTTGAGTTTGTCCTCCTTCGGGTGAACAACTCCCTGCTGCAGTGAGTGTGATTTTAATGGAAATGCTTTTGATAAATAATTGTAAAGCAGGAAATATTGAACTACAAACGAATATGTGAGTACATGCAGACATTTTGAATAAGTTTATTTATCTACTGACAGTTGCAGCAGCTTTTGTGGTATCAAAAATGCTTGCACTGAAGTGAATCTTTCTTCAACAAGATGGTGGCAGTAGGCCCCGGAGGTTTGTTGCAGCAGTATGTAAATTGTTTTGGAAATGCTTTGACATGTTGGCAATTAAGTGTGAAATTGCAAGGGTTGTGGACCAACAAGTAAAATATTGAATGATAAAATTCATTCATGCAATGCTAGTTATAGCTGAATGTTTGCATTGAAGTGAATCTTTCTTCAAGATGGCAGCGCTAGGCCCAGGCATATTGCAATGATGTGCAAATTGTTATGGGAATGCTTTGACATGCTAGCAATTGATTGCAAAGTTAAAAAGATTGCTAACCGACCAATACAATTTTGAATGATAAACTTCATTCATCTAATGCCAGTTACAGCTGTTTTCATAACATAAATAATGCTTACACAGGCTTAGATGTTTGTTGCAATGCTGTTGATTTTTGAACATGGCTTGACATATGCTTCTAACTGATACTAAAGCAAGGAAATTTGTTTACAACACAATTTATAAACAGTTGTTTACATGACAGAGAAATTATACATCTAAGGAGACTTTTTACTGCTTTTCGGTGCTTTGAAATTGTGCTGTGGATTGAAGACAACGAAATTGAGTTATTCTTGAGATGCCAGAATACGTACAGATATGGATCTGACTTCTATTGGATAGTGGTTGTAATAATGTTTTTCTTTGAGAGTTTATACATTTAACAAAAACTGTTAAGAGGAATGCTGGATTTCAGAAATGAAGCACTTGTTTGGGTTTTAATTGTAAGGTGTTTTAGAAACTGGCATAACTAGGGTAACTTAAACTAAAAAAGTGCGCTGTACCCAGCCTGGTTTCTCAGAAAAAAAACAGTAATAAAAGTTTCAAGTTAATATAGAACTAAGGTGTATTCTGTAAATTATATATGAGACTGAAACAATCAGAAATAACTGACTTCAATTTACTAGATAAACAGTTATTCAAGAAATGCAGCAACAAGCTTTTTGCAGTAAAAACAGCTATTGATTTGTCAGCCTAAACTAAGTGTTATACAAAACAGATTTGCTATTAAACATAACAACTAAAGAGATATTCAGCCTGGTAACAACCACTGCTAACAAATGTAAAAGTTCAAATGATCTAATCGTTTTCTTACATGAATGGGTTCAGGAGGATCAATTCTAACTGAAAGAGCTCCCTTAGGTGGTTTGCGATTTCGTCTTCCTGTAAATAGTAGAAAAAATGTTTGAAAACATACAAACCATATATATACACAATTTACATAAGAGCACATGTGTACCTGTAAAGGATAAGAATCGTAATCAGGCAGCTTAACAAGGCATGTAATCAACTGCAGCTTGCCTCATTGGTCAGTTATAAAACCTTGTTTTTATGGTTGAAATTTGAACTAAATGGAAAGTCATTTCAAGAATGTATGGGGCAGAATGCAGTTTGCTATTTGGCATGTCAATTCTTGAATTTTACAGATGGTGAAAGCAGTTTCGTTTGAACTCCCAATATATCAATCATTTTCATATGTGAATTTCCTCTTGACTTTTGCAGGGGGCATAGGATGTCTCGAAACACATCATGATATTCAGCAACATCTTGATGATTTCACAGACTCCACTTCAACGTGAAGCCAATCCAGGCTTAAGATGTAATAATGCTATCTAATTCTTGGCTGGCTACTACAGCATTTTTGCATCGGGTGCTGCAAACACTTGCATCTTCAATCTTTCTTGGGTACTTCCAGTCACTTGGTTGAACCAGTGTAGCTGGAATCACTCTATGTGTAGAAGTTACTTCATGGCTTTAACTAAGTTCACAGCTGCGTGCTTTGTTATCATTAATTCTTTACAAAAGATATCAAACATTGTTTTTATCAAATCGTTATATTTTCACATTGTTGTTTGTATCATTGCTTTCATAAGAATTTTCAAATTGTACTGAATACTAAAAGTGATTAGCCATAATCAGTAAAGAACATCAAGCCTATGATCATTACTTCCTGAAAAGTCTTGTTCTTTAATTATAGGGCATTAGATTACACTTACTCTATTTACCTTAAATACAATGCATTCCTACACAAATTATTGAACAGGTATTGAAAACCTGTTTCTTTTGTGACATTACCTTTAGCAAGTCATGTCATTTGTACTTGTTATGGGTACTAGTCAGCATGGTAAAGATGTAAAGAAAACCATTTACTCCATACAGATATGATGTAATTAATCATGCACATTGTTCAACCATAGTCACAATATTGTTACACACTATTCAGTATGTCCATTTCAGTAACAAAAAACTTTGAAAGTTTTGAAACTTATAACAATAACAAACTTATAACTGAAAATTGAAAGAAACTTATAACAAGCTCTGATTTAAGCCAAATACATTTCCACAGTGAAGATTAGCAGGTTTAGTTAATGGTTAATACAACCTTCAATAGTTTTCAATCAGTTTTATTCATTTTAGGCAGTGATGGGTAAACCCTGACCTGCAAACATTCAGCCAAACACATTGGCTGAATCTTCTATACCAAGGATGTCAATATGGTAGAACCAATGAGAATCATTACTTTGGCCCTGGAATGGAAACAATAGGCAAAATAATTGCAAAAGGGCAAATTAAGTTAACATTGGCTTAAACTGCTTATGAGCAAAAAACTTCCAAAAACAATAAGCTTGCCCATCACTGACTTACAAGCCTTATAAATCACTCCAGCCAAACACTTTACTACCAACCTCCAGACACAGGTCTGTTGGCTCCACGACCAGAGCTATCCATTGCAATAGGTGGGCAAGCAGTAACAAAACAGAAGAAAATAATTCACTTTCACTAAAATTTAAAATCTAAAATAAACTGCAAGATACACATCAATCAAACAAATCACTGAATTCATCAAGAACCAGCAATACTGACAACCTATTGAACAAAAATCTAGATCTAAACAACCATGAATATTCCAAAAATATTAGCAATCTAATACGGAACAGTTATAAGCCTGCATTCCCAGTGTGTGTTTCATGTAGGAATCTCTTCAATGTGTGCTTGGTGCATCACAAAATTACACAACAATGAATGCAAACTGTTAATTGTGCCTACTTGCAAAAATGAGAACGTTGTCGTAAGTGATGCTTGTCATTACAGACCTGTTTCTCTAGCAACACATCTCTCAAATACTTGAACATTACATTATTTGCATTTCATCATTTGTTGCTAACACTGAGAATCAGTTTGGATGTAAGCCATAACATGGTACAGGAATGTTCAAATTTTTATTCAAACAGTTTGTATCATATTAGGTAGACAAGGGAGTGGTTGGAGAACACTATGAGACTGCGTACTTCCATCCCTGGTATTAGCACTTACTTACCCTCCTGGAATGGCCTTGCCAGGAACAGCATGGTAGCAACTTAAACTGCTTCCGCAGCAGTATCAGATGTTTCTGGTCCTGCTTACAAAAATGGGGTATAGGGCCTTCTGCAGCTTGTGAGTATGGCGCATAGGAACAGACCATTGACCATGTTGTCCTTCATTGTCCAATACATCAACCTCCCTATGGAGAGCATGGCCTGAATGTTTGGGGAGCATGGCCTGATGGTTTTGGATGACGAGACAATTGAATGGTTGCTCAACACCTGCCCCAAGATCTAGTGCAGCCTAGCAGTGAAGTACAAGAACTGGTTCAAATGATGAAGGTAGCAAAAGCACTTTAGTGTTCTCAGCCTTTTGGATGCATTTAAACCATTTGACATGACTAACCAAAACCTCATTACACAAGTAATCAAGCGCAATGATTCTATATGCAGAGCAAGACTGTTTGTGAGTTGGTATAGTAGTCAGACCATGCAAGTGAAACACAGCAGATGCCTTTCATACTCCTTCACTATGACCAGTAAAGACAAGGAATCCTGAGTCCATATATCTCCTGTTTACCTTGATCAACTTCCAGTTACAGGTAGTTTTTTTTGGTCATAGACCAAAAGTTTTTTTTAATGACTAAAAAAAATAAACCAATTCAGTCACAATGTCTGAAAATATAGAGCTATGCATATTGTTACGGAAAGTTTCAACAGTACTATGGTGTAAATGACCAAAATGAATCAGCGAAAAAACTCAGGTCCAGGTACATACACCCAGAGCAGGATGCACTGTAGGAAACTTGGTTATGAATTGTGATTATGCTGTTGAACATGAAACTATTTTCCATTGTAGCAAGGTAGTCGGGATCAATAGCAGTTGTTTCCCTGAGTGAAGTTCACCAGGTCAAATATCTTGGTGTGTTATTCCATGCCTCACTGAAGGATGACAATGACACACAGAGGCAAGTGAATACACTCAATGTGTGCCTGCCTATTGTGGTGCAGACCCACGGTCCAACTTAGTATTAAATGCATGTGCATTGCCTATAACAATACCTAGAAATGCAAGTGTTCACTCACATCAAGTTACCCATCTTATCATGACATGTGATGCCTTGATAAGAAACAATCTGTATCTGACTATCTGCATGTTCAAGGCATGCGCATCTTCTTTAATATTTTATCTGCTCACTTCAGTTGTCTGATGCTTTTTACAAATCTCATTTTTTCCCACCATTTTTCATTTGAATAAGATTCTATTTGAATAAGAGCTGATGATGCCTACTTTGCAGGCGAATGTACTCTGTAAGATCTTAGTGTCAGATTCTTTGCTGGGAAAGGATTTCTTTTGATAAACAGTGTTTTTTCCGCTGTCTAGTATTTCCGTATCACAATGTGTAAATGAAAATGTTGTTGGTGCTTTGCTTCAGTGTTTGTTCCTTTTCAGTATTGACTGCATGTACCATATGGCTAAGTATAATTATACACTATAATTCTGCTAAAATAAACGCATTCCCGTCAAAAGGGTAACAGCACATTACAGTAAGGCTGAAGTTGCAGACTTAACCAACATACTTGAAATGAGTAAACAGTTTTCATGTTTATTTTTGATATTGATAAAGATTAATTTAATAATGGTTGACTGAATCACTCATGAGCTACTGTAGGACATACAACAAGTTACAGCACTTTCAGTTGGGACATAGAAAATCAGCCTTGATACAAAGTTCAAAAAATTATTTGGCTTTAATGTACCGAAAATGCCATTCAAAAGCTTAACACCAACACCACATTGGATGGACATATGTTTTTGAGCTCCTAGTTAGCTGTTTAAAATGGAAAGCTTTAGCTGAAAATTCCTTGAAATAATCAAAATTGTTTCTAAACTTACGACAGTACATGAAAATAAGAACTTGTGCTGGTAACAACTCAGGGTATTTGGAAACATTTTTAAGTTTGCATAACAATCTAGGTGAGTTCACTAGTCAGAAACTGTCATCTAAATACATGGAATTCTCTCAAGAATGAATCACAACGTGAGTATAAAAAAACTGCCTAACTACCTCATGGTATAAAAACAATTTAAATATTTTTTGAATGGCATCGTATTTCAAATAATAATATGTTTGTAGTTTTTCCATATCTTATAAGCAGGTATTGAGCACTGCCACATGACAAGCAACAAACATGCAAATGAAAACAAATATGAACAATTTTCCATAACATCTTCTGAATTCTTTAAAATGTAATCCAGGAAACAAATTCTTAAAAATGTTAACAAAAACGTAAATTGTTTTCCTTAAATGTAAGGCAATATCAGCTGATAGTCTTTGGCTTTTCAGTGATCACCTAGATTAGTGGTTGACGATGGATGGGCCATTACCTCAACAAGGGTCACGAAGGGTCAAAAAATGGGTCACACCAAGGCAATCTGCTCCCAGTTGCGACGATGTATCTATGTAAGCAAGGATTTTCAGCACTGACGATCATCAAACCAAGGCTCGCAATCGCCTTGATCCTGGCTACAGCATGTGCATTACACTCAGCAAGATCAAGCCTTGCTTTGAAGACGTCATGAGTAAGAAACTTAAAGTCCACAAATCACTTTGAAATAATGCTTATGCTTGTAATACAATACATTGTTTCATTGTGAGTGGACCACACTACCACTGCTTGTCTGCCTGTAGCATACTTGATAGAAGAGAAGATTGCTAACATAAAAAAACTTACCACCTTACTGCCAAAAATCATAGATGCAATCAAATATTTTTTCATAACATTTAAAGCCAAAAAACTCAGATTTGGGTCATGCTCAAAAAAGTTAACCACCGACCTAGATTCATAATGTGCATCATCAATGACACAGTGACTAGATGTAGCAAGGTATGCAAGGTACAAGTCATTTGCAATGCTGGTAGTTTAATGAACTACAACCTCACAGTCAACAATCTAAAAAGTTTCTTATGTAAGCTAATTTGTTATAGAATAGCAACATGCTTGATCAGCAGCGAAACTGTTATTATTTAGTCACCACATTAGGCAGTCTTCAGTCCTTGGCATGACACTGCAACTGGTGACGAGACTTTTAGTTCAAGAGTTCTGCCGATTTAAGGAAGTGGAATAGCACTTTGCAATCATAATTATTTATAAGTCCACTCTGGGCTGAGTGATGACACCCACAGGGATGTGGAGTCAATGGTGTGACACCCACAGACAAGTCAGAGGTAAAATGTCTGACTCCGACCGCTCCAAAATTTCCAACTTCTTAACATCATGTGAATGAAGTTTGGATGTCAATAATGGCAAAGAAGTGAGCTAAAATTATTTTAGAAATAAATATTTTGTTATTGTCACAAGAGTTAAGGCACTGAATTAGTCTATTTAGTTGACAGATATTTTCTAATAGTAAAAACTCATTCTGTTGATTTCCAGAGTTGAGTTGGATAAAAAAATCTGACTCTGACTCCTAGTGTTCCTAGGAATCTGCCTCCAACTCCACCCACAAACCTAAGACTCCTTGCAACTCCGCAACTCTGCCTGACAGGGCACTGGCTTTGGTTCAAAGTTTTATTTTACAGGTGGAATAGGCTCTTAACACGTTGGGTGCGATGCTGTGGCGTCGTGTCTAATACCTTACAGTACGTGTCGTTGGCGTAAAGCAGTGTCGTGTCTGGTCACAAATAAGTTGTGTAGCGCGAGAAGCACTGTCTGGCTTTAAAATTGGTTTGTGGTTGACGATTTATCTTGTGGCCATAACTTACAAACCAGTGGAGCTACGAAAAAAACTGAAACATTCTAAGAAATCTTATTTTGTACCACCTGCAATGATGTCATTTTTTATTTCTGCGACATCACGTTGACATATTACAGCACAGGTAGCCACAGATCCCTAGTTGGTACATTTGGAGCAAAAAACAAATTCCCAAGCCATTTGCAAATGACTTAGTTGAAAACCGGGTACTGTAACCAATACAAGTTTTTTCACTATGATTTTTTTAGTGTAAACCCCAACATCTATCGCGTTTTTTGCCTGGTGCATGAGTGCAGCGAATTATAATGCGCCAATAAAAACAATGAATTGTGATTGCCAAAAAAAACAAGGAATGATGGTGCGACACATTAAGGCAAATTACATATGCTTCAAGGTGATATTTTCGTGCAAACAAGGTACCATGCACCGTGAAACCCCATACACAATACAACAAAGTGTCTTTGCATTTGCCACACTTCCTGCACAGTTTGCACTTTTTATGAGCCCTTTTCAGGGTTGTTGCTGGAATATCGCCATTTTCAACATTCAAACAATTTGTTTTTATGCCTAGAAATGCATTCTATTTCACCTGATATGTCTAACTATCAACAATTTAGTAGCAGAAAACTAACTGCAAACCAACAACTTTGATTTCAATGTGAAACGTCTTCATCAGAGCATGCAACTGTAGTGAGAACTCAATTGTGTTGTGGCAAACTACTCCTCTGCTTATCTCTTCATTCTCTTAGTTGTGCGAACCCGATTTACCAAGAAAAAAGGTTTGCAAGTACCTCAGACCAGCCACGAATGGCCTGCGTGATCAATTCGGTAGTAGATGAACGTTTCTGGCCGCACGTTTAAAGTGTATTTCATGACGTTGGATCATGAGGTGTCGCACGCCACGACACGTGGGTCACAACGTGAAACGTTGTTGTGTCACACCCAACCTGTTAAGCCATGCAATGAAATGAGTCTAGGTATAGGGAACCAACAAGCAAGTGAAATATATTTCTCCTGACAGCCACCATAGCTAAACCCAGCACAATGTATCGGCAAGCCCTTTTCTTGCAAAAATATACAGCAGGGGCTATCACTGAGTCCTAGCCCTGGAACCACATTTTTCCATGTTCATTAAGTCATGAAAAAAATGAAAAAAACAGCAATAATATTCAAAAACCAAGCACTCACTGAGTATTGTGGTGCTAAAAAAGCTGGCTACACTGATTCAATAAGATGATGCAATCACAAAACTTGAAATCAAAGAAGCATTGGTTGATTTGGCGGTCTTAAATTTTTGGACACCAATGTAAAAAGAATGGCAAAAGCAAATGAGTAATGCTGAACATGGCAATGAAAAAATTATGTGCATCTACATGTGCAGTTTTCTGTCTCTATTTTTGTTGAGAAAAAATTAATATACAACCTGCCCTGATCATCAGGCTGTGGCAGTCAGGAATTCAGTGCTCCCACCTTCCTGAATTTGATGACAAGGTGATGGAGGCCCAGCCAAGTCGAATTGACTGGCTTAAGGTAACGACCCAGGAAAGAGAGGACTACTACCATGAAAGCAAAAACCTACTTGATCAACTGCAATTGCCCACAGAGGTTAGGCACTGCCAAAACTTTAATTGTATAGATGAGAAACATCTGGAAGAAATAGAAAATTTGTATGCAGAGCTGACCAGAGCTCTGCTTGCTGCTGCATCCTCTGCAATCAAAACAACAGGCAAAAAGAATGAAGGTAAATTTAACATTCCTGGCTGGAACTCGGTGGTCAAATCAAAACACCAAATCGCAAAGGCAGCCTTCCGGCTATGGGTAAACTGCAATAGACCCAAGACTGGTGATATATACAGAAACACAACTAAAACAAAAAAAAGATTTCAAATATTCATTGCGACAATGCCGCAAAAATGCTGAAATGCACAAGGCCAATGGCCTAGCAGCCGCACTACAGGCTGATAAAACCAAAAGGTCCATAACAAAAACAGATCCCCATCACTACCAACATTGGTGGGAGGGGCAAATGGTGGTTTAGATATTGTTAAAATGTTGAAAGACTATTTTAAAGGAATATTAAACTCTGCCAATGGGTCTGCAGAGTCTGTGGATCACAGCATAGACTGCAAGAACGATCTGGGTCTTGAAATGCCCATGAGTTCTTTTGTCTCCTTGGCATCACTTCTTCAAAAGCTGCCCTTGAACAAAGCTCCAGGGCCTGATTGTATTTCTACAGAGTACCTGCAAAATACAGATGAATCTCTGCGTTTTTGTCTCAGTGAACTGTTTAACATGTGTATTGTTCACGGGTATATACCCAATTCCTGTTTAAACACAACAATAGCTCCCACGTGCAAAAACATGAATGGGAATATGTCTGACACTTCAAATTACAGACCAGTCGCAGTAGCCACAGTGGTGTCAAAGCTGCTTGGGCACTTCATATTATCTAACATCTCTCCTTTCCTTGGTACCACAGACAATCAGTTTGGTTTTAAGGCTGGTCATAGTACTGATCAATGTACATTTTTGTTAAAGCAAACTGCTTCATACTTTGTAACCCATGGTTCATCTGTGCATGCTGTGTTTTTAGATGCCTCGAAAGCATTCGATC
>Ga0210059_1013499_pt1 | contig 12211 bp, 10 predicted proteins | sample Ectturendosymbi2_FD_188042 | JGI IMG/M metagenome (GOLD analysis project Ga0210059, IMG submission 188042) | Ecteinascidia turbinata endosymbiont from Florida, USA - Sample 2 (SPAdes) (version 2) | ecosystem: Host-associated > Tunicates > Ascidians > Unclassified | place: Key West, Florida...
CTCAACCAGATTGGCCAGCCTAGTAGATTGCACTTGAAAAAAAATTTTTTGGTTGGGGGGTGCGGATTTTTTGTGACTGACGTCATAAGTGAAGTTGTTTTAGGGTCATTTTGGCTCATGTTGCCTGGCCTAGGGCCCAACTACTAGGCCAAAGTGTTTCGCTGAAGTTTTCATTGGAAACTAGGCTCGAGTCCGAGGGCCTTTGATCGACTTTCTAGCGTTTCTGGTTCAAATGTTATGATCTAAAATAAACAAATTAATTAATTATCTAATTAGCTAATTAGTCAAATATTTTCACTAACTAACATCACAACTTTTGAACCAGAAACCCCAGCAGGTCATCCAAAGTATCAAAAGACTCGGATTGTAGCCTAGTTTCCAGTAAAACTTCAGCGAAATACTACCACCTAACGGTTAGCCTCCAGGGCCAGGCAAAGTGGGCCAAGGTGGCCTAAAAGTCCTCCACTTATGACGTCACTCAAAGACAACCTGCACCCCCCAAGCAAAAAGTTTTTTTCGACTGCAATCTGCTAGACTGGCCACGTTTTTTGAGATTTTTGCCGAGTCGCTAGAGCGAACAGGAGCAGAGATATTCATCCGCAAAGCCACGTTCGAATCAGCTGCTTTTTGCGAACCGCTTGATTTAACCCGGCTCTCAAAGTGTTAATAAGAGCTTTTTCAAAAGTTTCAACAGTGAGGTTCAAAATACAGATTTATTGATTTAGGAGATTCATCCCAAAGCTTTTTGTCTGACACTCTTCAAGGGATATCGTCAGAATGAAGTGGAGATACTACTGAGCTGGTTTATATGCAGAAAAGAAGATATCTCATTGGTTAAAGCAGTGGCCAATAAGAAAGAGTTTAGGAGATAAGAAAAGGCGAGTTGTCATTGGTTGAAGATGTACTTTGGATCTCATCGAAACGTTGGAACGTTCAACCAATGGAAAGTTCAAGAGGTTTAGGAGATCTTCAAGGAGTAAACAAATTCTTTTTGTTTGTAGAGAAGAGGATTCAGAAATTTGATGAAGGTTGCTTCCAGGGCGGAGAGATGAAATGGATTGTGAGCTCCAGGGAGGACAAAGAATTTGTCCTTATTATAATGTTTTATCTACTTTACCAATTTAATTAAGTCCTCTATCAAGCGAAAACTTCAACAACTTAACTTGAACCCGGTCCACACAGTGAAAAAATGCCCTGTCTACTTACACATTCCATGGATCGGAAACGTTTCAATGAAGTTCGAAAAGCAGATCACGTCTGCCGTGAAGCGCTGCTTCTTTTCCGTTGAACCACGTGTTGTTTTTTCGACCAGGCAGCTCTTACCAGCAACAAAGAAAGACGTGCTACCTTCCCATCATCAAAACAACATAATCTACCAATTTGTGTGCCACTGTGACAGTCAGTACGTTGGTCGCACATCTCAGTGATTAGAATAGCGAATCAAACAACACATCCCAAAATCGATTGCCAATCCTCCCACTCCACACATCCGTCAAAGCCTTCACCGCCCTGGTAAGGACTCCAGTCGCCGACAATTTCACAAATCCGCCATCAGTCAACATCTTCTTGACAGCGCCCAATGTGCCTTTCATTACAATTAGGACAAATTCTCTGTCGTCGCTCAAGTTCGCACTCCATTTCATCTCTCCACCCTAGAAGTAACTTTCATCAAATCTCTGAATCCTCTTCTCTAGAAACAAAAAGAATTTGTTTACTCCTTGAAGATCTCCTAAACCTCTTGAACTTTCCATTGGTTGACCGTTCTAACGTTTCGATGAGGTCCAAATTATAACTTCAACCAATGACAACTCGCCTTTTTTATCTCCTAAACCCTTTCTTATTGGCCACTGCTTTAACCAATGAGATCTCTTCTTTTCTGTATATAAACCAGCTCAGTAGTATCTCCAGTTCATTCTGACCATATCCCTTGAAGAGCAATATTTGTAATGTCACTCAGTGACCCACACCAAGCGAATCGATCGCAATTTGTTGCGTAAGGAAACTAGTTTCGTGTGTTACACATCTTCAGTCCTGCGCAAAAGTCAGCATATGAAACAAAAAGAAAAAATTACGCACTGTTGCTAAGATCAAAACTCAAGATTACAAAAATTGAAGATTACAATATTTTTTTACAATGTAACTCCTCCACTAAACACAGCTACAACACTGTTCAACGAACACAGATCGCAACGGCCATTAGGCACTTCTGACTGGCAAATCATACTCTCCGCGTTTAGTGTGGCTTTTGTCTCAGGCGATCACGTGGTTTGCAACAGACTGTAACGTGCAGCGGAAAAAGTCAAGCAAGCCAACTCTAGTTAGTTTGGGCGGTTCAGTGAAAAAGTTTGCACTACAGTTGCGGTACAATAAACTATTCAGTTTTTTCATGCTAAAAATTTCATGCTAAAAATTTCATATTTTTGTAATCTTCAATTTTTGTAATCTTCAAATTTTTGTACTCTTTAATTTTTGTAATCTTTGTAATCTTCAATTTTTGTAATCTTGAGTTTTGATCTTAGCAACAGTGCGTAATTTTGTCTTTTTGTTTCATATGTCGACTTTTGCACAGGACTGAAGATGTGTAACACACGAAACTAGTTTCCGTATGCAATAAATTGCGATCAATTCGCTTGGTGTGGGTCACTGTTGTGGCTTTACAAATATTGCTGTGTGATAAGTACAAGCTGGATCATTGCAAGGAGATGGGAGCAGAACCAGGCAGAAGATTCCTCATACAGCCGGCTGCAAAGCTAGAGCCTGAATTGTTGTATCCCTTGAAGAGTGTCAGACGAAAAGCTTTGGGATGAATCTCCTACTTCACGCTATCTTCAAGTTCTGTCCCACCAAATGTTTTTTCATTTATTGATTTCTTGTAAATTTGTTCAAGATTGTGGCAAAGTTATTGACAATCCTTTTTCTACAAAGCTCATGGCAAATAGTTTTGATTAAAAAATAAACAGTGATCTGTGTCTGATAGCAAGGAGAAATGTATTGGTGCAGTGTTGTCACTTTTTGCAACATGAAATGCTTATGTAATATATATGTGGAACTAAAGCCCAGGAAAGTTATGCACACAATGTAATCAGCCTCTAAAGGGGTGAATTAATAGTGTGTGTGGATTTGTCCACAGCATACCACTGAAGAGTATCGTCAATGTCTTCTCAAGCCTATATTATAGTATGCAGATGCTTTGGAGAGCTAATTTTAGTCTAAGTGATGTTGTCTGCCTTACCAGTCACATTTTGGGCATATGATAGCTGTTGATTTGACTTTTGTCTGCCATTTTTAGGAAACATTTTATGGGATATGAAAAACAATTCATATCAATGTGGAGAAATACTGTTTGGACAGTAATTGTTGACATGTGCAACAGATACATTTTTTCACTTGTGATATTTGCAAATTTTGTAAAACGAGCTATTCAAGAGATTCTAACAAGGGTGGAAACCACAAATTTGGAGTGTATCCAATGACTGGCTTCGATTAGGGTATCATGAGTAACATAAGTACATGTATCCTTGTTTTTGCGTTTTGCAAGTAAGTCAACCCATAGGTGTTTGCCGTGGTGCAATCATTGGATGTGCACATGTTTGCTCAAGGGTGTTTGCTTGATTGGCACATTGCGTTTGTACAATTTCTTGCGTAGTTGCTCGTTGCACATTCTATTGCATCTTCCTTATGCAAATGTTCTTGCTAGTTTCTTGTTTGTTTGAACTTAAGTAACTTCGTACGTTTTGTGTGTAAGGACTAAGGCCAGTTATCGGTCAAAAAAAAAACTAAGCAAATAGGCGTGCTGTGAGCAAATGTTGAAACAGTTTATTTTGCTAAAATGGATAAAGGCTTGAAACTGCAGCTGAAGCTGATAATAAGGATTGCGCTAGGTGGTGGCAGCACTCGAAGCTTACGTTGGAAAAATACTTGCACACAATTGATAATATCTTTGGATAAGATCTTTGGATAAACTAGATGTTCTGATCAGTTTAATTCACGCTACTGTATATACCTGCATCCGCAAGTGCACTTAATATCAGGAAGCTATCGATTGCATGGAAAACACCTGCTTTAAGCCAGTCAACCGCCAAAAAGTGAGGAGGGGATTCAAGAATTATTCCTTCGTTTGAAAAGTCTTAGTGCTGATTGCAACTGCTGTAACGGCTGCTAGAAATGAAGACACAGCTATCTGTGAAGCTTTTGTATCTGGACTGCGGAGTGGGTACATCTGCCAGCAAATACATTTGCTGGAAGACAATGTTCGTGAACTTCAAGTGGTCTTTGATGAAGCATGTAATTTGGACAATGCGCAGAGAAATTGTGAAGAGTTTGGCTTGTCAGCCGATTCCAGTAGACTCTGCTGCCGTCTGCAATCTTAGTGAAGAGAACAGTGTGCCCACTGAGTGTCTGTCGACGGAAACAAAGTGCTAATTCTGCAACAGCAAGTGACATCCTTGTTTCAAATGCCTTGCACGAGACTGCTTTTGCTACAAATGCAAGAAGAAAGCACATGTTTCCAGTGTTTGTTTGTCTGAATCTAAAAACCCGGCACCAACAACTATGCTGACAAGCCAACAGTCATCCTTGTCTGCCACTTCACCAGTGAACTGTAGTGATGGCAAGGTAAATGTGTTCACCTTAGCAAACAGAGTTCTGGCTAGCTACCTTATTGATACGTGTGCAAAACAGAACCATATTGATAAAGCATTCATTAGCTCAACAAATCTATCAGTGGATGACAGCATGGAGGAAGAAATTGGGTTTGGTGTTAAAGGCTCAACTGTGAGTAAGAGGTTCATGTAACATTCAGATAGACCTATTCAATCGATTGAAGCTCTGACAAAGCGAACATGTTAGTTATGGACAATTTGATGTGGGATGTTATACTAGGCTGAGAATTTGTTATAGAACATCAAAGCATTAGTTTCGAGTTTGGCATTCCCAAGTGTCCTTTGAATCTGAATTCTTTGGATGTATTAAAGGGAGTTATGCCAGTTTGACATTTTGAGCAGCTAACGCCTGACTGCAGACCTGTTGCCTGTAAGTTATGAAATAACTCACCGTCAGATCGAGCGTTCATTGCCATGCACACAGCACAGATGTTTTGTGGTGGTATAAACACACCAGCGACGTCTCCATGGAGAGTGCTAGTTGTAGTAGTTTCAGAAATAATAAGAAACGCTGATCATATTGACTATGGCCAAACTATACACAAAGTTACTTTGCTTGATGCTTATCCGTTGCCACATTTGCAAACCGTCGCGAATAGCGTAGCTCAATGCAACTGGTTCTCCAGCCTGGATTTGAAAAGCGCATATCACCAAGTACCTATTCTGCCTGAAGAAAGTGTGTTTACTGCATTTGAAGCCAATGGCCAGCTTTGCCAGTTCAAAAGCATACCAATTGAGCTCAAGAATGCCGTTCCCTCATTTCAGCGTGTAGTAAATTAAACCATTTCAAAGTATAACTGCAAGGGAACTTACGCAAACTTACTTAGTGAACTTAGGAAATGAATGTGTTAGTGAAGAGTCACCTTCAGAAATTGTCGCTGATTTTTTGGAGATTAACAGCAATTATCATGATCTTAACTCTTAATTCAATTATGACAAATAGAAAGCCAGATGATATTTGCATCTTTCACATAAACATTAGAAGTTTGAGGAAAAATAATGATAATTTATATTTGAGTAAGTTCAACAAAGACTGTGTAAGTGTGTTGTAAATTGTAAAGTGATTTAGTGTTGCTTTCACTCCTCTGTCTGTTCTAATTTGATTTTCTATCCAAAAACACCTGCTTCCTTCATCGGTTTGAACTGGTTGGCTTCTGTTGGTTTCTGATTTATAATACTGCTTATTTCAACCTGAATGTTGCTGAGAAACATGGATGCTCCTCAATGAAAGTCGATGTCAAAAACATGCATGGCAAAATTGACAAGATGTCGAAAACTCTTGTCGAGAACAGCAGCACTCTTGTCCAGCTGATAGAAGAGATGAGGGAGATTCAAAAGAGCCAGCAGTTCTTGTCCGACGAGGAGATGAAGAAACATCTTCACTCTACAGATGAGGAGGTAAAGACACTGCACATTGAGAACCAGAACCTTAAAGATCATGTCCGCAAGCTTGAGGCTGAGTCTGGCCAAATGCAAGAGGATATTTACAACCTTGAGCAGTATGGCAGCTGTGAATGCCTCGAGTTTCAAGGACTGTCCTGTGAGGAAAGTGAAAACACTGACCAACAACTGGTAATAGGTGTTTTCAAGCTTTTGCAGGTAGACCTATCTGCCAAAGATATCAGTGTCTCACACAGACTGTCTCCAGCGTCTGAGAGTAACTGGTAGCCTACCATCATTGCACGGTTTTGCTCAAGAAGAATCAGAGATGCAGTCTTCAACAACCGACATCGATTGCGTGCTCATAACAAGGACCATCTCAAAGCATGCATTTTTATCAACAAAAGTCTCACCAAAATTAACCGTCATCACTTCAACCAGTGGTTACGTTTCAAAAAGGAGAACAACCTCAAGTTCATATGGACAAAGAATGGAATAACATACTTATGGAAGGATGAAGGAACCCCAGCTTTCGCAATCAAAAATGAAACAGATTTGGTGAGACATGGTATTGTTGTTTCTCAGATTTTATATATAATTTTTTTATATAACCAATTAAACCACCTATTGATATGGATAACTGCCCAGATTGTAGTAAACTAATTGATCAAGAAACAAAAGCTATCTATTGTAGTATCTGTAAGAGTTATCTACATAAACTATTAAGTAACTTCAAGACCAGAACCATTTTATTGCCACATCTGTATATCTGAGAATTTGCCTACTTCTAACTTAGTGAGCTTAGGAAATGAATGTGTTAGTGAAGAGTCACCTTCAGAAATTGTTGCTGATTGTTTGGAGATTAACAGCAATTATCATGATCTTAACTCTTTTAATTCAGTTATGTCAAATAGAAAGCCAGATGACATTTGCATCTTTCATATAAACATTAGAAGTTTGAGGAAAAATATTGATAAACTATCTAACATGCTGTCAACCATACAGAAACTACCACATATAGTAGCAGTAAGCGAAGCAAAAATTAACAAAAATGATGGTTTGTCATTTCGAACTACTATAACGGGCTATAACTTTTTACATTCAGACTCTGAAAAAAAAAAATCAGGTGGAATAGGAATTTACTTTGACAGCAGTACATCATATCAAATTAAAACTGATATACCTAATGTAATTAATGATTCCAAAAGTCTCTGGATTGAAATTAATCTTCACAAGAAACCTTGCACAATTGGTGTAATATATCGGCACCCGGGATATGACATTGGTGCATTTACTGAAAATATATGTGAAGTTCTTCACAATCTCAGTGACAAAAAGTTACCATTTATCATATGTGGGGACATAAACATCAACTTGATGCAATAGAATGTAATACCTCAAGTAAGAAACTATGTTAATGCATACAAGAGTTACAACTGTTTAGAACTTATAACCAAACCTACTAGAATAACCCCAAGTAGCTCTACCTTAATTGATCACATTTATACTTCCTTGCCATAAGATAAAGTAACACCGGGAATATTAATCAATGACCTTTCTCTGACCATCTTCCTATCTTTGTATTAATCACACCAGCTCATGTTGAAAAACAAAATACAAAAGCCCAGTTTAAGCATGATTTCTCTAATTTTAATGCAGAAGGGTTCATGGAGGAAACAAAGGAAGCATTAAATAGCATGAATATCAATTTAGACAACCCAGCAGCAGCCTTGGATGATGCAATTGATGCAATTAAAACAGTCCTTAATGATTATGCACCATTAAAAAAATGTCTAGAACTCAAAGAAGACTGGCCCAAAAACCTTGGATAACATCAGGCCTTTACAAATTAATCAAGACCAAAAATAAGTTGTATAGAGCACTAGTTCGTTGTAAATTTGATGATAAGCAAGAATATAAAAGATACAAAAAATGAGGAATAAGGTAAATCACAGACTAGAAATCAGTAAAAGAAAATATTATCAATCTCAATTTCTTGAATGTGGAAATGACTCTGCAAAAATGTGGAAACTAATTAATACCTTAACCAATTCTCAAGTCAAAACCCATTCTTATCCAAACAAATTTCTTAACCCAATAAATTCACAACACACAGTAAATCCAGAAAAGATGGCTAATATATTTAATGACAACTTTGTGACAGTAGGAAGCACATTGCAAATAGCATTACGCCTCCTTGCAGTAATAAATATCCTGTAGCCTACAATGGTCCAGATCACTCTTTTGTATTGCATGAAACTTTTCCTGAAGAGGTTGAAGCTGTCATTAACAGGCTGTTAGAGGGCAAGAGTGTTAGAATGAATGACATCCCAATGCATATACTAAAATTGTGTAAAAATGCTTTATCCCCATTTTAGCCCAAATATTCAATCATTGCATACAAAAGGGTACCTCCCCCAAAAGTTTAAAGTATTCACAAGTAGTTTACATTCACAAAGGGGGAAAAAAGACCTTTGCAACAACTATAGGCCAATATCATTTCTCTCAACCATAAACAAAATATTTGAAAAATTACTTTATTGTCGCTTGTATTCCTACATCGAACAACATAATATGCTTTCTACAAACCAATATGGTTTTAGAAGTGGATTGTCAACATCTTTGGCTGTATATGATAAACATGAAAACTTCCTGCAAAACACAGAGAAAGGCAAATAACTTGCAAATAGCTGGAGAGGACTTACTACTTGTGCTGTATTCTGTGATTTATCTAAGGCCTCTGATACTCTTGATCAGGGGTCTCCAAACTTTTTTGTCCAAGGGCCACATAAGCTATTACACAACAGTTCGAGGGCCGGACATCTTGCGTAATTTGATTGCTTCAGGATATGTTAAATTATATATGTTGAATCCTACCAAATCAATTTCGTACAAATATATTTTTTATTATTGTCAAAACGTCTTCGCGGGCCGGATGAAATGGCGTCGCGGGCCGCATTTGGCCCGCGGGCCGTAGTTTGGAGACCCCTGCTCTTGATTATGAGATACTTCTATGGAAGTTGGAACATTTCTTTGGGATTAGAGGTTTACCGCACAAACTTACTAGTTATTTGCAAGACAGACAGCAATATACTGTTGTTGGGGGGTATAGGTCAACTCCCCGAGGGTAACTCTAAGGGGTACCCCAGGGTTCATCGCTAGGCCCCCTACTATTTGCCTTAGATGTGAATCACCTCCCACAATCATCAAAATTAACTCCTACACTCTTTGCTGATGACACATTGTTGACAATATCCTGTGCCAATTCTGACAACCTACAATATGGAGTGAATAGTAAACTGCAAAAAGTTGATGAATGGTTGAGGTATAATAAGGTGTCTACTGTCTATAAATTACTCAAAAACTACGTATATGCTTATCAATAGCAACTTAAGTCAATCTTGTAATTTTAAAGTAAAAATTAATGACTCTGCAATAAAACCCACAACTTGCACCAAGTATCTTGGGGTGTATATCGAGCAATATCTTTCTTGGACTGAACGCATGCATAACCTTGAAATAAAACTATCCTGAAGTGTTGCAATGTTTTATAGGATGAGATACTACCTAAGTAATAATGCATTGCGATCAATTTACTACAGTTTACCTTGTAGTCATCTCTAATATGCAAATGGTGTCTGGGGTGGAGCTGAAAAAACAGCTTTGAACCGACTGAATGTTTTACATAACAAAGTATTAAGAGCAATGACCTATAGCTCTTATAAGTCAAGAGTCTCACCATTGTATAAAAAGTTAAACCTACCAAAAATTGATGATATATTCATTCTTGAAATAGGCAAGTTCATGCATAGGCTGCACTGGGGTAGAATTCCTGTCAATTTCGATCAATCGTTTACTCCCGTAAGTCAGGCCCACTCCCATGGAACATGCGCTGCCATACGAGGTGGATACATTTGGCAAATGGCTTCGACAGTCAAAGGCGAAAGATCTCTGAAACACATTGGCCCAAAAATCTGGGACTCCATTGATCCTTCCTTGTATGATATTTCGCTACCTGCCTTCAAGAGGCAGTTAAAGACAAACTGGTTAATGAATATAGTGGTTGATTATCCTATGCGATGTAAGAAATGACGCTAAGGTTAGGGCTGTACAACTTGGATTTACGATAATGTACCACTGATTTGGTCGGAAAAGTATATGCTGTAAGTGCAACATCAGTTTTAGATTCTAGTGTGTTTTGTGTGCATGAATTGACTGTTTATTGCTGTTTCATTTTTTGTTGTTGTTGTTTTCTGCCGCGGTCTCTTTGTTTCTTTAACAGGGACGATCCACTGAGAAGGTTCTTCTCCATCATATGCAGCAGGCCGGCGCGCCTTGGAGGAATCTCACCATCATGAAATGCTTCTGGACAACTTGTGAACCTTGTACACAACAGTGCGCGTGGTTCCTCAACCGGCTGGTTTTTGCAGAAGTTGGAGATTAGACTTCTTGGCACAAAACTACGACCTGCTACAGAGCAACAATTGTCTGCTTGGATGCGAAAGGGTTATGGAAACCCAGGCAGAGTTTCATTTTAGCTGGTTTACACTTTCTGTGCCATGCTAACCTCCTTGCGGAACTGAGCAAACCACGATAGATACCGGTTGCAACCCAGCACTCTTGCGCAACTGTGTTGATCATCCAGGAGACTGCAACTTCTTCAAAACAATAACCTTTTTAAATACGCAATAATTCGGCCATCAACATTAAACCACGACAGGAATTTATGAAACTGTCGAGGGGCGCCCAAGGAGACAACCTGTTTAACAGTTTTTTTTGGTGTCCCAGCACCTTAGCTTTAATTTGTATGAAATTGTTTGATGTTTGCGCCAATAAACTTTCTCTCTCTCTCTCTCCTATGTGGACAGACTTGTGAGGAACATGACAAGTATCTAAAAATTTTTCGAAATGCAGCAAAAAAGTGTAATATTACTTTCAATGAAAAGAAGTGTACATATGCTACCGATTCCATCACGTTATTGGGCTACCGCATTTTGAATGGCGTGTTGCGGCTGGATCTAGACCGTGTCAAGCCTTCATTAGAATTGCCAGTGCCAAATAGTGGCAAGGAACTCCAATGCCTTGTTGGAATGTTTCCATACTATGCTCAGTGGGTTTCTTGTGTTTCAGAAAAAAACAAAGCCATTGATTGCAACAAGAGAGTTTCCCTTGTGTGAGGAGGCTTTGCGAGCTTCAAAGACAGTGATTTGACTTCAGTTGCCCTTAAGGTACCATATATACTCGCTTATTAGCTGCTTCTGTAGATAAGCCGCAGTAGAAATTTTAGCCATATACCGAGAATCAGGGGTAATTAACGAATAAGTCGCTGGTCAATTGACCGTTTCACCAGTGAAGACCCTACACGATAATCAATCACAAAATATTGATTTTTACAGGCAAATGTTATGAAAGTAAATTTTATTGTTCAAAACCTGATAAATCTTCTTCGTGGGAAAAAGGAAGTTTATCTATAAGTGCAGTAGATTGTCATAAGTGTCATCTTCATCTGTGTCATGGGTGTCATTGCGAACATCTGTCTAGAGCAGGGGTTCTTAACCTTTTTTCTCCAATTCCCCACTTTTTAGTGGGCCAACTCTCCATTTCCCACCACAGCATCAGTCTTTGACAAAATCGATTTTAACCCATGAAGTGTTTAGTACGTAAATGACTTACAATACCTCATATATTGGTTGTCTTTGTTATTAAAACAGTCTGTAAATGGTTGTGATTTGTAAAGTAAGTCAACATTTGGATGTGATGTGTTAAATTTTGAAGCAGTGGTTCTACTGTCCGACCAGTCATTCCCCATTTGGCAACTCCGCCATTCCCCACCAGTGGGGAATTCCCCACAGGTTAAGAACCACTGAATTCCTAAATTTTACCGGTCCTAAATTTTAAACTGAACTCCGGCTCCTGATTTTTAATATGAGCTCCGAAATCAGGCAAAATGCCGAACTCCGGCGCTCCCGCTACGCAGCCCAGGACAAGAAGGTCTGTTTCTCTTTTTTGATTATATCAATTATTACCAATAGCCTAACTACTAAAAGCAGGAAAAGGTCTGCAAGAATATTTGATCTACCAATATATTCTTTCTCACCTGCCTCTTATCTGTCATGGTTTAGCTTATGTTCGGGTTTGCAGGCTAGTAATAACTACAATTGGAACAATGG
>Ga0210059_1013501_pt1 | contig 12210 bp, 6 predicted proteins | sample Ectturendosymbi2_FD_188042 | JGI IMG/M metagenome (GOLD analysis project Ga0210059, IMG submission 188042) | Ecteinascidia turbinata endosymbiont from Florida, USA - Sample 2 (SPAdes) (version 2) | ecosystem: Host-associated > Tunicates > Ascidians > Unclassified | place: Key West, Florida...
AGAATAGAACTAAACTGAAATAGTTTTGTATTTTTTTTAATTACACTTTTACATTTTGCGCAACACTTGAAAAAAATTGCAGTAAAAAGTTGCACGCAAAAATCGAAAATGTTGCAAAAAGTTGCAATATAACAACCCTGGAAACAGCTCAAAACATTGAACTGCATGTATTTTGAGTATTTAAGAAGCTGTTGGAAGCTGTAAAAAAAGTTGCAAAAGTTGCAAAAACTTGCCCTAGTAATGAGTCATGCGTACATGTTCTAGGTCAGGGGTTCTCAAACTTTTGGTGTTGTGGAGCCCATGAAGAGATTGACCATTATTTACGGAGCCCCACAAGAAATTTTATTAATGCCGTTATTGCTTCTTTCGACAGTTGCAAAATTATCCAAGTCAGTATTTTAATAAGTAAACGAATAGATCGCGGAGCCCCGAGGTTTCTCTCGCGGAGCCCTGGGGCTCCGTACGGAGCACTTTGAGAACCTATGTTCTAAGGTATTTCTTGGCTGACGATTTGTGGTCTAGAAACTGAGTTACATTTAACTAGGGTTCCCATACATTTTCCAAAGCCATACCTTCCATACTTTTCAATACCTTTGCAATACTACAGTGAAAGACCCTAATATGATCATTTAGCTTCATTTTTCGAAATTTTATTCATGGAACTCAATGCAAAAACATCTGCAGAACTGTAATCAACGGTAAAGAACCAAAGGCGTAATTTAGAAATAAAATACTTTTTCAATACTTTATGCAAAATTTTGCGAAATTCAATACTTTTTCAAGGTCTTCAAAACCGATTTCACATAACAATATTTTTTCAATACTTTCAATACCGCGTGGGAACCCTGCTTAAACAAATGTGTGGCGCGCAATGATGCAAACTCTGTGCCAGTGACGCGATCCTCACTGATACATTTCGTACGCAAAGCTCTCTGGCCAGAAGTGGTGTTTGAAGGTTCTGATTTGATAAAAGGGTTAGAGAAAAGGTGCGCCTCACTATTGCGGTATAAAAATTGCAAATATGAAGCAAGTGTATCACAACTAACGCGTTGATTACCCTCTTTAAACTGCACTGTTATCGGATTCGCGTTGGATTGGGAATCCCATAAATCACTCAAGCACGACAGTGAGTATCTTGCAGATGATAGGACTGACGATGCGTAATGTTACGTGAAATCGATTTCCTATTAAAAATTTGTGATTGATTCCTTGCTTCTTTCACTTGTGGAGTGAAGCTACTTGAATACAGATATGCGCAAGTTTGAATCATCGCAAAAAGATGAAAGCAGAGCCCAGTCGGCTGATTCCTCTAAAGCCTATAGAAAACGTAGAGCTTTTTATTGTTATTGACTTCAGTATAGGCTACACTTTGAACTTTGTATCCCAGTTATGTGGCTATGATTTCCTTAGATCATAATGGAACACATGGAGTAGCATAAAATGTGGCATAAAAGTTTGTGGAATAGGTTACATTTGCAATTTGGTGAATTGCAGTAGCCTACCTACTGTTCGTAGATTTCTACTTACAAAGTGTTGTGAATCCTCATATTTGACATTCTGTTGTATTGTACTGCAGAGAACACACTGGTTAATGATCGGGACTGAAATCAATAAAGTGGCCTTGCAATGTAAAAACTAACTCCCATTTCCTGCCCTGTAGAAGCTGTTCAAATTCTATTACAGTCACTTGAAGAGTGCAATTACGATGCGACGCAGTTTTCATGACCTCATCGCCCAGCAGTTCTCCACGATTTTCTTTGCTGGCTGTTATTTTTCGGACTACACTAAATACAATCACACCTCGGCGATTGCAACAATATCTACAAAAAATACCTTTGTGTAGTGGAATCAGGCTTCACCTTTTCATTTTCACCTATTGTTGTAAAGTAATCATTAGTTTGCGCATTGTGCCCGCTGCAAGTGTGCCGCTCACTTGATTGAATGCTTTGTGTTTTGAGATTCGTTCTCGGGCGTTGCATTTGGTAGCTTGTCAGCGTACTGTTCGGTTGTGTTGGCGTATTGTCCGACTTACCAATATTCTTTTGTTATTCAGAATTGTTCGCATTCAGTTCATTAAAGCTAATAGTTTGCTATTTCGAACTTTAGTCTACAACACCTATTCCCCAGCTTTCGCAATACCATAGGCCAAATCCACGAAGCAAATCTTTTGAGTCCTTGCAGTGTAAAAACGCCCCAATATCGAGTTCGCAAATGTGTGTTCACGAAGGTAAGCCAAGGACGACGAATCGCTCACGCGTCAATCCGATAACAAGTGCAGTGTAAAATGGGTGAATGTTCCATTGCTTTGAAAGAGAGAAATCGCGAAGGTTATGCGGAAACGGATTTATCAACCGCTAGGTGGCCCTATGCTTCATGTGTATATGCAAAGGTTTGACTTAAAAAACAGTTGGATTGTATGGTAACTTCCTCAGAAATCCTAAAACTTACCCATTTATGCTTGAAGACGTTAACATACCGGTTACAGCCTAAACATCACACATGAGTCCCGTAAATAGCTCACGTCAAATCTGTGCCAAACAGCTCTTACGGTCAATGTTTACACATGAACAAAACTGTGGAATAGTGGCTTGTGCTAACCTGGCAACATTTTGGACAAAGTTTCGGGTTGTGTCACGCTAGAACACTGGTGAGGTGATCCGCCGCTGAACCAACATGCAAAACCAGCCCAGACTACTCGCTTCGAAAAATATACTGCAATGACCGGATTTTTCAAAACCAGTACAACCGCGGTTGAGTCAGATTTACACAACCCGAGTTTGACATGCACAATACACTGCATAAGCACCATAACTCCGCATACGATAATTGTTATATTTTGGCAAGAGGTGACAGAAAAACATTTCGCAGTTATTATGCATCTCCATATGGACTCACTCAATGCTAACGGGCAAGAACAATCTTTGGGCAAGAAGAGTGATTTTTGTCAATACCTGAGAAGTGTGGCGTCTTACAGAAATGAAAGCACTTGCTTGTGACTAGTTCGAACGCAGGATCATCTTTTGTTACAGCTAAGTTCGTTAGAACGAGAAGGATTCCAAACGTATTTTACATTGTTACGGATTTGTCGAGTCGTTTTACCTAATTCCCTGCGTAAGAACAACACATCCAGTGGTAACTTACCACCACAACTTCCCGTTCAGGACTACTGGGTCTGGAATCTGTTGTGCGCCTGCTAACAGATTTTGTTTCTTTTTTCGGCAGCTGGAGCTTGGAATAGTCCAGCCTGTCCTCGGAAACCCATTCATCAAGACGTTTATTAACTGCCAAAAGAACAAACGTAGAGCTACACTGCAAAGTAAGTCTGAAATCAAACGCAACAACTTTTTTGGTTGACGGCGTTGGCAGTTGCCGAATGGGCACGGCGCAACACACCTTTAAATTGTCGGCTGTTTGGCAGAAGAGTTGCTGCAAATGGATAAACCACCTAAGAACAAACTTAGTCCCTAGCTTTATCAACGACATGCACTACACACATTCGGTATACAATTCATAAACGAGGATTTTATGAACAAGAATACTTGACTAAATCTCCAAGATTACCATCGAATATTTTTACTGACTACGCCCCTGATCACGATACAACACGCCAATGATACTTACAGTCAACATAATGCACATAGTATTGAGAATGTTCGTTGTGCTCTCTAATGCTCAAGATTTCAGCTAAATCTGAAACATAAATTCCACAATTATTGGCCTAATTTCACGGTGGGTGCTTTAACGCAAATTTCCACATGCCACATCTCATATGGCCAGCAGAACCAGAATTCGAGCCACACGCCATCAATATACATCGTCCAATATAACGACGATATGACGTATCGTGTCGACAAAATCCCACCGCACTGATATGTGTCGGTGCTACCAGTACCTCTAACCTCAGCACCCAATGAACGGGTTTTCAGCTGAGCTTGTTTGTGATGACAATGTTCACTGCAAGAATACAATGCTTGAGAGCTATGCTTCCTGAACCATCACTGAAAATCGTGACATTTCAACGATGAAATCATTATTTGGAAAATTGATTTCCGAGTATTCCTTCAGTTGCGAGCTGTTCGCAATTTTTGTGAGTTGGTTTAATATGCATTGCATTGTCTTTTAACTGTGGTTTGAGTAATGCAAAAGTATCGGCATCAGCAATGAAAACTAGAAAATATTGGTATCGGCCCAAAAAAGTAGTATTGGTCGAGCTCTTAGCAGAAGTATATGTTTTTTTTCTGCTCGACACAGTGCATTAGACATAAAAAGAGTTTCGTCATACTCGCTTGGTACTCCCTTTGGAGTTGCGGGCATCCATCTCCGCATACATACTCTGCGTTGTACATATGATGCAATTAAATGGTGGATGGGCCTTGTGTTGTAATGTTCTATGTAGAAGGTTACACTTCTGTCGCACAGGAGTGTAACAACCATACTAATCACCCATTATAGCTTTACTGTATCTTAGAAGAAGAATAGAACACTGAATAAACGCAATGAACTGCTCTTGAATGCAAGACTAATTTTTTAAAACCCCACTTTTCCAATCTTCATTTAGGAATGAAATGATTTGTGGAAATGCGAGTCTGCAGGAAGATAACTGATTTTATTGTGCAAAAAATTAGAAGTTCACAGCAAGCAGCATGAGAAAAAAATTTCCAATCACTGTACAATGTGTGAAACACATCTAATTTGTAATCTGGCCATACGAAATAAATTGTACAGCAACTTGTATAAAAAAGAACACAACAAAAAGCATTTATCAACACAGAATCTTGTCACTGATTCAGCAGTCAATGCTACAACAATAAGTCATGCATGGTTATCAAGACAAAATCATTGTACCAAGTTGGTGCCACATAACTTACGCCATTCAACTTGTCCTTCTAAATCTCTCTTGACAGGCAAGCGACAGCCCTCTATGATTTTAAGCTGCATCTGCATCAGAAAAGAGAATGGGGAGCATTAAACACTATGAATTCTCCATGGAAAGAGGATACAAATAGAATTCTTGCCATGAAATGGCAGAAGAGCCAAGTGTCCCAAAAATGCGTCTCAGAAATCAAGAGACATGTCTAATAAGAATGGCACTTGAGATGCTAATATTTTCTTCGGAAGGAAACACACAATACTGTACATGAACCTCAGTACCACAATGTCATCATTACACTGCAGGCAACTGATGCAAAAATTTCCCAGCATGAATTGCCTATCAATTTGCCGACAAGCGTTCAGTAAAGTTTCAGCAAATCGCTAGATGTTCAATTTTTTCACACTCACTCACTACACATGGTGTCAACAAGGATGACAAGTGGTGCTAACACAGAATATACGCAAATATGTTGCGAACACCTTAACCTTGACACTTAGTACTGCTGTATGCTACTATTGTGAAGTCCTAACAATTCAGAAAATGTAAGTAGGGGTCCAAAGCTGTGAAGGACTCGGGCTTATCTGGGCTGCATTCCTCCCAAGGTGAACCTACTTTGAGTGTTAAGGGAACAGTTGGTCAATAAAAATAGGTACAAGGTAGTGCTTCCAACCCGGGTTTTCCGGAACCCAAAACTCAGTTTTTTTTGGCTATTTTCTACTAGCCGAAGCCCAGGTTATTTCAACCACCAAACCCGGATATTTTAAAAATCCTGGAATTACTGTTGCATTCAAATATTAACGATTCTGATAACACTGAAGTCGCAGATTGGGGTGTGTAGTCAAATCAGCACATTTGAACTTTCAACTATTACCATGAGGCACGAGGTGTGGATTTTGCTCCGTGACTATGACCATTGTACATTTGTTGTTGGTCCACTTATATTTTCATTCAGTTGACCTGTTCAGATGGATCGTGACATCATTTTGCACGTAACAGGTGTCCACGCAAATTTTTGTTTTTTTGCTAACCTAATTAATTAACTACCATGTGAGGTAGTTCTTTAAAGCTATGCTATCTTTTTGTAGTTACTAGTTAGTTCATTTATAAGCTGTGATACTTTGCAAAATCAATCCATTCCTTTTCAGTTTGCAATAACTTTCCACAAAATATTTGGCTTTCCTTGGAAGCGACATTAATTAGATTTTTAATCACACACATTCAGTTTAAAGACGTTAGTAATCAAAGAAAATCAGAAGCTAGAGCCATTTCTTATACAGTAAGGCTCAACCAACACCAAAGTGCCATTTGTGCAACATTATACAAAAGGAGGAGTTTCAAGCACCAAAAGCTTGATCAACTATTTGAAATCAAAGCACAGAAGACATGCAACCCATGAGAGTGAAGACCACAAAACTATTCTGGCACAGGTAGACACCTATCACAAATTGTGAAAAAGGAAATGGGTCTTTTTGAAGCTACAAAGAAGAGGTCAAATAACCTTGAAAACTGTTTCATGCCTTAATCACAATCAACCCCAAATCAGTGGAACCAGAGAGGGCTTTTGCAGCCACTGGACTATTTGTCACAAAACTTAGACACTGACTGAATGATGAAAGTGTGCTTTGATTGTCATGTGTCAGTATTATAAATATCATTGAAAAAACTGTGCTTAACTTAATTAATAATTTGCTAATAAATTGTGCAGGGACCAACAATAGTAATTTCACAAGATATTGAGTTTTGATCGCTCAAAATTGCATTCATTTCAAAACCCCAAACAACTCTGGTTTCTTTTCTCAGCTACCTGAAACCCGGGTTTCAAAATTTTGCCCCAAATTGGAAACACTAATACAAGTACGTGTATAATGTGCTTAACACTTGGGTGTCCGGCTGCTTTTGAGGATTAAAAAAAACGCCTAAATGCATGTGGCTTTGCGTGGGAATATCTCCGCTCCTGTACAGGTTACAGACCTGGTTGAAGCGTCAAAAGACGCGGCAAGTCTTCTAGTCTGCACTCGAAAAATATTTTTTGCTTGGAGGGTGCGGGTTTTTTGTCAGTGACATTAAAGTGGAGGACTTTTAGACCACTTTGCCTGGCTCTAGGCGCCAACTGTTAGGTGGTAGTATTTCGCTGAAGTTTTTACTGGAAACTAGGCTACAATCTGAGTCTTTTGATAGTTCGGATGACCTGCTGGGGTTTCGGGTTTAAAAGCTATGATCTAAACTAGTAAAAATATTTGACTAATTAGTTAATGAGATAACTAATTAATTTGTTTATTTTAGATCATAACTTTTGAACCAGAAACACTAGGAAGTCGATCAAAGGCTTAAAAAGACTCGGACTCGTGCACAGTTTCCAATTAAAACTTCAGCGAAACACTTTGGCCTAGTGGTTGAGCCCTAGGCCAGGCAACATGAGCCATAAGTACCCCAAAACTACTTCACTTATGACATCACTCACAAAAAATCTGCACCCCCAACCAAAAATGTTTTTCGAGTGCAATCTAGAAGACTGGCCAATCCGTTTGAGCCCTTGAACAGCTCTCTAGCGCAATCGGCGGAGGAGCTAGGGCGTTGGTAAGGCAACCGAAAACTGCTGCTTTTTAGGCCGAAATCGAAGTACGAATATATTTTACCTCCGACTCCACAATCCCGATGTCAGCAATACCATATAAAAGCACTGCATAAGTAGCAACAACAGCACAGCCATCAATGTATTTGGTTAATGCACATAAACAAGGGGAGAATTTTGCCCTAGTAGATGAATTCCACATCACCTTATACTGAATTGTGAAAGTTCTAAACATGGCTAATCTTTCAAGCTAAAGGAGTGTGTGACTATTTTTTTATTGCACTGTACTTAAAGATTTTTGTACACTAGTTTGAATGTGCTTTTGGGAATGTAAATTGCTGATTTTAGGTTATTTTAGTTTGTCTAGTGTTACACAGACCAAATGTAAATGAAACTGATGACAAATCATGTTATCAGGCCTGCCCAACCTTCTAATTATGGCATGCTGCATTTTGTTGCTGACTGTCACTGTGAGCCACGGCCGCTACCACTTGACTGATAACAGTGTTTCTACACAATCGATATTACTGCAGAACAAAGAATGATAACATATCCAGGAGTGTGTATCTAGACTGCTGTCAGCAGCCATCTGGAAACAATCAAGAGTTTTCTTACCAAGAGCCACACCAGCAGGTAGACTCCTCTAAATCCATTTAACAGGGGTAGAATGAATAAACAGAGTCACGACAAGCTGCTTTTCACTTTCTGCTATAATAATGTGCAATTTGACATGAACACAAAGCAAGACATGTAATGACATAACTTTAAATGATGGCAGATTTCTGATATTGAACAGATAAAAAATCTAACCTTTATCTTTAGCTGCTCTTCGCTTTTACTAATGTGTACGATATTCACACTTAATTTTATTACCACATTTGGAGCCGGCCAAGGTTTACTTTTAAAGGTATAATTTGCCCTGGCCAAGCTTTTGCAACTCCATAACTTGCCAGTCAATTGTGCTAGACAATAGCTGTTTAAAGACTTGGTGAGTCTTCTAATTTGCAATGAAAAAAAAGTTTAGGTTTCGGGTTTCAGTTTTTTTTTGTGGGAGATGTCATAAGTGGGGTAGACTTTTTAGCCACAGGTTACTTGGCTCTGGGCCCAACTGTTAGATGGAAGTATGTCACTCAAGAATTTATTGGAAACTACGCCAAAATCCAAGTATTTTGAACCTTTGATTGGCTTTCTAGTGTTTCTGGCTCAAAAGTTATGGCCAACAACTATAAAATTGGTAATTTTACCCTAACTCTTGAACCACAAACGATAGAAAGCCAATCGTAGGCTTAAAAATGCAGATTTTAGCCTAGTTTCCAATAAAAACTTGAGCAAGATACGTCCATCTAGCAGTTGGGCCCAGGGCTGTTTATTTGGTCATTTTTCAATCATAAAATGAAATGAAAACATTAAGTCATTTTGATCAGAATGTCTGAAAATACAGGCTAATGAACATTGCTACGGTGAGTTTTAATACAACTGTGAGACAAATGACCGAAATGTTTCAGTGACCAAAATACCTCAGCAAAAAACTGACTGAAGTGTTTCAGTGAAAAAGAAGCCTAGGCCCAGGAAGCCTGAGCCAAAATAGCCAAAAATCTACCCTGTTCATGACATTACCCACAAAAAAACCGAAACCTAAAACCAACTTTTTTCAGTGTTATCTGGAAGACTCACTGAGTCTTTTGAGGGTTTGGATAGCTCTTCAACACAATCGACTGGCGAGTTATGGAGCTGCAAAGTGGAACGAAATTAGCAGCTCAATGCGTGATTTCAAAGAACAATATACTCGCACACCAACATGTTCCCTGCTCCCAACATGTTAAGGCATGAGGTCTTCGTCTAAAAACAAAGACAATTAAAAAACTCTTCATACTAGACTGAAAAAAAATTGTGAGGCATCAGAAATTTTAATGCAGTTATTAATGCATGGATGAGTTTAACTCCCAAAGCATTTGAGTTCCCAACTCCAATAATAGCTTTTTCTCTGTGGGTTAACTGTCTAGTTGTAAATTTCCATGTATGTTCCCAAGCCAGAATGACCAGCGCCATGTCTTAACATGGTATTTTTCACACACTGAAATTAACTACATTTGCACTTGGCATCTATGCAATGCTTCTGATCTTAGGGACAATATATAAGTCCACTCCAAACTTTGGACATACAGACAGGATATGTTGAAACAACCAACCAACAGGGAGCATGATGGTATACACAGAATTGTGAGCTGGGATTTGTTTTCACTGAAGCATTTCAATCATTTGTCTCATGATAGTATTAAAACCTGCCATAACAGTATTCACTTGTGCAGGGCTACTCAAATGGCAGACTGCGGTCCGAATCTGGACCTTTGGATGGTGACTGGCAGACCTCGTCAGCCTCTCAAAGGTTGATTCTACACCCAAAAGTGTTTATCCCAAAATCTTGCGCTTTCAGTCGTACTGCTGAAGCGACTACTCGCCAACTGTATGAGTGATTGTCAATCAAGCTGTTGTTCAGCTATATTGCAGCGCACCGAGCTGGACTTGTTATCTTTATCATCATAATTGTTTAACAATAAGAACAGCTCGTTACTACAGGGTCAACACTGGTGAAAACAGTGGATTCAAGGCTGTAAATTAGCGGTGAAACCTTTTCTTGCCAAAAATAATGGAATTATACAAATTTACTAGTGCACAATCATGAATGATGGTTGAGTAAAGTTTTGCAGAGATTATGGTCCTTGGGAAGGAAATTTTGTTTTTTCACAGGAAGTCAATAAAATGTGAAGAAAAGCTAAGGTATTTTCAGCTTTTTTAGGAAATATCAAGAAAGGGATACTGTTGGATTTTTGGCTGACATAGTGCAACACCTCAATAACTTGAATAGAAAACTGCAAGGAGAAAAATGTACTCTTCTTGATTTGATCACTACTACTTGCCCTTTTCAGAAAACATTTAATGTATTCCAGCATGTCCATCAAAACGAACTTAGTCATTTTCCGAGTGATTTTGGGGAAAGTAAAAACAAGAAGATTCCAGATATATTCAATTCATTGAAAAGTTGATTATATCAATATTGCTGAATTTTCTTGACTTTTCTTTTCGAAAACAGTTGCTGCTGTTTCCTCAAAACCCCCTTTAGAGACAGACATTACAGAATTCTCAACTGGACCAAAAGACACATGCACATGTGTGGGCCAGGGATGTAGTTGAAATTTTATAAGTTCTGCTGGGCATTTTCGCTTATATTTGTAGGCAACAATTCATCATTAACTGATGAAGATGGTGGAGTGGAGCTCCAGCAACTTCACACCACTGGTATGGAGGCAGCAAAAATTCAATTGGAAGTAATTGAATTCCTGTAGAATATAGCAGTAAAATGAATGTTTTTTTATTCTGAAAACGTCTTGTTAAAAGAAGGTATCTCAAATTTTTCCACTCCTCGCAAACTTTTACTGGAAACTCTCACTGTGTCTGGGTTTATCTGCTGCTACTAGAAGGGCTCATTGTCTCCTGCAAGCTAATTGCAAAACTCGCTCCCCCCACTTAACTTACACTTCGGATTTGGTATTCCTTTGGTTTTCAGTAGTTTAATTGGCTTTTTGGAGAATTTTTCAGTGATTTTATGTTTTACTATAGCCATCCACATCCGGATTCACCATCGGTTCTCAAGTTTTTTTCTGAGTGTTGGCTAGTGACCCCCCTACAGTGGCCAATGGACCATTTTCAGCTACGTTTTCCTTCTTGGCTCAAACCTCTAGTTACACTACTGACTGCTGACACTCCGCGCTTTCAAAACAGAACTTCATAAAGAGCAAGTTTCGCATCTGTATGACGAATAAAAGCCTTTACCATTGCTTCTACTTGCTATCACTACCTTGGAACAAAAATTAAGCAATTGCCAAAAAGCAGCAGATACCATAACTTCCACCAGCACAACAATAGATAATGTTGACAACTTATGTTAATATTTATATCCATTTTCCAGAATTATGTATATATATATACAGTATATCTGCAATCATATTATATTATAATGTTATATTTTTGTTAGAATAATCCAAGACATGTAACATTTGCATGATTTTATGGGAGCAACCGGACCTCGAAACATTTTGATATTGATAAATGAACCCCTTCTTAAAATAATTGAGAAGCCCTGCACTAGTGTATATTTTTAGACATCATGATCAAATTGACTTAATTTTTTTAGTCATTTCAACAAAATTTGGTCTATAACAAAAAAAATAGGTTTCACCAACCATACCACAAACAGGTCTGACTTCAACTCTTATACCAATGTACCATAGTCCATATATGGAGCAAACCTAGAGACATATTACCGTATTTTTCAGATTATAAGGCAAACTTGAAATCCATAAATTTTCTCATAAATCAAAATTGCGCCTTATAATTTGGTGTACCTAATGTATGGATCTGGTTGTGCTTTCTCACATAGGAGAAATTTGTGGTAAACGGTGCTATGTATTCAATTGCTAGTTACAATTTTTGGTAAAAACACCATTGTGTTACATGATAAACCAACAATTGCAATGAGCAGCGCATGTGGTTCCGTGAGTAGCTAGCATATATGTTAATGTATAAGCACAGATCGTATTACTCCGCAAGACTACTGTGCACAGAGCTATATGTACAGGGTGTTTCACAATTGTTGAAACAAAGCGGCAGCTTCTAAAACCTTTATCGATGACCTTATTCATTTTTCTCTTTCCAGATTGTCATAGGGAAATAGTTAACCTTTCTATATATTAAACAAAAAATAGTC
>Ga0210059_1013504_pt1 | contig 12209 bp, 9 predicted proteins | sample Ectturendosymbi2_FD_188042 | JGI IMG/M metagenome (GOLD analysis project Ga0210059, IMG submission 188042) | Ecteinascidia turbinata endosymbiont from Florida, USA - Sample 2 (SPAdes) (version 2) | ecosystem: Host-associated > Tunicates > Ascidians > Unclassified | place: Key West, Florida...
CCCCTGGTTGCTGCATATATCTAACACAGTATTTTTTAAATGTGGCCCCCCCTTTCTGGTTTTTGGCCCCTCCTTCTGGTTTTCGCTCCCCCTGCTGCTAAGTCCTGGTGGCGGCCCTGAGGAGGCCTAAGGTTGCCAGACGTCCTTGAGCGCCAAGGACTGTCTTTGAATTTGCTCTGAAAACGTGCTATGTCCTTGATTCTTGAAAAACATCTTGTTGTCCTTGAATTTTTTTCAGCGTCCTTGAAAATTCTTGAATAATTCAAAAATTGTTCATTTAAAGAATTATTGATTGCGTTGAACATTCAAGAATCAAGAATAAACAGTGTAAATGAACAGAGCAATGAATAGATTTGTTCCATCTTAAACAGTTGTGTAGTAAAATGTATATTGAAGAAAGGTTGTGTCGTCATAATACGTTTAATATATATAATAATCATAATAACAAAATTGTTATAATAAAGTTGTGTCCAACCATCCAAAAAATGGTGCCCAATGTTGTTTTAGCATTTTTAATGAATTTTTTTATCTACGTTTTTAGTGAAAGCAGTTTTAAGCTTTCATTTTACTTCTCTCCTTTACTCTCCGTCTCTTCCACAAGTCTGACATAACCCTGCTGCAACAAACATGCCTCATTGTCTTACACATGCCCCCAAAAAGACCAGCTGAGATGAATGTGGATTTCGACTGGGATTTGAATCATCCTGAATTTTGGTATATTTGGATTGAATTTGAATTTTGTAATTTTTACTAAACCGGATTTGGCTTGGATTTCGATTGATGACTTTGTTTTACTTCTTCGTAATTTTCGGTTGATAGATTTTGGGACTACTGCCGCTGATGAAGTCTCGAGACTTGTGTTGCAGGTATCTACATCGCCCTGAACTACTGCGGTAAGCATAAGAGAAATACGGCAATTCGGGGCATTAACTAACAGGAAAGCAACCAGCAGCGATAGAGCTCCCTCGACGAGTTCACTCTACTATTTCTAGGTTGCCCTATCATTATATAGGGACAAGTGAATTACGATAATTTGCTTGTGGTGAATATCAAAGTGACTTGTTACTTATGGGCACCATCTAGCGGTGACCATTTATTTACATGTGGCGCCATCTTCAGGCCGCCACACTTGGTCTCGGTCAAGAGACTCGTTTGGAGATCCATTTTTGCGAGTCTCGAGGTCATGTCTCGGTCTTGGTCTCGAAGGCTTACAGGTCTCGAGAGTTTGAATATCGCAAAGAAATGGTTCAGTAAAACTTATGCAATTCAAGGAGTTTTTGTTGGTTGTATTTGCAGGTCAGAAACAACCAAAACAGGTCGGAAAAATGCTAGAAATTTGAAGAAAATTCAACTTCAAAGTGATGACGACATTTCATAAAAAATTCGGCAAAATCCACAATTGTGAAGTCTCGAGTCTCGGTCTCGGAATTTTTTATGAAGTCTCGGTCTGGAAGTTTTAACCAGGTCTCGGTATCGAAGTTTATGATCTCGACTACATCACTGGTTGCTGTATTTACAAATTTGTTCAGTGGTGTTTCTCATATGTTTGGTATGGTGCAATGTGTTTGTTTAAATCTTGAGCCTTGACTATAACCAATGATACAAGTTCTCTCTTAAGTATCATTCTATTTGAATAAGACCGGGAATAGTGGAAACAATAGCTTAATTAATAGAGTATTAACCAATCAATCTGCAACTTGCTGCTTATTTTGCTGGTAGCCTATACCGATCTCGGATAATCCACCACATCATGAAATAGGGAATAAACGAGCAGTGGCGCAACCAGCCCAGAAATTTTGGGGGGGACAAAATGTTTGATTTTAGGCGAATAACATTATTTTGTTTGGAAAAACGCCTCTCAAAGCACAAAATGACTATGTTTTCTAAAAATTTGGGGCGGCCATAGCCGCTCTGACCCCCCCTGGCTACGCCTGTGCAAAAGAAGCTGCATGAAAAAAACAACTTCTAATGAAGAAATCTTCAACCAACTTTCGATAGCCTTCAGAAACATGAATGAAAAACTACTCAAGCTATCTGATCTCACACATAACCTGAAAACAAGTTTAATGGAATTATGGAACACAAACAAAGATAGTTGAACATGAAAACAAGCTGAATCAACTTGAAGAAGAAAAAGTGCAGCTATGCGCAGTGACATGGTTCAGAAAACAAATCTGATTTTTCTTTCAACTTGATAGAAAAAAAGAATACATAAAAAGAGAAAATATTCTAATTTGTGTTATAGAAAAACATCAAGAAGACGATGATGGGAAAAATGTCTTGTTTTCATTAGCAGATGAGCTAGAAATTGATCTTCTCTGGTCATGGAATTTCTGAGAAATGTTGCCACTAATTTCATTTTTGAAAAACATCTCTCACATAGCACTGGTGACAGGAAGAGCTACAGGAAATAGTAACAACAGAGGCGAATTTTCATTTTCGGGGCCCTAGGCTATTTTAAATTGGGGCCCTTCTGGAAGGTTCGCGACGACTGACGTCATACAAATCAGCACTACACGTGCTCGCTACTTTCACTGAACAAGTTGTTCCAATTCATAGTCATATCACTTTATTCTGAATTCCCTCGATATCAGGAACAAAAACAGTCGTAAAGAAGCTAACGAAAGAGTCAGCGGTAAAGTTATCTGACAACACTCCTATTACATATTTATTGAGTTCCCTGGGCAACTGCACGGTTTGCAAGTGTCAATTAAGAGCTGGCTCTGAGTAAAGCACCTGTAGTTCTTACGACACCTAACAGCCTGTTACTGTACATAGTCGGCGATCGACGAGGACTATTGTCTGCAAAATTGCTGAAACTTTTGTCAAGCTTAATCTTTCTAGCTAAAGCGTGTTCAGCATACAGAAGAGCAAGACTTTGCAGCATGCCCTCCCCCGAAACAAACCTGCTAAGAGTTTTATATTAATTTTCAACTGTTAGAAACTAAACGGAAGGAAACAGTCGGACTCAAAACGACGTCAGTGACTGAGGACGTCATTGACTGGCCCCTCCCGAACAAAATTCTTGGAGGCGCTAAAGGTAAATTGAAACTGGTCCTTTCATGCCTCCGTGCCTCAATGACTAATAGTAAGTCAGGGCAGATTGTGTGATCTAGCTTTGATTAGGAAATGAGCATTTTTGTGTAATATAACCGGAAAAGGCTGAATATACTGATGTTTCGATGGAATTGTATTTTTCGAACAGAAGTGATACATGACGTGCATTGCGTTTTTCGAACTCAAGTGATACATGATAATGTACTGTATAATTCAAATTAAATGTGTTTCTTTTCAAGAAATAGTCGTTTGCAGTTGCAATATATTGTTTGATTTTTTTCTAAGATGTACAATTTTGCCAAGCAGCACTACGTTGGCCTATAAATTATGGGAACGTTGTTATTTGAATGTTTTGATACTCTTCATAATAAAAATGAATGAATATAGAAGTATGTTATGGTCCTTATGGATAATTTATATTTTATTTGGTGAAAATTGGAAGCAAAAATAAATAAAAATATTTTCCGTTTTAAAACATTTATTTTATCTAATGTTTTAACTTTCGTAAAAATTGTGCTTATATATAATACGTAAATTATTAGAAATGTTGCACACTTCAACTGTGCCACTGGCGCCATTTCGCATTGATAGGCCACTGCATTTTGCGCCATTGAATATCTGCAGCCTTAGCTACAGTACTTCACGCTACTCTTGGCTTTACCCCGTATCTTACCCATGACAAGCAACAAGAGGTAGATAGCATTCAGGCGTTTTGTTCCACACATTATACGTAACAATAGCCAAGTCTCAACGCCACAAAAAAAGAATGTACATCGTCATATCTTCAATCCTTTGCGCTCATTCTTCTATATCAGGGGTCTCTAAAAAACGGCCCGCGGGCCAAATCCGGCCCGCGAATAGATTTTGTAAATAATGAAAAATTAATTGACGAAAATCTTTTTGATTTGGTAGAATGCAACATAACCCGAAACAATCACATTACGTAAGATGTGCTACCCTCACACTGTTGTGTAACAACTTATGTGGCCCTCGGATCAAAAAGTTTGGAAACCCCTGTTCTACACAGATCTTTTGTTAATGGCATAATAAAACAACATGCGTTGAACCAAAACAAAAATACAAACATAATTTCTTACAAAGATGTTGGAAAACGTCCTTACTCCCGAAATTTTGTGGGGCCCTCCAAAATTGGGAGCACTAGGCTTAAGCCTTTTTAGCCTCATGGTAAATCTGCGCCTGAGTAACAACTTGCATAAGCAATCAAATGCAGCTTTGTAAGGAGCTATAAATGAAAGAAATTGTTCGAGCGATGTAGGCAGCTGCGAGTCTTTCCAAACAAATTTATTTACCAGAGGTATTTTATGTTTTAAATCATTTTCACCAATTGAATTTGCATTTGCGAATTCTTTCAAGTGTACTTCTGATAGAATTGCTTGACCTCCGGAGCAAAGAGCTGAAATGTCGGAAAGAATTGCTCATGAATCATTACAAAAACGGCTGTCTAATTCTTTGATCCAACAGTCAATGACTTAGTAAAAGATATTGCTGTACAGTGTACGCATGGTGTGTGTCAGAAGATCGTTTGCCAGTGGGACCCATCACAATAAAGTCTTCTAACTTCCGGATTCTTTTTGACCGCTCTCGTACAATGTACTGTAGCCGTTGATGAAATCTTGCATTCTTAGCAAAGTCTGCAAGCGTTCTCAGCGTACTGCTCAACCAAGTTGGAGTTTCGCATGTTAACCAACCAAGAATCAACTCTTCATGAGGAGACAAGAAGACCTCCGCTACTTTCCCTTGGTTTACTTGCTTATTCTGCAGCAATTGTGTTACTTCATCAACTTTGGGAAAAATATTGAATGCAAGTTAGAGGGTTTCTAAATTATCGCTTAAAGTAGGCTATTGCTGGCTGAATTTATCTGCTGTAGCCTATATGTCAATCAAACGAACTTGTACGTGAAATTAAGCACATAACCGGGGAGGCAAACTGGGGAGAGCCAAAATCTGGAGGGCCATGGCCCACATAGGCCCCCTTAGAATCGCCAATGTTGGGACGACAGCAGCTTGTATGAAAATCAAATGCTCTAAATCACTTTTGCACAGACACAGGAATCGTCCTATTTACTGAATGCTGCATGCTTTGGTGGACCGGGTACCCGAATGATAAAAATCATACCAGAATTCTTCAAGGGTGTGGAACACCATTACCATCACTTCAATACCTACCACCTTTTTCTCATGTGTATCACTGAGAAACAATTTGTATTCAGAGGGTCGATAAATTTACTAACAGTAGAACACAACAGTAGAAATCCTGGCATTTTTCGATACTTTTCTACCGGTGGAAACTTTCAGTTCTCTCAATCATGTTCCGAAGCCTATCTAACTATTCCTCCTAACAATATGTTGATCAATGTAGCGTAATTGTAGCAATCGTCTCCTCAAATTCTTCATCGCAATCGATATAATCGCTCTGAATGGGAAAATGTAGACTATATATTATGTTCTATAAACCTACAGCTTTCGATCATCCGTGAGGCTTAATAAATGTGACATGCACTATGCAGCCGTGAATGCGATAACCGTCCTGACGAGGGTTCCCAGGGAGTTGAATGCCGAACATTCAACTCGCACTGCTGCAAAAAACATCAGGCGCTGTAGGTTGAATTCACCGGTGATCACACTCACCGAGCTACGCAGTGACGTCCGACACGTACTGCAAAACTTAATCGTAGGAAGAGCTCTGTGTATTATGTGTGGATAGGGGTCCACAACACTGTTCATCAGCAATTCAGATAAGGGAACAAATCAATAAAAGAATACCGTTACGAATTCGTTTATTAAGCGTCAGCTGTTTAAAAACCGTCACTTGGTGTACTGACTTAAACATAAAACGGCGATGACATTGACTTAGGTGATCATGCCATCAAGGGTAGTTTCAGCTCAGAGCAGTAGCGCAGTCTGGGATTGACTGCTGACATCACAACTGCATCAGTCATTCAAACATGTAAAAAATCGTTTAACTGATAATACAGCGAAGCCGCGTTGAGAAAAACGCTAAAACTCACACATAGCCGCTCAGTCGATTCAATATCGACTGACATCACCAACTGGTTTCAGAGCCTACCATGACAAACTACGTGCTTGACCAAGCAGGAACGAGTGCAACGCGTAATTGAGCCTTGTTAAGCCTAATGGGTTCAGCGGGCTTTGTCCCTCCCAGTTTCAAAACAGACCACTCTGTTAGCCCTCGTTGTTGAATGACTTGATCCTCATTTATAGCACTTCAGACCAGTTCAGTGCAACATTTTTTGTTGAGGAGAACAAGGCGTGAGTCTAGTTCAGGAGACTTCTCAGGCAGCCATTTCTCTATGTTTAGCGCAATTAACTAGAACCAAAAGTTTTCTAAAATTAGAACATCCATGTCACAGTGCAGCGCGTAAACAAGCAACAAAATACCAGCGAGAAATGACGAACTGATATGAATAAGAAGCACATTGTGCAAGCAGCGGCATTGGCTTATACAACAAACAAAAAACACTGTCACGCGAGAAAATAATTGACTATTCAATTTCCACTCATAACAGAAACAGGTGAGCTAAGTCCAGTGGGCGTAAGCACTTACAAAAATAGCGATTTTCCGAAAGACAGAAGTATTCTTAAAAATCAACGATCGTCAACTAAGAGAAAAGCAAACCTTTTACGAAAAATGCCCCTCAGTGTTGCTCAAAATATATACTCCGCAAGAAGTGCATCCCCTTTTACTCATATTGCAACGTAATGATGCTGGCATCTTGCTCACGCAATCGTGCGCTCAGTCAAATCAAGTTTCAATTCAAACATTGTCATAGCCAGAATGCTGAAAAAGAAGGTTTGTAAAAAAACGTTGGTGCATTAGGAAAAACCAATACTCCGACATCACCAGGAAAATTAAGCTGTTCCCATACACAGATAATGGGCAACAGAATAAGTCGACACGGTTGGAGCTTTTCTGTGGCGTCACACGTCTTGGATTGTGCAGGTAACACAATTTTCACATTCCCAAATCAGAGTTATTGTCATCACCTCCATGAAGAAAAGCAAACAGCAAATTAGTTGTTTTTCTGTCAACACGAAAAAAGCCTTCAAAAAGCTATTCATGTTCATTTCGAGACGCTTGGAATAGTTCTTAATCCACTTTCAATCGGACACGAAGCAATTCTAAACCAAAAGACCGTGACGTAGAGAGTTGAATGTGACGTAAAACATGCCGAAAAGCAAACATAACATTCCTATTCGTATCGAAACGCTGAAAACAGCAGCATGTGAACGTAAAAGACACTGAAAACAACAGTTGGTTTGGAATTGCTTGCCTTGCCTAATGTTGCTTCATTTCCGATTGAAAATGTTTAATGACAATCCAAAATGTCTCGAAATAAACATGAATAGTATTTTGAAGGCTGATTTAGTTTTGATCAAGTTGACAGGCTTGTCCTGATTTCATGCTCCAGTGTTTGTCTTTGCATTGTAACTATTCTTGACAAGCAAATAACCACCCTGTATGGGTGAAGTGCACGTTAAGACACTCGCCATTTGATAAAAACGTTGTCAGTGTTTTGTCTGGGCACAGGTATCTGAGACGTCTACGCACTGGCAGAGGCTTGCATTCATCAAGGATGGTCTCGGACGCCGTGGTGCCTAGGTGGGCAAATAGCGGTCCGCGGGCCAAATGTGGCCCGCCACAGCGTTTTCAGTGGCCCGCAGAAGCATTCAGGAAAATCTTCAAATCTGAAAGCTCCTCCAACTTCTCATAGTAAATATTAGTGCTGAGGCTGTAAACCGAGACTTGCTTCTACTCTCATAAGAAGGCACGGCCCTCCGTTTAATGCGGGTCTCAAAGTGGCCCCTGAGCAAAAATAATTGCCCACCCCTTGCCTAGAGGAAAGCCACATTTCAGTGTTTAGAAGGGTTTTGGTCAATTCCAACCTAACTCCTCCAAATTAGGCTCAGTCTTGGTGAGCGTGGTGAATAAGCTCCTGAAATAGTCTATACATTTGGTTGATCTTTTTCACGAAATCTTTCTCCAGCTCTGGAAAAATAGGTCCGCACGGTGGCATCTCAGCGAAACAGATGTGGCCAATCACGGCCATGCTCTCTTCGAGAGCTCTGAGCACGCAGGCGACAAAGTGCGGTACGGGGAAGCGAATGCCGAGGAAATAAACCTGTCGTTCCTCAGCCACAAACTCGTGCAAGTCGGATGTACAGGTAGCGACCGACGTTTTGCGCGAGCCCAAGTCTTTCGCTGTCTCCTCCACCTCACCATCGTAGTCGTTATCGTCGCTGTCGTAGCTTTCGTATTGCTGGCACAACGGACATCGACTTTTCTTTTCGACTGACGTGTTCTCGTGAACGACGATGTCCGGCGACGTGAACAGCTGTTTGGGCGCTACCGACCGCATGGTGGCGCGCTGCATCACTCGCTCGCAAACCGGCGAAGGTTGGCTCAAGTCGTCGACGTCCAGCAAGCCCTGCAAACTGGACGACGATGGATAACTGGAGGGTGGGGCTTCTGTATCAACAGAAGCCAGAGCGGTCAAACCTAGATTGCTTTTCACTGCTACTGGGTTTCGAGACCGGGCTTCCATTAAGCGCAGTTTGAGCCGAGAGTTTTCAGCCATCAGCCGCTGGATGTCGCCCTGTTGCTGCACGTCCCGTATGCGCAATTCAATGACCTCGTCTTGCAGCTCCCTGACGTGGGCATTGGAGTGCACTGAAAGACAAGTACAAAAATTAAGGCTTCTGACCATTCCGAACGTTTTGACAAACATGGGGGAGGGTGAACAAAGGTAGCTTACTTTATTTGTCTGCAAACGTTTTAAGTGACTTCACCCTAAAATTGAAGTCAGACACCACTTTGTTGAATAGGAACCATGTGCTATTAGGAGAATCGTTGAAAAACGTTTCGAGCCCGCTTCGTTAAATTGTAATCGCATTTTTCAACAAGCTGAACTTACGAAACAGGAGAACATGTTAACATTGCTCTGTAGCTTTTAATTAACTTACACAAACCTTTCTTAATTTTTTGGTGTAACCAGGGACGCCGGAGCAGGGGGAGGGCAGTAATACAGTTGCGGGCAATGAGAACTTACGAAGAAACAAAATATCGTTGCTAATTACGCTTCTTTCTGTTTAGCAACAATGTTGACCTCAAAAATATTAATGGAAGCTACAGAAACCCTTCCGAATTTTCTGGGTGCGCGAATAGCTGCAACAAATAATTGTTTCAATTCGGTATTGATAAACCATGAAATTACCTATGATACTGTTATGAAAGGCACCTCCGACCCCGTTGCCCCTTTTGAAAGAGCAGGGGGACAATGTCCCCGCCATTCCCCCGCTCTCCGGCGGCCCGGGGTGTAACACTTTTTCAACTCAAGCAATACGTCTCCCTGACAAAACTAAGTGCATGCGTAGCTAATATGATGAGCAAACAGCTGATGTCTGTCTGTGCTCTGTAGAGAGACAAACAGCTACGAACTTACTGTTCTCGAAAATTGCTTCTCTCATTATCTTTTCTTGGTTTCGCCCAAGCGACGTAAGAGATAAGTGCAACATGCTGATGCGCTCTCGGATGTCTCGGTTCTCCTCCGTTGCTTGCTCGACGTCGCCGATTGCTTTGTCGACCTCGCGGTGCTTGGAATGCAAGGCTTCTTCCGCCTGGCGCAGCCTTTCAAGCAAGATCTCGAGCGATCTGGGAGCAAAGCGCGACAAACGTGTTTCAAGAAGATGCAAGAGAAAAAGCGTTCGTGAAAAAGAGACGGTCTGACAGGCAGAAGCGTCTGAAAATTCACGCCGCAAGCAAGTCTGTACGAGAACAAGCGTTTAGCCCAGAGACAAAACCGCAGAAACCTACCCACGCCTTTAACTACACACAATTTTTATGAGGACGTTTCGCGGTACATGTAAAACAGATAACCATTTTCCGATGACGCTCACGGTTTGCAACGAATTAATCTCTGCAGAAATATTTGGAAGAAGTTTGAAATCGATTTTGTTTTATCGCGTTATGCTCGCAAAAAATCCGCTTTCATTGATGTTGCCAGGTCAAAACGTCAGCATTGAGTGCAAATTTTGAGTAAAGTCACCAGTAACAAGTAAAAATCGTCCCTTTCACATTTTTCTCAGAAACAATGTTAGTCTACACCGGTGTTCCCCAATCTTTTTTTGGCTAGCGCCCCCTTTTCTGACAAAAAAATTTCTATCGGTCCCCCACCATGCCTAACACACATATCAACACAATTTTTTCGTATTGTATATTTGGGGTGTTTGAAAATGATTAAAACAAGAATGAGCGCAAAGATGCATTTCAGTATAAAACTTAATTTAGTAAATTAACTTATTTAGCAGTCGGAAACTGTTAGAGTTAATGATTTAGAAACTGTTAGAGTTCATGAAGGGCTCGATTTCGTTTGAACAGTGTTAAACTTGGACAAGAAGGTGAAGATTGCTGATTTAGCTTTAAAGAGGTTAACATTATTCCCCTGCAATTGCAAATTAACTTCACTGAACTTCGTGAAGGTATCTGTGGATTGTGACAGCCAAGATACTGTATCTATGACACTCTTTGACAGTCACCTTCTGTGTGCAGCAACAGGCGTACAAACTCTCTTCATCATTATCCGATTGCACCACATCAGGGTTGCCAGGTTGGCCCTTTTGGGGCCAAAATTCAGAAATTTGGTCCCAAATAACACTTGTTGGCTCCAAAATTTTCGTTTGGCCCTTTGGCTCTTTTTTGGCCCTTTTCCAGGATAGGCTGGCCCCTTGCAAAAATTAGCTCTGACCACCCTGGGTCCTGTCTGAAAAACAATATTTTTTCACTTTTTTGACTAATTCATTGCATATTTTCACCAAATTCCTATATTTTGAAGGTTTTTGGTTAGCAAATTTTGTTAGGATCCTTAGAGTTTCTGCGTTAAGTGAAAGTAAGTTCATCAGAATACCTGTTACTTTCTGCAGTTGTGGAGGTAGCAGTGAGAACTGTTACGTTGCCTAACTTACTGTTTTTCAGGTGGTGCACGTGTTTGTTGGTTTTGTTCAGATTGTTGTTGCATTAGCACTTATCGAAGGATGATAAATTTATCTCAATTTATGGCTACACATGGAATTGAAGTTGTTCTCTTACAATCTTTCATCACGTACTTGTTTTGCTGTTGAGCTACAATTGTGAGTGAGGAATATGCTATTTAATAAGCTGCTAAGTATGGGTTCATATGACTTTGTAATTGCTGATAAACTTAGAAAACATGGTTGGCCCTTTTTTGGCCTCATGTCTTAAAATTTGGCTCTTTTTTGTCTCTTTCTTGACTTGATTTGGCCCCTTGGCAAAAAGTAGATCTGGCAACCCTGCACCGCATTGCCTAAACTTAGCAGAACACTTCTAAACACTTTAGTGTCCTTTGATCAATCAATCCATTAATACTCTGCCACATTTTTAGTAAATTTTGAATTTTGAGTTCGGATCAGTGCAGGATTGAATTTAATTTGCATATTTTAAAAGTTTTTTAACTTAGCCGTGACACTTGCAGTCGTCCACTGGCTCTTCCATCTCTCTATCCCTGGATTTCCTTGGCGCTGCTCAAGCTAAAGTGCGTTCTGAAACACACTTCTGTTTTCCAGAATCTTTTCGATTACCTTCAGGCAACTTATTCTTGTTGGCACCTAACACTATCTGCAAAAAATATAAATTGCCTTTCCACTTTCGAATTGAACTCGTACAAGGTTATTATTATATTTGTGATCATTAAACCACTCAACCCAAAATTAGCTCACGCTTTTGGTTATAGGCTGAGTCTAAGTGCAAGCGTGCATTCTCAAACTTGACCGGTGATAGTCATTGTAACGAAACGGGCATTGTTAAGTAGCAGTTTGCCCGTGCCAAGAAGTACAGCTGACGAAAATTCCAATCGTAATCATTTAATTATAGAGAGAACACTTCTACTGTGCAGCTTACCTTTAGTGATGGAAACTGCAGTTCATCAATTTATCTCCTAGCATTTCACCTCTGTTTTGTTTCCAAAACTCTGAATTTTTGTTTACAAATTACATGCATACATGTTTGTTGATCATACTGTTTTTCATGACATTTGGTCACTCAAAGTTAGTAAGACAACAGAAATTTAATTATTAAATGGGTCTCCTATCGCCCCCCA
>Ga0210059_1013505_pt1 | contig 12208 bp, 10 predicted proteins | sample Ectturendosymbi2_FD_188042 | JGI IMG/M metagenome (GOLD analysis project Ga0210059, IMG submission 188042) | Ecteinascidia turbinata endosymbiont from Florida, USA - Sample 2 (SPAdes) (version 2) | ecosystem: Host-associated > Tunicates > Ascidians > Unclassified | place: Key West, Florida...
CTAGAAGCTACTGGAAAACGACCAAGCCAACTGGAGCACCTTTACAATGCTTTACTGACCATTCCGCCAACATCAGTTGAGGCAGAGAGAGCTTTTTCTGCTGCAGGATTATTCGTGACAAAACTTCATTCACGGTTAAGTGACAAATCTGTAAATGCACTGAGTTGTCTTCGCTCTTATTACATGAAAAATTGGACTTCGTAATATAAAGTGTTTGATTTCGTTTTCTCTGCATTTTGGCTTTGTTGACTTTAATCACTGACTTTGATAGGAGTCGTAGCCTAGGACGTACGTGTATATAATATTCCCGTTTTTTCCCGGGATCGAGTTTGATTTTTCCCGGTTTCACAAAAATCCGGGAAAACGAGAAACCCTACTCAGAACCAGACCAAGTTGCTCCTTGCTCAATGTATCGGCAGATTCGTCAGCAATTGTCGAGAAATACGGGCGATTGGCTTCGCCAATGATATCGTTGATTTTATCTGTATCTGCAGAAGCCGTGTCCAAGATTACGTTCTGAATCTGCAGTTTTATGTATTTGGCTTTTTTTTGTATACTATCGAAGTGTTCTGTTAAAAGCGTGGTCACCTGCATCAATCTTGAATTTTAGCAATAAAACCTGAATTTTAGCAATAAAACTGCTGGTAGCACTAAAATCTGAATTTTAGCAATAAAACTGCTGGTAGCAATAAAACCTGAATTTTAGCAATAAAACTGCTGGTAGCAATAAAACCAACTTTATGACCTAGTAGAGGGAAGTTATTGATTGCGCACCACAGCACTGTTTTTACAAAGGTCCCGTAGCCACGGGGGTATTCTGGGGCAATGCCCCCAAATTTTGTGTCCAAAAATTTTTTCTTGAAAACAAAAAAATCTGCCGCCTAAAAATGTATTCCCCCCAAACCTTAAAACTTGGCTATGGGTCTGATGTCAATTATTGATGGAGTATGTCACCAGCGTTATACAAAACATTTTCACCAAAAGAAAAGTGATCCAAATGTCAATGTTCACGCTGTAGACGAAAATTACGAAGAGGAACTATAGTAAATCAATGTTTTAGTCACCGTTTCACCTCGTTTATTTGCACTCGTTTTGCAAATAACCATTTCTGCTTTTTCTAGGTAAATGTTTGTTATTCATGTGAAATCTGGGTTCGCTAGAAATTAGTTAATGGGAGCCGTGGTAACGGTACAAGGCGTTTTGCCGCATGCGAATGTTGATCGTAGACACCTTGGCAGGTGATTTAGCGAGGCAGCGACTGCTGATAGCAGAAAGCAGAGGTGTAGGAGGCGGGGGTGCAAGCGCACCCCCAAAAGTTTTGATTTGTCGAAAATCGCTGAAAATCTGGGCAAAATCCGGAAAAATGCTGCCCAACGTTGTATGCCAGTGGTTCCCGTCAGGGGTGCCATTTACGACACTCGGTGCCGCGAACTAATGCGTTTTTCAATATGCAGTAAACTCGTCAAATTCGTCATCGTCTATTTCAATTCGCTTAATTCGTCACTTTTTCGTCGGTCCCGGTAGAATCCCTATCTTTTGTGTACATTTCTGTTGGTCTAATTCGTCACCTCTTTCTATCCCTGAGAAGCGTTTTGTTCGTCTAATTCGTCATTTGCAGTTTCGCTTTTGATGTCTAAGCAGCTGGTACATATGGGAATTCAAACAAATTAAGGATCTTTATCTGAGAATTGTTGCACCTCGCAATTTGTATATCGAATTTATGCACGAGATTCGGAGCGCGACCCGACTCCCCGTTGAGAGAACGCGGAAAAGTTTATTCAAGATTTGATAGGTGGTTGACGAAATGGAGGAGTCCAGATAGAGCAGAGGAATTAATTGTTGTATTCAACCATATCGTCATAAACTTGTATTTTTCCGCAAATAAGAGCACTATGTATACGAGTTACTATGATAAAGTATACGAGCTTCTATGATGGAGTTTTCACCTGTTTGCATATCGTCAGTTCGCCTATTTCGTCACTTTTTCTAATCCCCTGGAGGTGACGAATTAGGCAAATTCTACTGTATCATTAAATATACTATTTTCAAAATGCCATCAAACCTTAAAGCAAATCTCTGTGGGTTCACCACTGGGTGCCACAAATTATATTTGTTATCTGTAAGTTGTCGCAAGCCTAAAATGGCTGGGAATCACTGTTGTATGCCTTCAGCAAATGGCGCCCAACGTTTGCAGCAAAGTACATGACCCTTTTTTGGACGTCACACCAAAAAAAGTCTTCATGATCTTTGTGGGAGAATATTTGGAAGCAAAGTCGTACAAAAACTATTCGGGCAAGATTGGGAAATTTGGGCATAAGTCTTTCGCACCCCCAAAAATATGCCTGCTCCTACACTTATGGCGGTAGTTTTATACTATGTGAAATAAAGCATGGGTGAGTATGTAGCAATTCTTTCACAAGTTTGAAAAATTCCTTGTTACTGTAGGATGAGTGTGAATAATGTGCCTCAGTGAATAGCTTAATCTAACTACGCTTATTTAGGCTTCTTTCCACACAGTATAAAACTTCGTGGCTTGTTAGAATACTTCTATGCAGTCACGAGTGAAAAAGAAGCATTGCTGCCAACGAAGCGCAGTTTTTATGACTGTTGCCCTAACAGAGGGTGTTTTCTTTATTGTGTAACTGTAGAAAGAGTGAAGCGGTTTGTGAACGTCCATTTGCATTGTATTGTCAGAAACCTATAAAGCGTAAATTCCCAAAGTAAGGTCGCCGACCCTCACTAGGGTCGCGAAGTGTTCGTCTTTGCCATCAGCGTGACTTTCTTCTTGAATAAAATTTCCTAAAGCAGTCCGAATTGCACTCTTCTTCTTCCTGTAGTCTAGCTACACTGATGATGTCGTCATACTCTGTTTTCGCGAAATTACGTAGGTCCTGCTGTAGACTGGTTGCAGTGGTTGAGAATAGGAATCCTCTGTCGCTTTGCCTGGCTCACCTCCTGACGGCGTAGTTCAGTGCAGCAGCAGCAGAGTGTGACAAAACTGGATTTGATTTTTGCTCATAATTTGTTTGTTAATCAAACAAATAGTCTATACTGTATCCTCAACTGTAGGCCTACTTTTTTTCATCGAAGGCTAGGTTATCATGTCAATACGCTTCTTTCAAGTTATGTCGGTACTTGTGTTTCGTTTTCGCATCTGGTCTGAAATTTCAACGTTTAAGCAAGATTAATTCACACCTGCGTATTTCGTAGCCTACGTATGTTTGGAAAGTGGAGATATCAACATGAAATAGCAGACTGTAAATGACTTGAATAAAAAATATTTCGTTCATGGACCTGACAGAGAACGTACTCCTTCACGAGACTTTTTTTCATAGAGCCTTCAAAAATAGCACTGAATTTAGTTGTTCCACTTTACAGAAGTTTTTTTCAGTGAATTAATGGAACAGTAGAGTCTTTGTAAAATTCTTTCTTGTTCTCAGATGTAGCCTATGTTATGCAAACGACAGATAAGAAAATCGATTGTATAGGGTCGCATGAAACGTGCAGATATTGGAAAACGGGTCGCAAGAAAAAAAACTTGGGAACCCATGCCATAAAGGATTAAAAAATATCGACGTTTCCACCTTAGAAAAATTTCTGCGGACGCCCATGGCGCAAGTAAGGTTGCATGAATGCACCGACCAGATACTTGTACAGAACGTCCGCAAAGCAGGAAGAGATATTTTGCTGTTGCTTGGGTTGCCACTTGCCCGGTACTACCCCGGATCTTCCAGCATTCTTAACGTTTAGTCCTCGTTTTCCAAACCTTGCAACATATTATTTGTATGATGAGCAGTATCCGTCAATTTTTGTATTCAAAACAACAAACAAGTGGTTCAGTTCCACAGTTCAGTTATACTCCTTTCGGGGTGTCACGAGCGGCCTGCGGTCCGCCTCGCGGCTACTTCAGCAGTGAATGCTGCGCTGCTGGCGAAACAATGGCAGCACTTCCTTGCATTTATCTATCAACGTCGAACACGAGGCAGGCAAGTCTTCGGTATGACCCGACCGGGAATAGAATCCAATCCACCGGCTTTGGTGGCGCGTGATCAGCCGAAGTTCATGTTATGCTGCTGTCTTGCACGAGATAAACGAAGTTTTGCTACTGGCTACCTCTTAACTTCTACGGGATTTAACTGTATGGCTTTACTAATGAGGTTCAGAAAAGCGTGATGTGAACCTGACGTATGCTTTTAGCCTAGATCCTCTATTTCATTATTATTTCGCCATGGTGTCATACAGAATGAATAGCCAATGTTATTTCAACGATTCAGAGTAATAGCAAATCAAATAGAAAACAAACAACCATGCAACATAAAAAATGGACAGGTTATGCAATAGTATACTATTGACAGAAATATGGCAGTACGATTTGATGAAGGTCGATAAAAATGTTTAAGCTCATGGTGGATGCAGATCAATGTTTGTTTCCAACGCTGGTAGCATCTACTGATGCCTGCCTGCATTACGATTCATCTTCTCACCAAGGTCAACAAAACTCGTGTGCTAAAAATGGCGGCAACAGCACCCCGAGATTTTCTGCCACAGCACTGATTGAAAATGAGACATTGAATGAAATGATCAGGAACTGGATTCGTTTCGCTTGAAAATGTAATCGAAGTCCTCGGACGTGTTTCCAAATTACAAGCACCTTTTGGGCTCAAATGGACTTGACCATTGGTCCTAACCAACCTTATGAAAAAAACTGAAATAACTTAAACTCTGACTGCAAAGGCTATCGTAATACAAAGGCTATCGTAATACATCGTTGAACTTGCGTTGCTTAAAGCTGATCAAGGTCTAGAAACCTCATTCGCCCCAATCATTATTATTTTGAATGTGTATCCCACATTGGGACAAAAACCTTCCCGTTCGAGTGGCTTTCAACAAACCGCTTTGGTCATTGTGACTCAGCAAAAGATGATATGCTGGTAGGTCGTGCTAGCGACGCTACAGGAATAAACAACGCTACGGACACAACTGGAATAATCATGACTGTATAAACGTGAGCTAAGCACAGTAATACTGCTCGTCTAAATCAAACGTGGTAGAAATGGATACGTTAAGTAATAGTATCACAATTTAAGCAAAAATGATCGTGCGGTTTCCAAGCACAACAGAGATTGTAAGAATAGGTTAAAATGACAGCACAAACCATTAAGACTACCACGAAAGTTAAATAAAAGCATTTAGCTTGAAAGTGTGCTTGTCAGTGTAATATTCTATTAGACATAACGGAAGCAATGGCGATGTGTCAAGCAGGAATGGGAGTGTCACAATTGCCGTGCCAAATTTTAACTTTGCTATTGCACTGATAATACTGGTCGAAAATGTCCTCGTAGCCCTTGGTTTTCCACCACGTGCACAACTGGCGATTCCAGCCGCAGTCGAGCGTGTAAAAAAGCTCTGGGTGCTCAAAGCTGAGCAAAGTGAAAAAATCTTGATCACCCAGATGACCTTTGAATGAAAACCTGCAACAAAAACAAAAATATGTATCTAAGAGATACCGTGGTGCATTTTTGATCACTTACTTTGCACACCACGCACTGTAGTGTGTAGGAGACGTGTGAAAAAACGCAATTATGTATCTGTCACGATGAAAATAGTTTTCTGATATTTCGAAAGCTCACCCATCGTGGCAAAATTTGGTAATATACCTACTAAACTAATGCACTTAAATGGAAAATGTCAATAAATTGGTTGTTGACCAGCTGTTCAAGCCGACAAAACGAACGACAAAACAACGCACTTTTTAGCCATAGTTTTCACATTGCCCTCGTCTAGGTAGGATTGATACGAAGATGACGTTTTCATGCGATCAAGATGAAGAAGAATAACTCCTGAGTTAAAACCTGGATTGCCGTTGGGAGAAGGATTCCCGAAACTCGTTCCCTTGTTTTTACCGCGGTAGTCCCAAAGCAAATGCCTGCGAAAAACACGAATTAGTTGCACTGCGTGAAGGTGGTAGACAGGAACAGAATTGAAACACCAGCGTGTGGCGCCTACGCTTGGCTTCTGTTTTTGCTGTTGTCAATGGAGTAGCAATTTGCCGTGAAGATGCACCACAACAGAAAGACTTGGTCGAGTACGAAAAACCAGGTCTACAAAGCATAGAATTTGACCGCGACAAAGAAACTGTGAACTTTTCATTCAAATGTGCCTGAAATGGCGAGTCTTGTCTTAAAATCTTGTTAGCAAGCAAGTCTTGTTTGGAATTATCTTATAATGATTCTTGTGACACCAACCGTACTTGCCAATTTTTGCTTAAATATCTACAGTATAAACGAGGCAAAATCTGTCCCAATTAATGACCCAACAGGTTACGATTACTTCGGATACAGGGAGTGTGGGCTCAGAGCGGAAATTTTTGCAAAGGTCTGAGTATTTTTGAAACATTTGAAAATAGCAAAACTGCTTCATTTACATATTCTTCTGCTTGTGATAGTTTAAATGAAGGAGTTATCTTTGTCACGCAAGGGTTTCGGATATCAATACTCGCCAACCAGGACTTATTTACGTATACCTGGTCTGCAGTGCGATTACCTGGGCCCGGTTTTTATCGCGCCGTCTGTGTAACAGGGAAGAATCAGAACATTTTGATTTTTGCCATAATGCTTTATGTTTGTTAGTTTATTATTTTGCTTGACGTAGGCATATATGCGAAACTTTTATGTGCGAACTGCAAGTGTATTTCCTTAAATGGACGCCTTGCTGCTGTGTAACGTAGATTAATCTATGTTAGTATTTTAACTGCAATTCGCGGTCGCGCTGTGCCAGAGTCTAGGCTGGTGTGCTAAACTAATCTACTTTTCTAAAAGCTCCATCTTTTGAAGTTGCGAAGTTTGGGGCGCAACTGTGCGGTTTCAGACTGAATACTTTGTACTGTTACCTACTGTGTGGACTTGGACATGGTGAGCAACTAGGCAAAAGTATGTGATCATACAATGACATGACATCTGTTGTATGCAGTGCCGTATCAGCCCAACTCTAGGCTCCCCCCAAAAATGCTTACAGGAGCCCCCCTAATGGTGATGTATAAAAAAATTTTTCGACGTTATGGAACATCTCGAGGCCGAATGGCCTTCAAAACAAAATACCTTAATTGCAGACATAATTTTGGCAGAATCAGGCCCGTAGCCAGGTTTTAAAGTTTGGGAGGAGAAAAATACATTTTAGGGGGGAAAGATTTTTATTTTTATCATATGGTTAAAACAAATTTTTCTGAGCACAACAAAATTTTGGGAGGCACAAAAAATATTTGGGGGTAACTGCCCCCGAATGCCCCACCGTGTCTACGGGCCTGGGCAGAACCGTCGCCAGAAAGTCTTCTGCAGGGGGGCTAAGCATTCTGAAATTCTATTTTTAATTCACAACATGAACAGCATTTGCAGATTGTGCAAATCAATTATAAATCTTTTCCCGCAAATACGCATAATCGACTCGTAGCTCCCAACTAAATTTTTTTGAACGAGCTCAGCCAAAGGAAGTAGGTCGTAAATCATTGTCATTGAATTGACGGCAATTATTGAGATGTCGTAATGAAATGCAAAAAAAAATTGCAAGAAATCAGAATCAATCCTATCGTTCAGTTATCAAAACATTATTACCGAAGGAACAAACATGAGGCCGGTCAAGGCACGTACGCCGCGATGAACGTTTTCTTTCATTAGCGCAAATTAATAAACTTTGCCATGAGCGTAAGTGAAATATGCTTATAAAGCGCGCGCATTGTTTTTTTTACTGGTCGAAATACGCATGCATAAACTTTGCTGATGTCTGGACTGTTAATCTCCTGGTGCATGACACATGTTTAGATTAATAACATTTTGTATCTCAAATCGCCTATAAATCTAAACAAATTTAGACTAAGGCCTACATGGACGCAACGGTTAACATCCATTATCCACTAACTGCACTAATCTGTTTTGGGACAACCCCAAAAATAGTACACAATTAACTACATCTGGCTGTCTGAACAACAGGCTGCGCAAAAGTATAACTTTGGTCGTAAGCACCAAAGGTATCTCGCTTCTATACAGTACAAAATAAGAGAAGACTACCTGAGCTGGATACATTAATTTTTTTACAACAATCACTACACAAAAGTGACAGTCTGACTTCTGGGCGTATACAACTAGACAGGTAGGCAGGGCCGGATAAATGAACGCGAGGCCCATCGGGGAAAGCAGGACCGTAACCAGCTTGGGACATCAAGTGTGGCGAAGAGTTTTCTGAGAGGGGCCCAAATGTTTTAAACAATGTCCAACAGACTTTTCCAGGGTGGGCGAAAAAAGTTTTAGGCGGCTCCGCCCTCCGCGCCCCCTGGTTACGGTCCTGGGACAAAGTCGTGACCGCGATGTCCCCAGCACGCTTGGCGCAGTTCGCTCATAGTCGCTCCCTTTGCCTGTAGAGGCAGGTTGCGAAACTTGCCAGCGGATTGTTGTACTATTGGTCGTTATTGAGTAACAATAACACGGCAGCAAAACTTCAAATGTTCACTTCAAGTTACGGTAGTAGGAATTTTGGCGCAAATTACCAGAACCTCCCACTGAGGGTTTTTTCCACCCAGATCTGTTTTTTAGTCGACCTGTGTGTCTTGGTTATTATGAAAAATTGCGTGAAATAGGTGTTTTTTGAAGTGATAAACTCATCAGCAACTTTAATAAGTTCAATAACATAAAGATAACTTTACGTGTTCACATAAGCACATCAGATGAGAAAGTGCGCATATCGGATGAATCAGAACGTGTTCAATCGGTTTCATATTTTCATATAAGATAATTGTCATGGTTATATGCAGTGCTGTGTTTAAGGAAAGGCAAGCGAGGCACTTGCCTTGGGCCCCCTTTGCAACTGTAATGTGTAAAGTACCTTTCTTTCGAAGGGGCCCCCAACAGTAGTTGTAATGTGTAAATACCTTGCTTTGAAAGGGGCCCAAAGTAACTGTAATGCATTAGCACTTTTCATTCAAAGAGCCCCCTAACCAGTGGCCTGACTGACAGCGGAGCAAAGGGCCGCCCTCCCTGGCAAGCCAAATGTATAAACAGGGCCCCCTCTTGTTGACATTTTTGTGCTTTTCGGAGTGTTTTCTTTTGTTTTAGCTAGTATAGACATTCACGACATCCAGAGATTCTCTATCATTTTTTAACTTTCTTTTATTTTTGTCTAGTGGGCCCCCTTCAGCTAAGCTTTGCCCCTCTGGCTCAAACCTCCAGTTACGCCACTGTTCCTAACTTCGCTGATTGCTAGTGCTTCATATTTTGATCGAAGCTTTCTCTCGGGGACTAAGTGGTGATGGACATAAGTTTGGGCCCCCCCCAATTGGGGGGTATGGAGTGCGGCTGATACGGCTCTGGTTGTATGCATAAATTAAGTGGGCCACAATCGGGAATGCTAACAAGGTACATCAACTGTGAAATAGAGCCTTAAGAGTAAGTGAAGATGCAAATACAGTAATCCAGGGGTGGCCAACTTGTCTTCGACTGGGATCGACTACAAAATTTCTTGCTAACTCGCGATCGACCGGTCCGTAATAAAATCACAAGTACAAAATACCAAAGTGGAGTATCGCACCTACATATACAGTGTAGCACCGCCTTAGTAAATGATGCGCAGATAGAAGGCAAACTGTCTGTTACGCCTGAATCATGATTGCCACGCAATAATAGGAAAATATATTACAACACCTTCGCGGTATCTGCCTTGCTAGCCTATGGCCAGTCATCGCAAGAGGCACTAAAGAATATACGTGACCAACCAACTGATTGATGGATAATTTTTATGTACTTTCTGGAATATTAACTGAAAGGTGTTCTTTTTAGGTATCTTGTCAATTCAGTGCAAATCAGGCGCGATCGACTTATTGGCCACCCCTGCAGTAATCTATATAACAGACTTGCTTTTGTGTACTTGTTACCTGGTTATGGCGCTGAGCTTCCCTCCGTCAGTGTACATAAGAAATTATTTATGTTGAATATGAATGAACTACCTTTCAAAGCATAAGGCACTGTAGAATTTAATTTTCGTTGGTGTAGTTTCTTTTCCCAAGACCTACCATAATTTCTTAGGCATAAACCGGGACAACTAGCTGTGAACTAGTTTTTTTGCAGTGTACTGTACGCTAATCAAGGTAACCTTTCTTAACCTATTTTAATTAGTGCTTATCTGTGAAAGGAATCCATACCGCACTGTTAGCCTGCCACATTACTCTGCGTTAAGTCAAGTTTTAGCTTACTTTCAGCATAAAATGACTCAAAACTAACTGAAAGTTATCCTGCCTTCTCAAAGCATACAAAATGGCTTCTAACTGCAGCAGTTGCTGTAGTTCCATTGAAGACAATGGAAAAATGACGCAACAATAAGCGCCCAATTTTACAAATGGCCAATGAGCGGAATTATTTCATAACAATTCACCATCAGGCTGGAGTTTATTTTGAAAATTTCACTGAAGTGAAATTCCGGGACATTTTGCTAACCGGGACAGTCCCGGCCAAACCGGGATGTATGGTAGGTCTAATTTTTACTATTCTTTCTGATTTACTTGTTTATGGATCTCGCCGGCCGTGCTTTTGATTATGATTGCTTTTTCGTGGTGACGCAACCTTTTATGTTGCGTTGATTGATCATTGCGTGCTTGGACCGATCAGTTGCGATTGTGGCATTAGTTGGTCAAGCGCATAGAAGTACGGACGCGCTTGAAGTTAACTGATAACTGGTTCGGTCGAGTACGGTCGATTTTGAATTAACTTGTATGGTCGACTGCGACCAAATTGCTGATTCCGTGAGTCAGAAGTGACAATTCCGTATTCAGATTCGTTGTTAGGCTTGCTTCCCTTATATTTCGGTGAGTTTGTGGCTTTACTTCTTTACTAGGATTTCGTGATTCGTTAGTTATTGAACCCGTGTTGTTGTTTTGATAGAAACCTGTCTTGAAATAACACTCAGGCGTGTAATTCGAAAAAGAATAACATTATTATTTTCTGTTACTGTGACGAGTGGTTATCCAAGCCCCGCGGGTTAGCGTCGCAATAATAGGCACCTTTCGAAAACCAATACTTAATGTTGAACCGCTCACTTACAGACGACACAACAGAAACCTGCTTTACCAACTCAAGATCTCATACTTCACTGTGCATAAAAATGTCGTTCTTGGCTCATTTAAACAGTAACTATGGCAACCAACTTTTTGACCTAAAAACTTGAAATTTTTACTTCAATTTCCCGCGCTTACAACTGAAAAATAAGTCAGCCTTAGATGTTGACATTAACTCAGAAGCATAATATATTTGTTCACTACAGTAATAACTACATCAGAGTCAAACCTAAGAATATCATAAAGGTAAAACACTCTATGTGCATGATGGATAGAGTATTTACCAAGCCAAGTACGCCCTGTAGGACCACGTTTCTTGGAATATGCAATCGTCTAGTAGTGGGCAAAACAACATTACTTACTACGTCAGAAGTCACGAACACATTATTATTTCAGAATTGCAACGAAACTTGCAAAAGCATATCAATCAGTTGTTGTAGCTCCAATAAATTACTGTTACTGAGAAAGAACTGTACTACAAGATAAGTTTGACTTAACGATGAATTTTGACCTAATGATAAATTTTGATATTTTTTGACCTGATAACTCAGGAGTCGCACATTGTATCATCATGAAATTTGGTTTGTGGACCTATCATAACCTTCACATACAGTAAAAAAAATTGACTTTTGGTTGCCTTACAAATAACACATATTAGAGACTCACAAGCACATAAATATGTGAATGTAGTTGTAAGTAAAAATATACAAAATACACTTGAACTTATGCAAACATTTCCGTTCTGATTAACCCACTGTCTGCAAGTGCGCGATAATCGCATTTACGTCACTAACTTGGACCGATTTTTCTTATTTGCAGATTTAGGTTAGCATCGTTGAATGTGGGGAGGTTGAATTTGAATCACTTAATTGTGTCGTCACTTCAGCTCAGATCATACCTCTCCGAGCGTTGGCAGTGAATGGACCGCTGCTCCAGAAAAGAACAAGTTCATTTAATAATGCATTCGATCCATCAACAGCATAAGAAAGTACTTCAAAAAACGTCGCCACTTGATGTGGTCACACCACATCTATTTAAATCAGTGTTTCTCAACCCCGAGTCCGCGGACTCAAATGAGTCCGCGGAAGGCTCTGGCTGAGTCCGCAAGCACCATGG
>Ga0210059_1013506_pt1 | contig 12207 bp, 5 predicted proteins | sample Ectturendosymbi2_FD_188042 | JGI IMG/M metagenome (GOLD analysis project Ga0210059, IMG submission 188042) | Ecteinascidia turbinata endosymbiont from Florida, USA - Sample 2 (SPAdes) (version 2) | ecosystem: Host-associated > Tunicates > Ascidians > Unclassified | place: Key West, Florida...
CCCCAACCAAAAAATTTTTTTTCAAGTGTAATCTACTAGGCTGGCCGATCCGGTTGAGCCCTTGAACAGCTCTCTAGCGCAATCGACGGAGGAGCTAGGGCGTTGGTAAGGCAACCGAAAACTGCTGTTTTAGGCTGAAATCAAAGTACGAATATATCGTACCCCGGTTCTCAAAGTGTTAAAGAATGATGCTCAGATGGTGACGATGACGGCCGAGATGAAGTTTTGCGTGATGGCAAACTCCTATTACTGCCCACCACAAAAATGATTGAGTCCTAATCTTGTTCTGGCGAGTCTTGTTTTTAATCAACCTCTTCGCTATTGTGCTTATCCTCGAGCAAGGTACAACAAAAATGTTAATGCTGCGCTAACGAAATACGAAGAACTTGGAGATCAAAGTAACTTTTTTCACATTCATTCGTGGAAATTCCTGAAGTAAGGAAAACCGATGGCGATAGGCCAGATATGTTGTTGCAGCATTAATCATCGAGTCGGATTTGAACTTCTAGCCGGATTTGAATTTCTAGCCGACAAAGCTTCCGGTCTTGAGAGTTCGGATGTCAAGTTTGAAGCAAGTCTCGAAAGTTACGATCTCAACAATACCACTGCATCAGAGTCAAAATGCATTTTGATTCAAATCAAATAAGTCTTTGTCCATATTCCTCTAAGAAAACCAAACACATTTTCATTTCCTCTCCACATAATCGCAAAAAAAGGCAACCACAAAAGCTAAGCGTTACAAAAAAAATCGAGTATTATTGCAAAACAAGTTATTGAACAAATCAATAAGCAATTTTTTTTGAAATTTTGCAGCATTGTGGGTCTGTATGTTTTGGACAATGCTTTTTGCACAGGTGAGGATAGAACAATGGCGTATAATGCAAAATTTGGAGTTAGCTTTTTAAATCTATATAACTCTCAAGAAACTATTCAGCAACACTTTCACTGAGACATTGATGTATGCAATGTAAACCATTAACACAAAATACCTATGCTCTCAGTGTCTCTACAATCTCAGCACCATTACATTACAATTCAATTGCCTGTCAGTGCAATTTAGCTTAGTAGGTTAGGAAAATTAAAAAATGCAGCCAAGACTAGGATACAAAGTAGTTACTCCAGTATGTGCTAATTGGTAGAACACGAGCTAGAAAAAGAAAAAGTATTAGAATCACCACAAACGTCAGATCTTGTGGGGCAGAAAAACAAAAACTTCAAATCCTTTTTTCCTCCCTGATTCCTTCTTTGGTGAGCCCAACGGCTCCTGGTTGTGAACCACCAGTCTTAGTTAACCAACAACCACAAGCATATTTATTCAAATTAAACTATTTCAGGTACTTTTAGGTATTTGTATACATCCAAAATTGTCCCAAATGCGCACCAAAAGAGGAGTTCACAAAGTCCTGAAAGATAGCATGAGCAACATTTCCTAGTGCCTCATCAAAATGATCATCAAGTAAGGTATAGAAATTTTCTGAAAATCAATTGGCAACTGGTGAAAAGCACACCAATGTGGATCAAACAAACAATCGTTTTTGATAAACCTATAACCAGAAATTGAAAATTGTACCCCACAAAAAGAATGAATGTAGGTAATTATTTTTGAACAATCCAAGGCATGGTTTTTCTAGTGGCTACACTAGAAAAAACCAAGGTACTGTTTTTCTAGTGGCACAATCCAAGGTACAGTTTTTCTAGTGGCTACACACTAAACATAAACACACCTGATATTAACAAAAAAAGTTAAACAGGCTTTCATAAAAGTGTGATATTAGCTGTTAGTCTTACAGAAAATAACACTAAGTTCAAAAGTTCACTCTTTCCAGAACATTAATGAACAAATACAGTTACACGTAATCACATTCCATTGAATCATTTTCACCTTAACAAGGCACAGACAGCAGTTTTGCAGAAGAAAAAATGTTTTGAATGCAGGATTCTGTTACCATTGAATCAGAGTTGCACAAGGTCACAGTTTTTGACATAGTTTCCAGTATAACCAATATTAGCTGATCAAGCCCTACCCTTGTGGTTTAGATTAGGAATAACCACATTGTGGTAATACAAAAGGGCATTCCTTCTCTTGGTCTTTTGCAAGAATTGCATCTATTCTTGTTCAACAAATGGACTGCCCAAAGGACTAATTGATTAGAGCCAAGGTAGGGAACCTGCAGATAGTTTTTGTTGCGTAACTTAAAACACATCACATTAAAAGAAAGTTCCAAAATAAGCAGTTTCAAACAGTCAAGAGACATAACCTGTCACTATTCTTCTGTCTGGCATATTAAAGTGAAAACAAAGATATTATTTGTACTTTGTTGTATTTTTTATCACAGAATAAATTATGAAGTTATTATGTTCAGCATGTGATATTCAGCAATTCATGCAGCCTATAACAGTAAATAGGTTCACTGGGTTACGGCCTCAATCAACCTTTCAAAAAGAAAGAGGGATACAAGAAGTACGCTTTTATAAACAACAATATGAATACTTTCATACTTAGAACATAATGCGAAGTTTAGCATATGAAAAATTCAAAATATATTGACCTTATATTGTTCAGCTCAGAGTTGTATCCAGGATATGCAAAAATGATCACCAGTATGCATGCATTTTTGCTTCAATAATTAGATGGTTTGTACTTGAAATAGAAAAATTCATAAGGCATTTCTGACCAAAATTTAAATGAAAAATGACCCATATCTTAACCACCCTGCTTATTATATGAAGTGTCCCCCTTGCCCTTCCTTGTCTTAGCATCCATGGCAACATCAAGAATAGAGATAGACCAATATATCAGCCTGGGCGATGTAACAGGCTGCTATTGGGCTTTAACCGATATATCAATAGCGACCAAACCGGCTGGTTTTATCGGCCTCAGTAGGTGTCGACAAAATCCAGACAACTTGCACAAGAAAGTGCAATGAACCAAGTCAAAAGTTATCTTGCAGCATCGCTAGCAGAGTGCATTTTCATAAACAAGCAGACAAGATGAACCATGGAAAATGTGTCGGCCATCACAGCCGAAACAAAAGCATCATCATTAATCAGATTAATTAAAAATCATAGCAAAATATTGAATTTGCTGCAATTTGAAAAATTGTAACTCAAAAACCCTGACTTTTGAAGTTTTTGAAAAAAAGGTAAGGCACAGAATTCATTATATTTTTGATAATGAAGCAGAAAACAAGATTTTAAAATTTTGGGAATATTATCAGTATCGGCAATCGGTCCATGAATGGTCAATATATCGATATCGGCCCCAAAAAAAACATGTCGGTCAATCTCTAATCAAGAATGTTTTATTTCGATTACTAACAAAGCAAAATGCTGATTTGACCTAAGCTTGATGAAACTGGAGGCTAACCAGCTAATAATGCTAGCTTTTTCTGATAAGACTACTGACCAATTTTTTGCATTGAACAGTCCATTATCATTATCACATACCAGTGGAACATAATGCTTCATGCAAATATCAGCAAGAGCCTTAGGAAAATCAAATCCATTTTTTGGACCATCAAACAGGCAGTTCACGCTTGGACCACCATAGTTGAAAGCCAGATACTCATTGAGGAGTGTCACTGATTCATATGGATTATGAGTCTCGCCTTTGGTCTTGGTTCTGCAAATATTTTTGTATTTGCCAACAGAATAAGCAGAAATAATGGCCGCACCACCTGAAACAGAATAGAAAGATTAGTGGAATGCAACTAGTAACACACAGTATTTTTCATTCAAATACATGTGCTGCTTTAGATGTGCTAATTGTAATGTCAAAGCACTACATAAAATTGATGTCGTACAACATTTTGGTCTATTCAGGAACCCATGAAAAACACAGAAACAAACAAAAACATACCAACTATAAGCATGAACAAACACCATAACAGTTTGGTTTCCACGTGTAAAAAAAATAAAGATCAATGTTAGTAAAGCAATATTTACAAAGTTAGGTAATATACTTTGCAAGACACAGCAAAATACCATAGTTGTAAGCATAGCATTGAAAGCCATCCATCTTATATGCAGGTGTACCAGGACACCTGTTATAACCCTAATGTTTATTGGACAGGTGCCCTTTTGAATGAACACAAAGACAAAACAATGAAGATAGAGACATAGAAAAGTAGATTTGAATGGATATTATTTTTTCACAAGTATTTGTTAGTTGGAAGCCAAAGAGCATACTGCAAATCAAAAATTAAAAAATGTTGATGTGAAAAAAACAAGGAGCTATAAATAACTTCTGATGTGAATGGCTACTTTAATAGTCAAAGTACTATGCATATAAGTTTAGCAGTATCTGGGCTTGTTGTTTTTAGATAAATAAATTGTAAAAAAATGTTTTAATTAGCCTGATGGAAAAGAAGTTATAGTGTCACTACACAACTTTAAGTGTTCTTAAGGTCACAGTCTAACATCAAGGAAAAGTACAGGACAGCTTTCAGACATAAACATGTTCACAACTGCATCACACATTCCACAGCAAAAAACTTTGCAAAAAGTTTTTATTGCAAACTAAAAGACTTGCTGCTTCTTTAGAGGCTGCAAGTGTGGGCAACATTTCCACAGCTGATACAGACAATTAATACATCACACACACAGTAGGCACGTTGGACATGATATGCTGTACAAGTCACGCTAATGCAACAACTTTGAATTTACATTTTATTTGATGACTATTGATATGCTAACACTGCAGAATTTTAGAATTTACATTGTCATGACCTAGGGATTTCTAGAACTTTTAGAAACACTTTTAGATCCCACACTGCCAGTTCTAAAAATCTCTAGGTTTGGCATCCAGATATCAGCAGTATCAGGTAGAAAGCATATGGGCAAAAGTAAGACAGTGAACTTACAGATATTTGCCTGATACAGATAATCGCATATACAAGTTTGGCAAATTGACATCGTAATTAACTGGATTCATCCGTAATATTTTTGTACTTTAACAATTGGATTGACTGTTCCTTATACGCTGGTCCATAAGAAGTAATTGATTCTTGTCCAGTGCATAGTCTTTGTCCAGCAATGCTCTTTGAGTATGTTGTGGCCTAGTATTACAAGTATGAATACTTTCTAATTTAACAATAAGCTTGTTGGATATGGCTGATGTAGACCTCTGCACAAAGAAGTGTTAGAATCTAACTTACTGAAGGAGACAGTCTGAAGAAAAGATTTACTGTGGCTATCTGATGAGCAGAAAAATGTTTTGCTCTTTTTTATTTAGACCAGCTACGTCCAACCCGTGGCCCACATGCCGTCCAGTCGAAAGTTTAGTGTGGCCCAGTTTAGGTTTTCGCTGCAGTATAAGTAGTCTATATATTGACAATCTGTCCTTATTTTGATAATCTTAAATTTGACATCTTTGATGCAGGTGGTCCTCAGTGCCACTTTATAATATCTGTAGTGTAGCGAGAGATTTCCATATGTCCACTAACACCTTGCTGCAAAAGTTTATACTATATCGTTTTCTATTTCTACCCTTGTTCCATTGGGCACTTAGCTTGCCTATGAAATCATGGGCGCAATTTTGTCGTAAAATGTGAGGGGACATGTTGGTGTGAAACCAATATATTGCAAAATCTAAAGAGAAAAAGTGGGGGGACGTGGCACATTATATCCTCACTGTCTAAAAATATGTGGGACACGTCCCCCTTGTCCTGTACCTAATTGCACCCATGTATGAAATCACACTTATGGAGTGGTTAATGGTGCCAAACAGTCATGGACATTGTAGTGAGGTGCTTTCAACACATAAGCTCAAACTAAATTTAGTTTGCTGCTAAGATCAATGTAAGTCATTAACGTCCAGCCCTGGTTAACACCTTCAGTGCTGGTGTACGAAATATTCGTACTTCGAAAGCCCATGGTGTTTTGAGTGCATTTTTGCGCCACTTTGCAACTCCATAACTCGCCAGGCGATTGAGCTAGAAAGCTGTTCAAACCCTCAAAAGATCTGGCAAGTCTCTTAGTTTGCAATAAAAAGTGTTGGAAAGTATTGGATTGTTTTTTTTGTCGGTGACGTCACAAGTGGGATAAGTTTTTGAGCCGTTTTGGCTTAAGATACCCAGCCCTGGGCACCAATCCCAAGAGGGAATTTTTTGGTCCAGTTTTTATTGGAAAGTAGGCTATGATTTGAGCCTTTATAGCCCTTTATTTTCTTTCTAGCGTTTTTGGTTCAAAAGTTATGGCTTCAAAAACAATGAAATATTTAATTAGACCCCTAATTAATTTATTAATTACAATTAATAAATTTCATAAATGAAATTTTCAAAAAATTCCCTCTTGCGGTTGGTCCCCAGGGCCAGGTAACCTGAGCCACAATGGCTCAAAACCTACCCTACTTATGACATCACCCATAAAAAAAACAAAATTCAAACCTTTCCAATTCTTTAAAAATCCAAACTAGAAGACGTGCCACATCTTTTGAGTGTTTGAACAGCTATCCAGCACAATCAGCAGGCGAGTTATGGTGGTGCAAAGTGACAGTAAAAATATGGCTCATATGGATCTCAAAGGTAAAACTAACCCGGCATCAAAGGTGTTAAGGTAGTGACATAATTGGCTCAGAAAGCAATTTCAGTTGTACATAGCTGATTTAAACTTATCAGTACTTGAATGGGAATATTACAATTCCATTGATGAAAGTGCAAATATTTTGTGTAGTGGAAAAGTAAAAATTTATCGATACTATGCAACAACACTAGTTATTATTTTCTGCTCTTGTATACAGTCCACATACGTTGTATCAAAAGCAAAAAAATAGTTTTCACTTAAAAATTTAAGAAAAACCAAGTTTTACAAAATGCATTTCCAACAATTCAAAGAACACAAGCAGAGAAACAAGACCCGAAAGTACTGCCAACGAAGTTTGTCAAGTTAATTTTACTAAGTAAAAAGCAACATATGAAAATGTACATTTAAAATTTTTAAGCTGTGAAATTTGCTATAGTGATGATGTGGAGAAGCAAATGAAAGCCATGTGCAAAGCATCTGATGCTAAACATAAAATTATAAGTCGCAAACCAAGTACAATTATAAGCAAGGTAGCACATAAAGCAAATACAAGCAAAAGAAACAAATGCAATCTTAAACCACCAGTTCCTTACCTGCTATAGCAGTGGCACAGGCAGCAATTTTCCAATTTGAATCAAACAGACTTGAAGACATCTTTAGTTCACAACAAATGAAACACTTACACACTAAACAGTATCTGGAAAAAATGCCACAACATGTAAAAATAGACATATAACTGCATGCATACTAATACAAATCATGTCAAAATGAATTGCTACAAAAATGAACAGTGAAGCAAACATAGACATTATTCATCACAAAACTATGATGCATATTCAATCAGTTGCATAACAGTGTTTTGCAATAAAAGTCATCACCTTACCACACATGTTTGAACGACGCCAGCCAAATAAAACAATGATTTTGAAAAAGTCATTACCCTGCCACACTCATTTTTAAACATTCGTTTTTTCTTTTTGCATAATATCTTGTAAATTTTTGGCTAACGACATTGCTAGGTTTATGTAGTAAGCAAGTGAAACTTCCATCTAGGATTTTCCATATACTTTTTGGAGTTTATATTACAACAAACATGAAAGAAAGTTTGAAATACAAACTGCACATTAACACTTTGGCGTCCGGCCGCTTTTGGGGATTTCGGAAAAAAAAATGAAACACACGTGGCTTTGCGCAGGAATTTCTCTGGTCACGTAAGTGCTACAGACCTGGTCGAAGTATCAAGAGACGCTGCAAGTCTTCTAGTCTGCACTCAAAAAAAATTTTTTGGTTGGGGAGTGTGGATTTTTTGTGAGTGACGTCATAAGTCGAGGACTTTTAGGCCATCTTAGCCCACTTTACCTGGCCCTGGGCACCAACCGTTAGATGGTAGTATTTCGCTGAAGTTTTTATTGGAAATTAGGCTACAATCTGAGTCTTTTGATACTTTGGATGACCTGCTGGGGTTTCAGGTTCAAAAGTTATGATTTAAAGTAGTAAAAATATTTGACTAATTAGCTAATTAATTAATTAGTTTATTTTAGATCATAACTGACCCAGAAATGTTAGAAAGTCGATCAAAGGCTCAAAAGACTCGGACTCGAGCCTAGTTTCCAATAAAAACTTTAGTGAAACACTTTGGCCTAGCAGTTGGGCCCTAGGCCAGGCAACATGAGCCAAAATGACTCCAAAACCACTTTACTTATGATGTCAGTTACAAAAAATCTGCACCCCCCAACCAAAAAAGTTTTTCTCGAGTGCAGACTAGCAGACTGGCCGATCCGTTTGAGTCCTTCAACAGCTCTCTAGCGCAATTGGCGGAGGAGCTAGGGCGTTGGTAAGGCAACCGAAAACTGCTGTTTTTAGGCCGAAATCTAGGTGCGAACATATCGTACCCCAGCTCTCAAACTGTTAATGGGATTACAAAGCACTGAGATCACACGATCATGAAAAAATTAACCTTCATAACAAATTAACTACCATAAATCACTACAAAAAGTGTATTGAAACTAGGCAAGTAGTGTATTGTGTTGCGATCGGAAATCCCAAGCGGCATGTGCACAAAGCTTCGCACCGTGGCAGCAAGCAACAATAGAGATCACTCGACGATAACATTCTATTATTGCTTGTTCGCGCCACATACATATATTTTTGTTCTTCGCGCACATCTCGTTCGTGGTGAATCACACAATCAACGCAACACCACTGGAGAGGTTGCAACAATTTAAACAACGATAAGATGCAAAGGTATAATTTTTTTTTATGTAGTACACAATGATAACAATTAGCACATTTAGCAAAGCATCACATGTAACCAGTAGTTTCAATGCCCAAATTGATATGTTGAGACCTGAAATAAAGCCAAAACTAAAACAAACCCATTAAGTTAAAATCGACTGCAAGCACATCCAAGAAGTTCTCAGTCAACTTAAGGACTAACTACAAATAGCCTATCAAGGAAAACATCAAAATGACCTTATAATTATATCAACGAGCTCTATATATAGTTCTAGATACTCTATGAAATATTTCTGTCAACCAAAATTCAATCCACCTAAATCAAGTAATTAGTTATAAATGGTACTTCTGATCCACAAAAACTTTAATGCAGATAAAACGTTTATTTGTTTGATTTCAGTACACACTACAAACCTAGGACACAAAATTTCTGCTTGGTAAAAACTAATCCGAGCATAGTGTAAATTAGGACGATGCTCTCTGACATACCATCATGCACTTTTCATCATGTTCATATGAATGGTTTATAAATGTATCACAGTGCAGAACAAAATATGTGAAAACTTTAAAGGCTACAGACTATGTACTGATTGCTTAGCCAGCCTTAAAATTATATGATCTAATTAACACAAACGTAAGCACTTGACAACACAAAACATAAACACATTACTAAATGCGTTCCACAGTTTTGGAAAAAACAAGTTACAAGAACACTCTACACTATATATAAATATACTTGAGTAAATTCATCTATTTTAATGTTTTCATGTTAGCCAAAAATATTTCAGCCATTAACTTTATAAACTCATACTCATTCATGGTTAATCTATCAGATTTATGGTCTTGAACACAACAAAAATCAACAGCCAGTCTACTTGGCTGCAGCCTCAATGCTGCTTCTAACACAGCACCAGGGTGATCAACTTCACTTTTTTCATCACAGATTTTTATTGCATCCTTGAATGAAGCACAAACTGCTTCACACATAGTTTTATCAGCAACCTTTCCAGAGTGTTTTTCAGTTAGAACGTTGAAAAGGTTTTCACACAGTTTAATAAAATCAATGTACACATAGCTTAATGTGATTCCATAACGAAAAACATCAAATGGTACCATTTCACTTGCTCTGCAATTTATTTTACGCAGTAACAAATGTTGCAGTTCTTTCTTGTTGTTGCAGCCAATTGCTTGCAGTATCTCTTCATACATACTGCCAGTCAAACCAGGTCTGTTCAATGCAGCTTTTTTTGAATTAGGATTTTTTGCAACACTTGCCACATCATATGCAAGAATCATGTTAGTTTGAAAAGATGGTTGGGAGTGATGTGTCAACTGCAAATGCTGAAGTACCCGAGACACTTTGTCATTCCTGTCACATCCAATCACGGAATCAAAATATTCTGCAAGAAATAACAGCGGCTCTGATGGCTTATTTTCAACCAATTTTAGCAAGGCGTGTCTGATATGATGGGACACCTCAGCTCTGTCCAAGTAATCCTGATGAATTTGACGCTTGTCCTCAACAGACAAGGCATCTTTCTTTCGGTCTGTCATGAAGCAAGCAAGCTACTGCAGTACTATGTACTACTAAGCTTGGAGGGTATCAATCAGCTGGCACACGATCAACGAATAACGATACACACACGACAGTGCGCAGTGCCGCTCTTCCTTTCACGGGTCAGTGAAGATAGCTGCTTTTTCCAGGACCAAAAAACAGGCACAAGTTCACATGCGTAAAACGAGGTCAAGCCAGTTTGTCCAAACGTTTCAACGTTTCACAGTGAGTATACCTTTTCTTTCTCGCTGCGAAGAAAGTCGTGGAGCAATTTTGCAACTCGCCGCTGTGGGAATCGCGTCACGAGGTGAATGATCAGTCACTTTTTCAGACACGACTCCGCTCCTGTCCCAAAATTTTTTAATCTGGATTCGGATATTTTTCAAATTTGAGAATCCGACTCCTGTTCAGACTCAGGTGTCAAGCGAAATTTCTGACTTGCGAAATTTCTTTCTTCACGCCATGTGCGCATACACAGAGTAATATTCTACATGTGAAAAACGCTGAGAAAAATGATGATTAGGGCTTAGGGTTTGGTGTTTAGGTTAAGTGTGTCGGGTTAAGTTTCGGTTAGATTTAGAAAAATAAAAATAGTTGAGGTCTAAGAATAGGTCCAATATTTTTCAGTGGTCATAGTTATTCCCGTACTGCAGCTTGTCATATGTATCAGACATCTTACCAAAAAGATTTATTTTACATAACACTCATCAAAAAAGTAATCACCAAACTTTATTCCTTTACTCTGAGAAGCAAAATAATCGACAAATAACAATAGGTCAGAAATTTCGCTTGACACCGGCAACCATCGATCCAACCAAGATTACCCATGTTTTTACTTTAAGAAATGACCACGCATACTCCTGCTACTGCTGAAATTGAAAAGTTACTCTATATCGGAGCCCGGTTTTTCACAAACTTTTGACTCCAGCCCCAGGTCCGAAAAAAAACACATGATTCTGCTTGAATGACTCCGGCACTCCGGTTGCATGGCCACCTCTGACCAGAAATGTGCGGACTGTCATTATTTGTGATACTGATCCAGACCTAGGGTTGTATTATCTGGTTAACAGTTGTTAACCGTTATCCGGGTAATGCAACCCTAGGACTGGATCGGTTAAAAGCCAAAGGCATTTCAAAAAAGCCAGAATTTCAAAAAAGCTTCAAAAACACCAAAATGGCCACCCTGAGAATTGATTGAAAAGCTGATTTGTGCAGTCGTGACAATGGAGGTCGATGGTTCAAAAGCAGAGATAGTCGTAGACATAGGCATAGCCAGGGGGGCTATTGTATCGGTCGGTAGATGGCGCCACATATAAATAAATGGTCACCGCTAGATGGTGCCCAGGAGTAACAAGTCACTGGGATAGTCACCACAAGCGAATTATCGTAGTTCACTTATCCTTATATAATGATAGTGCAACCTAGTAGTAGTAGAGTGAAGTCAGTGATGGATCTCTATTGCTGCTGGTTGCTTTCCTGGTAGTTAATGCCCCGAATTGCCATCTTTCTCTTGTGCTTGCCTCAGTAATTCAAGGCGATGCAGTCAACTGCAACACTTTGTACCTCCCAAATTTCCAGCATATCTAGGCATTTTGTGCATTGAGAAGCGACGCCCATTAATTTTTAAATTCACACTGAATTTTCCTTTAATATTCACACATTTTAAAAAGTCATTCATTTTAATATTCACACTGAATTTTCCTCTGACTGATCCTCAAAAGCTGACTTTTCAACCTTGCCTTGATTTATGACTGTCTTGTCATACGCGTGTAGCAGGCACATTGCCTACTACAACTAAAATATTGTACAACAAGACAATCCACAAAGAAAATAAAAACTACACAACAATAGACTAATGGAATCCAACATCAGAAGACTGAAATAGCTGCTGAACA
>Ga0210059_1013507_pt1 | contig 12207 bp, 7 predicted proteins | sample Ectturendosymbi2_FD_188042 | JGI IMG/M metagenome (GOLD analysis project Ga0210059, IMG submission 188042) | Ecteinascidia turbinata endosymbiont from Florida, USA - Sample 2 (SPAdes) (version 2) | ecosystem: Host-associated > Tunicates > Ascidians > Unclassified | place: Key West, Florida...
AGTTATCGAAACGTTTGCAATATGTCGTTTGTATCGTTTCCTTTGGGCCGTGAGTTTCATTATAAGGCTATTTAGCACATCCACTTTGCGTGTACCAAGCTTATTTTCATCTGAACTTCATTGTATCGTTATACCGTACACACGTCAATCCGTTTTTGCTGAGTGGCCTGATACAAAACATCTTTGTGACAAATAACTGAACGGCCTTTTTGTAGTGAGGATGGTCGTGGGCGCAGCTAAACTTCAAAGCAAGGGTGGGGGACCTGCGGCCGGCGTGAACATTTAAAATGGCCTGCATCAGAAAACTTATTACCTAAGTTACAACACAACATCGAACTCCATCATAACCAGATAATTAGACAGTTAGTCAAGATAAGTCTTAAGCGTTCCTAATAGTTTTCTATCCTTGTTTTCTCAAGGAAGATAAAGTAAGAATTTTAGCATAAAATTAAATATTTTTGCTGCCCTCCACCGATATTCCACGTTTCACGCGGCCAGTGATAGTAAATGGGTTCCCTAACCATGCTTTAAATGTTGCGTAGTTCCAAGTACATATAATTAATTCGCACAAGATGTTGGTGAAGGTATTCTAAGGATACAAAAATGTACGAACGGATATGACCATAACTTTGTTGGTTTATTTGCAGATGACGGAAGAAGTGCACCTACATTAGTCGCAAGTTGCAGATTGCGTTCCATCCGTTTGTGGATGATGATTCTGATGAACTGTTAAGTGTCTTATAATATCTTGATTGTGTTGGTTAGAGTATTTCTACATTTTGTTGATCTTACAGTACTTACTTTTCAGAAATTGTGCAAACAGCATTCCAAGCTTGAATGATCACCCAACATATCACACACTTAATGAACCCTGATGTAGGTCCTGGCCTATATCGGATTCTGGCCTCCCAGTGTGGAATTTGGTCCGCTGCTCCTACTGACAATTACACAGGTCTTCCAGCTGAGAAGCATAGCGACTTTTGCTGGAGCATATTAAATTTATGTTTTCGCCTACTGATAAAATAAACATTGACCTCAAAATTTTCGAGAATGTTTCTTTTAAAACCTACGAATTAGAGAAGTTAACAGTTTAAAATCATTTACGTAGTGTGGAGATACCCGGTAGAGATGCGAAGTTTTTTAATTTTTTACGAGCATCAGTGAGTAAAGGTATCGCCACATTCATTTAGAATCCATGTTTTGTTTTCTGCAGTGCGTTGGTTTTCGGCTTATCTTCAACTCCGAACGTTCTTCTCAATCATTATTTCACAGTATCGCACCGTTTGCAAAATAGTTTCATAAAATAATTAATAAAATTATAATTTTACGTGGTTTACCAAAAGCATAAACGTATAGTTTCCGCATTTATTATTTTTTTATATCTGGACATTTTTTCCGGATTATATCATAGAAAACCCAAGCATCAGAAAAAAAATAATTATTGGAATATTTATATAGTCAAAAAAGTGAATGAAGCACCAGAGATATTCAAACGAAAATCACAGGTTGAGTTTGAATCTGTTTGTGCTTGTTCAAAATTGATAAAAACAAACAAAAGCTAACCCTTGCAAATCTGGTACCAGTCATTATTACGCAAGATACTTTAGGACTAAGTGACGCTTTTTGGAAGTTTTTGAAAATATGTGAAGTATTTTATCATGCAATCAAAATCACTGGTATTTAAAAAAATTCTGCTTACTTTTCGCACGTTGGTTGAAGTATCAAATCTTTAACAAATTTACAACAACTGGTATAAAGCATCATGTAACTAGCTTCCACCTAGGAGATTGAGTTAAATACATTAGCAATTTTCATTTAATAAGAAAATACAAATATAAAAATATGTGAGAATGCACTCAAATCAGTTGCCTTGGTGGAGACTAGTGACTTGAATACAAACACGTGCAAGTTTGAATTATCGCAAAGCGAAGAAAGCAGAGCCCTGCAGCCGGCTGATTCCGGGAAAGCTTGGAGCAAACCTAGAATTTTCGAAGCATTGGCCAAGTTTCATTTCTTCATAACAGGTTCTGTGCAATACTTTAATTCAACCAGGAACAGGCTCTTGTTGATTTATGGTTCAAAACATCGTTGAATGATGAAAAACCTATTCAAAGCATTTCCTCCATATCGCAGGAGCGTTGGCCAAAAATATTTGTTATAAACACAAATATATCGACCATTTCAACAATTTCAAAACCAGACAAAGCTATAGTTTGCTTCTCGACAAAGAAGATGCAAAAAACTAGTTGGAACCTGAAAATTTTCCTGGCAAATGTTAGCGAGAAGATTGATGCAAGAACATGGTCAAAACGAGATTTTCAAGCTATTTCAAGAATCGACATCATATCTATGTTTGAGAGGAAATGAACTGAATCTCCAAAAATTTCGGGGAGTTTTTGGAGAGTTTTGAACGCCTGGTAGGACATGTATCACATTCTCGCTGCGGTGAGAGAGCAACCTTTGGACAACAAAACTTACCGTAAACAGTACAAGCAATTTTATATGCATTTGGATAACTTTTCCAAATTTGCACAATTTTTATTTGTGGACTGAGCAATTTACTTTTCAAAAATTGCAACTTACGAAATGTTTACCATTTATTACTTATAGTGACAAGGTATACTTCTGTGCATATTGCCTTTTCGCTTAAAGCACATCAATATTTGAAGAAAAGATGCTGCATAAGTTCGTAACGAAAAAGTGTTTATGTTGACGTCAACGCCAAAAAAGATAAAGAGCCAGTTTTGAAGTATTAGAAACAGGACAGGTAAGATTCTTTAGGTGAAGATAACTGAAATTTGCTCTGTCAACCGTTTCTCAAAAAGTGACAACAACAGCCTTATAATGATGGTACCCTGTTCTTTCTTCAACTGAGGTCAGTGGACGACCTTTCCTTAGTTCCAGCTGACTACATTACTAAAAAGATCATATACAACTCTCTAACCTGTATAAACAAGACGTGTGCGGGTATCGGTTGGACAGTCTCTTCGTCCCCATCTAGTGTAGGTAACGCCACCAACTGCAGAATTAAAAGACAGTTCGCCTTGAAAGTTTTAAGCCGTTATTACGTTTTCCATTTGTACGTTTTTCATTGTAATGCTCGAATCAAAATTTTTGTAATGGTTAGTCGCACTATAAGACATGATCTGCTTACCGAATGAGCGCGTCACAGCAACTGGTTCCACGTTTTGATTCTGGAAATATGACATGTTTCGTTTTTAAACAAAATCCTTGCAACAAAAGCAGGCTAAATCTTGTCAATAAAATTTAAACAATAAATTTTTTTGAAAATATTGTACATGACAAAATTCATTTTCCTGTCTAGTCTTCAAGAAAACTCTAAAAAACATTTCATTGATGAACAATTGGCGAATAATTGCTGTTTGATTCAGTTAACACACTAATTATTATGAATCATGGTGTATCTCTCAAATCCCTTGCTGTCTACATCAGTGTTTTTCAAACTTTGTGGGTCCAAGGAACACTTTTCGTATTGCTTTCGTAATATAGAGAAGTTTCAAACACTATAGTGTTCCGCAAATCACCGGTTGAAAACACAGGTTTACATACTTGTCCGGATCGTTTGTGGCGTATTTTGCCAGCAATCGAGCTTTTCGATGCAGCTGCTGCTCCCGTGTCCCGTTTAGCACGTGATGCAGATGCTCTTATCTCCGACTTAAGCTCCAGAATTTCATTTTCCAACCTTTGAGACACGAGATAATGCAGCTTTATTTCACAACAAGCAACATTTCGCGATTTGAATACAGTACACGAAGAATGTTTGAGAAAGTTTTATGAAATACAGTAGTCTTTTTCATCATTTATAAACCTAGACTTCTTCATTTCAAACATTTTTAAGTTAAACATTCCCCAGTTGAAAATGTCTAGAAGCAACTGTTCGTTAGTTCTGCAAACCGCCAAATCATTCTTGTCAAACGTTCCCAACTGCACGTAGGCAACACGTGCTACTTCCGACCTGGAACTTTAATATTGCCGTAAAAACTGTTGCATTGCATGTTTTCAACAGCGCGGTTTAAATGAGATGCTGCTGAATCTCTTTCAGCAAGAAACTACTCTTAGATTTAATGATATGTGGCTACACATCTTTGGGATCATCCATGTTGTCTGACATGCTGTACTCCGACTTTGCAACAGTACTGAGCAACATATTAACGTTTTATCCAGGCCCGTGTGCTCGTGAAAGCAACATGTCAGTTTTGAATAATATTAACTTTGTTTCTAGTTTCTGAAACGGACTGAAAATACATCATTTAATCAAATTGTTTTTTGCCGCAAATATAGCAAATACGCAACAGAGGAAACTTTGCTTTAGTCTTCAAATTTTGGTCAAGCTACTGGTTGTCAAAAATAGATTTTTGACAAACCAAAAAATTTCATTGTGTTACTCAATGCAGTATAAAATGGTGTCGTGTCTTATCGTGCAGCAGCATCTTCTATGAGGGAGCAGCGTCTTCTATGATATTTCCACAGATGCGTCTACCCAACAGTCCATACATTAAATGCATATTCTGAGATGAATAAAGACTAACACAGCCTTTGTAATGCTGCTTGTGTAATAACACTTTTCAAAAATGTATACGTTTTAGTTCCGATATTGCAGATGTACATTGACTGTGGCGACAGTAATCAGTGGTTTCCCATTGTAAAGTCGTCACAAAGTTAAAGGAGTACTGAGCAATCAATATTCGCAGGTAGAAACGTTTGTGTTTGTGATTAGGTATCTTTGAGATTATAGAAAAGACGTTACTGAAGGGTACTGATCATAGTCATCACACATGGCGGTACAGAATGAGCGTGTTCCACAATTACACCTTACATGTTTTCAAAAAATCGGGCAAAAATTCGTCCAAATAAGGCAAATTTTTTTCAAAAATTTAAATTATTTTCTTATAAATCTGATATGTATTGCATTTTTGAAAAAGCAGTGATGATATTTCCGGGAGGTTAATTGCAAACACTTTTTTAGACGATGGCGACTGAGCAAATGTTCAACCTGATCTTGGGTGCATTGAGTGTACGTACCCTTAAAAACGTGATGTGATAGTTATATGCTCCGTCAAGGCTTGAACTCTAACCCGTTTATCCTGCTGGAAGACACTAATGCAGGGGTGGAAAAATGCGGTCGATCATTCGCGCCTCGTGACCAAAAACTTGGCGTGCGCGAATAGGATTTCTAGCGACATAGCAGGGCCTGGTGAATAAGTTTAAGTTCAATATTATGGCAAAGCTGATATGTGTGCGTTACAAAAAAAATTGCACGCTACCTAAATTCAAAGAATATTTTGCACTCGTACACGAATGCCAACTTTGGTTGGTTTTTGCTCATTGGCAGTAATTTACCACTTTCTTCTGTTTTCGGTCAAAAATCCGAAATATTGGGCAAAAATATTTCGCACTCCCAAACATTCTTATTCCCTTACGTTTGCGGCTATAAGACTGCTTCAGTTTGACTAAACTGCTTTCTTTCACTAATTACAATTAAATGATTTTATCCTGTTGTTTAAGTTAAAAAGCCGTATTATCGTGGTAAACCACTGGTGACAAGAAAAGCATTCGTATGCCAACTAAAGGCCCCAGTCGAAACAACGAAGCACAATGCAGCAAACCTCATCACAAAGGGTTCTCATGCAAGCTGTTGCACACATCCATCAAATGTAGCGTTTAGCATAAGGCAAATAAGTGCCTTAATATAAGACAACTGATCTTGTACAGTCCACAAAGAATTGCTTTGTGTTGCCTCTACCACAAATTTTAAGCATTTAATAGAACGGGGGATAATTTGTTGCTTTGACTATACCATTTGAAATCTGTTGTATCCGGTTCACCGCCTGCGAATCGACAGTTAAACTGCGGGGCACGAGACCATGCCAAGCACGTGCTTTACTGACTGTGAATGGTATCTGATACCCAGTGGCAATGGGAAAATTAACTACTATCGTTTTTCTCAATGCTAGTTGCAGAATTGCTCCACACTTGCTTTGAAGCTTTGAGCTATGAAGCCGCAACTCAAGCCTTGACATGTTGTCAGTCTTTGTAAACCAAATATTACACTGAAGATGTTCAAAAAACAATAGAAAAACTTGTCTCTCACGCGTTTGTTCTGGAATTGAATGCAGTTCCCACAAAGTAGCAGCTGAAGCACAGTAGGCCCAAACCAGCCAAAGTGAACAACGCTTTCAATTGAACGATTGATCGCAACTTCAGTGGAGTCTGAATTCTACTAAAGCTTGTACGATGATGCAAGCTTGTTCTTTCCATATCTTGCAGTTTCGTTATAACCTACCGATGTTGCACTTTCGAGTCACACTTATTACATAAACCTCTGAAAAAATGATAAAAATTGGATTCATACAAAACATCGGACTCATATATACATAAATAAATATCAATATAGGTTGTTTTGAGATTTTGCAAGATCATTTTGTATCAAATCCGCCAACTTGGCTTGCACTGTAAGCTTTGAAAAAAGCAATCCAGGTTTGGGTATAGATTTATCATTTATTCCAATGACGAGCTGAATTTCTTCACCTCATCGAAATACTATTGATGAAGGAACCACAATTATTTCATGATGGTTGCGAATTCTATTCTATTGTTATTTCAGTGACGAAACATTATACAGCACATCAGACCAGGTGGAAATTGTTGCACGTCACTTCATCGTATTGGTTTTGCGAAAAGGTTGATGCTTCCTCCGCGTCGCGTTACAGCGACGAGGATCAGCTCATCCGTAACGGTCATCTGCACATGAACAGTCATAGGGATGCGCTGATGTATCGTCATGCTGGTGGCGATGCGCTTTATGTTTTGACAGCAATTCCACCGCTATTTTACTCAACGCAGATACAGTGGGCCACATTCACTTGAAACAAGGCATGCCACATGTGAAGCAACTAAAATGTCCACATCTAATGGTTTTGAGCAAACACATCGAGTTATTGTACCAATGTTATACCTAATGTGCTTGTTTCGTTAGATTCTTTATCAAATTAACATAGCACTACAGTTTTCTCGACAAATCGATTCTGCGTCAAAATACCTTTCAGCAATTTACATTTCTTCCATTGCTTCAATTGCCGTTGGGTTTTAATTGCACAGTACAAAACTCAATCATTTATCAGAACACTTTAGATAATGCTCGCGCATTAATGCTTGCAATAATGTTGCACGTTTGGATCTGTGTTGCCAACGATGCGTAATAAATGCTTGGGATATTTCAACAGGCATCATGATATGCTACCTGAACGGCAAGCAGCAAAAGTAATGGAAATGCTTGACCGATGCTTTGGCGATATCTCAAATTTGTTCATATCATATGTATCAACGCAATTTCCTTTCTCTATCACATGCATCAACGCGTAATCATCACTAACGGTCAATTTTCATTTTGTAGGCCTTTATACACATGAATTGGAATGAAAAAGTTTTCTGAAGAAAATTCCATGTGTTTCATAGTCCCCGAAGCTGCATCGTTGCATGGAAACTTTATGCATGAAAGGATAGTATGACTTATCACTAGAAAGACAAAAATTTCAGCTGCCTCGCTTGTCGCGTATTATGCTACAATATGCTGTCTACAAGAATTTTTATACCATATTACATGGCCTACCTTGCAGTGCCACAAACTTTATGGCTGAAAACTCAATCCTGCAAGATCGGGAAAAACAAAATTGTAGTGATGGTTTTAAAATACTCGGTATCATGCCGAAAATTGCAAACCATATTTCGTGCTTCATGCTTTTTTCACACGCTGGACGTGTTCAAACCAGGGCTTTTAAATTGATAATGTGCACTGCATGTTTCTTGATTTCTGTTCTTCGTATGTTGAAAATTGTTTTTAATTTTGTTTTGAAAAGCGTCTGTACCTTAATTGCTGTACATTGGCTTTGTGATGGCCTTTTAATTAAAACAACTTTGCCGAAGCTCTGTCCATGGCACGTTTACTCAGGGATGCAGTGCTAGCAAAAAAGATGTGGGAACGCATCCAAAAAAGTAGCCATGTCAAAAGAGTTTCCAACTAATTTTGAAGCAAAATGTGAAATAGGAGTGGGAACTCCGTTCCCACGCGTTCCCGCCCCACTACCCTCCGGCGTTTACTCCATTAACCAATATGGAGTTGTCCACAAAAATGCTATAGAATGCTCCACTTCATTTTTCTCACTTTCAGCAATTGGTAGCAGTAGCTAGAGTAAAAGTTTCTCTGATATCAAACTACCCCAAAAATTCTTTCATTAAATTGTTACCAAAATTAATGGTTGAAATGATTCATATAACTGGCACTTTACGCCGCAGCTGCGTTTGAAATTGTTCCCGCGGTACGTTTGAACTCAGTAGACGCTAGGCCACTTCATCATTATGGTTCCTCTCAAAAGACTACCTGCAAATGTTAATACGTCATTATTGTGTATAAATCATATGAACTAAAGCACAACAAACAAGTGTGAGTTACTGAAACACCTGTGACAGATGCAGAATTCTACAACAGCAAATGAATGCACACAGCTTTACAGAGAGCGCAGGGTGTAGTGGGGCGGGAACGCGTTGGAACGGCGTTCCCACACGTTTTCAATGTTTTGCATTAAAATGAGTTTGAAGCTGTTTCAAAATGGCTAGTTATTTTTGGACGTTCCCACACCTTTTTGTTAGTACTACATCCCTGGGAGAGCGTAAGAGAGTACATCCAATGAGAGATGATTTGATTAAACTTACGGCAAACTTTTGTTTGCATGAACACAATGCACATTTTTGAGTACTTGTAGGTCACATAAAATCACGTGCCGGACAACATTCGGCCTGAGGGCCTTGTGCTTGAAACAAACTGATGTCACCAGTAATACTCGCTGCAATTAAATTGACCATTAAGTAATTACCTGGGATAACATAAAAACGTAACAGATGCCAGGGAGAAAATACTTGTAAGTTTTTTCTGTTCACTGCGTATTTTCACAAATTTTTCTTTGATGTAAAGATTTTTTATTCAAAATATTTTGAACCTATCGGTGTTTAGCATTCTACAAAAACAGCTATAAGAATAAATTTGGCTAGCTTAGTATGAGTTTTTCAAGGATCATTAATCAGTAAGCCAATGATAATTTCACAGCATCGATTGTCTGCAACTTTGCATCTAACATTTTCCTTCATCGTGATGAAACTGACAAATTTTTAAATTATGATTGCACGACTGACACAGTATTGCAAAACCAGCTCTGTAACAGAAGAAATCAAAGGTTATGTTACTGCGACCGGAACAAGAATAGATATTGTAGGCCTACTCTGCACTGCAGATGCAGACAAGTGCTGCAGTGAAATAGTTAAAAATTATTATTGAGTAAACTGCTTTTACCAACCAAACAGTCATGATATTACAAACAATTGTGTACTTACAAGTAGGACACTGAGCATCAGAAAAATAATATCTTGCTATATATATGCATAACAAAGGCATAGGCTGCAACTTGTATGGCGACGTCCCATAAATCCACCACTCAAATTGTTAGCAAACTAAACGTACAAATAACAACTGATGTGTGAAAGCTAACAACTTTTGGTTTCACCATTTAGTGTTGCACTGGAAAAGCATACGTACGCTTTATCCGAAGGCCCCAAAGCAAAAAACTCTTCAAAAACACATAGTAGCTTTTGGTTGCAATATTTTATTGGGCAGAGTTAATTTGTGTTGCAACTAACTGATGTTTACGTTAGCTCTTGAAATATTCATTCTTCAAAATTTTCGTTAAATTGTAAACATATTTATAAATAATAGTCATATAAAACTCTCCTTTCATGTGAGAATGTCAGTTTGATCACGATGAAGCAAAACGTGAGTTACAGGCAACGGATGCTGTGGCATTATAATTGGTTTACAGTTTAAATAATCCTATTCAGTGAACAAGGCTAGCTTCAGCAATTATGACATACGGAACTTGGACATGAAGTAGGCGCAAGAAGACATTCGGTATACTCGCAAATCACAGCAGCCGCGCACAACTGTTTGTCTATTGGGAGGATAATATTGCACACTGGTCTATTGTATCTGTAGCAATAGTAACGACTGCAAGACCTCTAGGCATGTTGAAAATGCCAGTTCAAAATTTCAGTGCTAACTAAATTCAACTCACCGCTTGTGGTTTTCTTTCTATTGGCAGTTTCATTTATCACGACTTTATTTTATGACCAACTTGTAATTGAACATGAATTTACACAGAGATGACAAACGCTTACTTTACAAGAGAACACAATTCAATTTGCGAGAAAACAAAGTGCCAGATTTTCATTCAGACTGACAGGGTTTAGCTTTTCCATTACTTTAACCCAGGTTTCATTGGTCTGTAACCTGAAGAGAACTATATCTTTGACACTTTCGGCCACCAGGATGAACAGCTGATCAAAACATGTGGTTCTATGTTCCCCTGAAAATCTTACGAATGTTCGCCAAGAATTCGTTTTTCCGCCTCTAAATTTGTCGATTATTGACACATGTACGCACGTGCAGTCGTGAAACCGGAACTGAGCCGAACAGCACGCAACACAATAAGTAATGAAACGACAGTAAAACAACAGGAAGGCATTGGAAAGTTGAACTAATAATACATAATGAAAGATGACCTCGTCGCGGAAGTTCACTTGCACAAAAATAACAGTGCAGTGAAATGTGATTGGTCAACGCTCAGCTCAAGTTGGCTCGAGACAGCAAGGAAAAGAAACGATGGCGTGCAAATCTTTATTAAGCCCTGTCTGTAACGATTCGCGAAGATTCACGTAATGTACACATATTTCAACAGAACACAAACAAAAGGTCCAAGCAAGGTACTTGAAAGTGCACAATGCATCAGTAAAGAGCAGTGTATGGCTTCAAAATTAGCTTCAGCGAGGCACCTGACATTTGCTGTCAACCGATCTCTTGCCAGAGTTTCAGTGATGTTGCCAGCATCAAAGTCGGAACCTACGTCAAAATTTCCTAGTGCGTCAAGCTTCGTTTTCGATATTGCGTCAAGCTTCGTTTATATGCATTGTCCGCAATGATGAAACTGGTTTATTCCGTTTTTCTTCTGTTGAAATGTTGGAGGTGACTATAGTCAACGACGTTGCATCAACTTCTTGTATAGACACTGGGCACTTATTTGTCGGTAGAGACGAACAAGTGTTTGTCATTAACGAGCACATCGATTAATTTGTTCTTGTGCTTTGCAATGTCTTGATTGCCGCACGAGCTCGTTAAAAGTAGCACTGTTGTAACTCGCGGGATCATTCTGCGACAGTTGTCTGGTTTCTCGTGAATACTTGTCAACAACAAATATCTACATTTTGAACGCATGCTGAGCGCGGCATAATTTTCAACAACAGAAAATCGCATACCGGCTGAGGGCAAACCAGCTGCTAACAAAAGTTCGACAACAACGCAACATACATAACATAGGCTCTCTCACTACTTGCAAACTATTCGATCAATAGAAAGCATTGTGCGCTTCGCGAATAACAAATCTCCACATTATTCGATATATGACGTAGGCATCATCATCTCACTAACCACCTAGCGCTAACAAGTAGTTGAAGCATTCACATTTCTCAATTGATTTATCGTTAAGTTTTTCACAAAAACGCAGAAGTTGTTCTAAGATTGTTTGTTAGCCACATGAACTGAGGTGCATATGATGCTTGAAAACAAGCAACCATCTGACTGAAACATTTTAAAATGGAATATAGAACACATCTCAACTCCCTTGCGTTTACGTATGGCTTGCATTGCAGAGAGGGGCAATGTGTCTCAACCATGTACAAGAGCTCTCCTGTTTGATCTCCATTGGAACCAGGCACCACATGACGTGTGTCATCTACACATATATAAGATCCAGAGTGTTAGTGACTGTGAGCTGATTCTACAATGTATCCGGTATATTCCTTAACCCAACCATCAGGACAAGTGTCTTTTCCATGTATCACCAGCTGGATACAAGAAAAAGATATTGAATCATTCGTTTCAGTAATACAAACGTACAGAAGTGTAAAGTGCTTTTGCCGAAAGAACAGTCTGTCTTCCTTTGAATTTTGATAAAATAGGTCAGCAAACAGGCATGAAACCGGCTCTGGTTGAGCTGTCTTGCAGCCATCATCATGACCTGCAAACGTACGCAGTCTAGCTGTTGGGGTAGGCGTCTTCCAGTTATACTTGCATAGTGTTATTCCTTG
>Ga0210059_1013508_pt1 | contig 12207 bp, 5 predicted proteins | sample Ectturendosymbi2_FD_188042 | JGI IMG/M metagenome (GOLD analysis project Ga0210059, IMG submission 188042) | Ecteinascidia turbinata endosymbiont from Florida, USA - Sample 2 (SPAdes) (version 2) | ecosystem: Host-associated > Tunicates > Ascidians > Unclassified | place: Key West, Florida...
TGTTTTAACTTATTGTTACTAGTTGGTCTTGTTTTGTTTGTGCTTACTCTAAATGCTTATTTACAGTACGGTACTGTCAACGTTAGCTCAAAATGTTTTTCACGCAACCTTTGTCTTTGTTTCGTAATAATCACTGCTTTGCGTACTTCCACTCGTTTTAACTTTTAATTTACTTGGACTGAAGATGCCGCATGGCGAAATCGATTTCCATTAAATAACATCAATGCGTGCTGATTTTTGTTACTGGTGCAGTGTGCACAGACAGTGCTGAAGTTCTTCGTCGTTTTGGAGAGTTTTTGTAATCCACTGCATGGCCGCACTAGATCTCGGGGCAGGTGTTGAGCAGCCAATCGATTGTCTCCATCGTCCAGAACCGTCAGGCCGCGCAGTCCACGGGTAGGTCGATGGATTGGAGTTTGGAGGACAACAGGCTCGACGGTTTATTCTTCTGCGCCACGCTCACAAGCCGCAGAAGTGCCATGCCGCATTTGTGCAGGCAGGAGCGAAAAGGCCTGACACTGGTGCGGAGGCCCGTAGTGTCCAACCCCCCCGCACCGCATTCCATCGGTGATCCGCCCAGAGCACCGCACGTATGCTGTTGTTATCAGATGAACTGATGAGTTGTTATGCGGCGGGCACAAGGCGCCGTGCATTCCCACTCGGTGGATGGGTGAGTGCTGAGTGGAGCAGACGTCTATGCTCCGTGGCACGGCTTGCTAGGGACAGTGTGGATCCTTTGCGACGAAGCTCAGCAGGTTGGATGCCCGCGGGAACAGGAGGGTTGTCCGCTGGTGTAGGACACAGGTGTCCTGTCACAATTCGCAAGGCGTCGTTGATTGCAGGGTCAATGAGGCGGGTATGAGCACTGCGGCACTATGAAGATAAATCCTTTGACAGCGTAAACGGACCGTATTAAAGATAAGCAGCTGAACAAACTAAATGCGCAAACTAATATCCAAAGCATGATCCACCCTCTTTGAAATAATTCTTGTTCCCCACTTTTTTGTCAAGTTTCGGTCTTCATCGAAGATATCTTGCTATTCCACTTCGTCCGATTGTTTTATTCCTCTTTTACTAGGCACGTAAGTTTCATTTACCGATTTTGTGCCTTCCTTTCCACGTTCACCATTAAAGCCGCACCCCTAGAGTACGTCGCTCAACCTCTTTCAACTTCAGGACTCTCTTTCTGCTTGAGCATCCCACTGCCAGCTTTGTGCTGAGTCACCCCTCGTTGCTCGTAGCTGGGATTTCACAGCTTTGGTTTTGTTGCTCAGTAATTGGCGTCAGATAGTTTGGATTTTCGGTTGCATGTGAAAACGTATTTCCCAGTTTTTCTCACCGCAGTTTATGTTTTTGATTTATTGTAATTTTAGTCTTGAGTTTGCTTGCTTTTGCACTTCACCATTTCACCCGTAACTAAATGTTTTCAGACTTCACGACTAAGGGTGCGTAGAGTCAGGTGAAATCGATTTCCTATTTTTAAAAATTTGCTGGTTGCTTCAACTGCATCACCTCTGTGGAGACTAATTACTTGAACGCAGAAATGTTGAAGTCCGTATCATCGCAATGTCATGAAAGCAGAGCCCAGTCCGCTGATCACTCTGAAAGTTTGCAGCAAACATAGAGCTTTTAGAATCTGGTACGAATGCGTAAAATTTTATCCATGTGCAAAATATTAACCACTTAAATATACATGGACGACGAACTTAATCCAAGTAAATTCGTAATGAGTGTGCATCATATGCGTTGTGGAATACTTGATTAATGGTGTTATTTCAACAATCACAAAGGCAAGTAAAATTAGAATATTTCTCTGTTACATATTGCGTTTGTTGATGATAAACAACGCCTGCCGCGATCGGAGGGTATCTTTACGCAAATCAATCAAATTTTATTTTTACACGTGATTAATCAAAAATCAATCAATTGTATTTTTCACCAATTGCATTTTTACACGATTTTTCATGAAATATGATTTCATGAAAGTATGACATGCCCTGCTTGATATGGCGTTTGATATCACATTCCACAGCGTAGAGCCCCTGCAAACAGAATGGCACCCTTGTTTTGCCGATTTTAAATGGGAAATTATTAATATTTTTTTTATCAAAAATTTTTCATTTCTTTTCGACGCTTTTGTTTGGGTTTTTGACATACACAAAATCGTGCGACTAATGCGATTGAAAGCCTTAGTTTTTTGTGGCCATCTTTGCGCACCACTTTTTCTTAAGAAATGCTTGTTTGAAAATTATCTGGTCTCCCGGGACTCACGAACGAAATGCGAAAAGCGGCCTATAGCGGGTTACATGCAAATCTCAATTATTCGGTTTGTATTTCCGGTTATAATGCGGCATCTTGGACGAGGTTACTGTTATGACTACTGTGTAACGGGACTTTTTGTCGACAAAGTTATCTTCTCCGTCTGTGACTGTTCCACAACTGGCCGTGCATTTATTTCATGCAGATTCGACATAATTGGCCAACTCATTGTGTCTGCGATTTGTGTCGTGACGGCACATTGCTGTTCTGGCGATTTTTCGTTATCCTCAAGTTGTCGTTCTGTCGCAAATTCAAGTGTTGCTTCGACAAGCTAGTTAGTGACGATGAAATCCCTGAACGCCTCACTCACGTAAAAACAGAGGCAACGGTGAATTTGGCGTTTTCGAGAGGGGCAGCGGGATCAGGGAAAGGCAGAAAGCATGCTCGAAATTTTCCTCTCACGTTTCCTTAATGACTTTTTAGCTGCAATTTTCCCAAACGATTTAAAAGCTTCAAACGCTTTACAAACTGGATCGCGCAAAATTGATTTCGAACGTAGTCTCGTCGTACTTTATGAGTAGTCTCGGACTTTGAAATAGTAGTAAAGCAGGGTTCGCTGTTCGCTTCCACTTAGTATGTTTTACGTTCATGCTTGCTATGGCTTGAAGGGTTTGTGAATGCCACATCCTAACCATGATTTTTTGCTCACGGTGTTTTCTTTAAAATGCTTAGTGTACGTCTTGTTTATCTTGAATACAAAGCAACCGCTTCCCTTGCAAATTTGAAAATGTTTATTTACGAATAATTAGCTTCTTTGGTTTGCTTTTTCATGAAAAGGTTAAGAAAAAAACGAAATTAGCATTTGTTTCAGCTATAGTTTTTGCAGCAACATGTCGAATATTCTGCGCCTTTACTTCAGATTAGGAACTTTCCACTTGGGTGTATTTTAATGGTGGCTTATGAAACTGGCGAACAGTTGCAATTATCCTTTTCGCTGTGATGAAAAGTTAATTTTGTAGACGTAGCGCAGACGAAGCTGGGGCAATTAGTTGGTCGTGCAAAAAAAAGCCAAAACATCATGCATATTTTACACCTTCTAACGAATTTAAGCATGATGCAATATGCGTTGTTGTTCACTTGGAAGTTGTTGAGCAAAGCAACCCGTAACACAGGTTTGTGTTGTGAAACAAGTGCTGCAGAGAAAACACGGGGATATTTGCCTGTTTTGCACCAAACCGACTTGCTGTACATGTGCATCCATAGATTCTGCGACGCCTTTTGCTTCCTTCAAAGCAACATTTGCCGATGTGCTGTCGCGAACTTTCACATCCCAAGCGCATTTCTTAAAGATTTATGAAGGTTTTGTCGTGACGCAAGTGTCATGATGTACAGTAAACCTCGGTTAATCCGGATTCGGTTAATCCGGATCTTCGCCAAAACCGGATAAAACTGGTGGTACGAATGATTTCTAACGTTTTTCTTTATAAAAATCTTCGGTTTATCCGGATTTTTTAATCCGGATCTTCGCCATTTCCGGATAAAATCTACGCTTTTAACATCTCGTAATCCGGATTTTTAGCCACTTACACGTTGCTGTGTTCTTAATCTGCATTCACTGGTCTCTAGGAATGATTCGGTACCTTTCAGACGCAACACAAGCGTGCTCACGATCACCAACAAACGTTAAGAGTTATCATAACATCGGCCACAACTGCGCGCAACATTCGATTAGGGACGATTCTTACGTCACACAAGGGTATAGCATATCAAGTTGAACATAACGCTGAAGGCACGCCACCGCAACACGATTTCAGTCCATTGATCAGTGTTGAGTGTGCGTATATAGTATTACCTCTGAGTGTATTGTAGTCGTTAACATGTCTTAGTGACTGCTTATGGACCAGTCGCAGAAAAAATCTGTGTCAGTCCAAAATCCCAGATCTCTCGCTATCAAGTAACCTAAAATTATGAAATTGAGATTGTTCACAACTGCCTGGATATGGCGGTTACTAGTCATTTGTATCATTGTAAATACATCACTAAATTCGTTTTGCTTCTGCAAAAGTCTGCTGTTGGGTCGTAAATGCGTTCAGTTTAAGTAATTTTCACCGATATCTCAGTACTTAGATGACGTCAGGCTAGAACCAACCATCTTCGGTTAATCCGGATCTTCGCCTAAACCGGATAAAATCGTCGGTCAAATCGAATCCGGATTAACCGAGGTTTACTGTAATATGAATTTCCTGGAACTCGAAAAATCCGTATTCTTCAGGCAGTGCCGGTCTGCAAAGTACAGTATAGTTGTGACACTCCGCGAGGTTGGTCCAAACAATCCCAGCATCTGTGAATTGAATAACGATAGTGCACCGGAAAGAAAGCGCGAATGATTAATTTAGAGCTGTGTGGGAGGCGTAATAGAAATTCTAGCTGGGCAAGCTTTAATCGCTTCCCACTGATCTGCCACATAATATATTTACCTGGAACTGTGCACGCGCCATACATTCCAAGTAATTACACGCACATACCTTTCCTGATCGAATCACGCATCGCTTGATAGATCATGCCGAAGTAACTCAGCTGGTCTGTCGTCTTTGAGGCTGCAGCTAACAATAAGAAAACTAAATGATGTCGTGTGCACAAGGCTTGCTACACCTGACCGAGTGCACAATCATTTTACAAGGATTGGTGAGAAGATCAAAGCGAAAGCTTGTTCGTTTCATTTGAAACCCCTGTGATAACATTTGCAGCAAAACATCTTAAAAATCTTCTACCAACTGATAGCAATGAGAAAGCTGCTTTGAAAAATTGAAACGCTCTTCGTTTGGGATTTAAAATACTTAAACAATTTCTGTTCAGAATCAGTTTTCAGCCTTACCTACTTCTTCGCGTTCACTCAAGCAAAATTTAGCATCATTTTTGAAAGCGTTAGTGCACGCTCTTCAGCTCTACAAACTTTTCGACTCCTTTTTTTATATTATAGTGTGGCTGCAGCGCTGGTTTTAATCCACAAAGGGCAGGATGTTTAGACCTATTTTAAAACATTTTCTTGCTACAGTGTCTTGTGGTAGTCGAAGAACGTCTCATACTTCGGCCATAACCGCGGCCACTCGCCAAAAATTACCACTCCGATTACCTAAAATCTCCGTTTGAACTGAACCCATCCCTGTTCATCTTAAGCGCGCAATCTTAAACGTCTGTCATAAAGCTGCTTGATTCGTGCTAGATCTTTGACCACCCATCGTTTCCATGAACTTCGCTCGACATTTGACTGTACGTTGTCTTTGTCTTGATCAGACTTACGTCCTCAAAGACGCCTGCGCCGGAGTTAACCGCGAAAACATAGAAGCGACGCTGAAGAAGATGCAGAGCACCGGAATTCACTGTGTGCTCAGCGATCAAGTATGACTGTTCCGTATTTGTACAGATATAATAATAGCAAGACCTTTGGGGTCGAAGTCGAGCCCCAACTTATCCGCAGTGTATGCACTCTGTCACAGAATTGACGAAATTAGCTTTCTGTTTTGCGTCTTGGACTATTTTGAAATAAATCTTGTTTTATGAGTTTTGTCCCCTGTGCATCTGAAGCTTCTGAAGTAGGCAAAGTCAAGTTGATTGTGACATCAAAATATAATTTTTAATTGTAATATCAGACAGATTTATTTGTTTCCGGCTGCTAAATGCTTCTTTTATTGTTGCAGTATTAAAATTAGGCACTTTTTATATGCAGGATACAAATTGCGTGGAATGCCTTCAGTATTTAACGTTTGGCAGTTTCACCAAAGTTTATTGTCCACCTGAAAACTGTTATACTGTTGTTGCTTTCAAAGTTTTAATTGATTGGTGCTTAAAGAAACAACCCTGCTTCTCGACTGATGCGCGACGTCTCAACTTATTGATGCACAGCGGTCAGAACATGTTCATAGTCCACTGAACTGATGCTGTAAAAGGTCGCTTTTTAAAGAGTGAGAGGCAATAGTCGTAGTGCGAATGACCTGTCCTTCCACTAAAATTTAACCCGGAGCCCAAACGTTCGTGTAACTTCATCATTAAATATTTTTCTGACCAATTGCTGGTCTCAAATCGTTCACATTCGGGATCAAACTGTGAAGTTCGTTTTACACAAAGAAATTTGAAGAAAAACAGGAAAAAATCTCTTTTCCTTTTAAAAACCTTGCTCGTTCTGTTTTTACTTACGCAGCCTGTATGTAACGATCTCCATATTGCGCTTCAGGTCCGAGAAGAACTAGGAAAGCTGAAAGTGGCTGCGAAGCCTGCATCGAAGAACTTGGTCTCCAACAGACCGGACAGCTCGAGTTCGAGCAGCAGCAGCAGTCAAGACACTTCTCTGTAACTTGTCAACTGCCTCAATATATTTCGGTGCATTTCATAGTTGCGACGAATGGCGAATGCAGTTATGCTTAAATCGTTTTACAATTACGCAACGGTTCTTTTTTGTTTTTCCTTCACAGTTTCTTGCAGGCGTTTCGCTTTCGCGGCTCATCTGCTCTTCAAGCAGTGCTCATTTGTCATTCTGGCACGATTTTGCAACAGTGGAACTATGTGCAAGGTTGCGCCAAGTTTCCATGCGTCCATGAATATACAAAATCGGGACACAAGCTTTTACCACTTGGCATCATTAATTCAATCACTTCATCTCTCGCGTTGAGTAGTGAGAAGTACTTCTAGTTACAAATTGCATCGCACTTAATGTGCTTTAGTTTTGGTGATGACAGCAGACGTGAAGGAAAGATTTTTGTGTTTTTGCTTGAAACGTAGGTGGGTGCGGTAATCCAAGTGCTTGCATTTGCTCACGCTTTTTTATCGTTCGAAAACTGTGCGCCTGTGATTTGTTTGTTTCTTTTATTTCAATTTCTCGAGGTGTACCGATAGTTAATTGTCATAAAACCATCCTTGTAAGCACGTGGAATGGTATCAACTAAAACCAGGAATGTGGAACCGGAACCCACATTTCAGGCTCCCGGCTCTAGATATCTAAATTTGTTTGGCTCCAGCTCCGGCCAGTGGCGTAACTAGAGGTTTGAGCGGGGGGTTAGCTGCATGTGGCCCAATGGCCAATATGGAGGGCCCGCTAGCCAACACTCAGAAAAAACATGAGAAATGATGGTGAGTCCGGATGCAGATGGCTATACTGAACCCTAAATTACCGGGAAATACTCCGGAAAATGCAAAAATACAACAACATACTGGAAACCAAACGGCTACTAAACCCAAAATATGAACCAATGGAGACCGTCTTCTACGTTAAGCTTGCCAGGGCGCGATTCGTCCCTCATCCCCCCATCAGTTAGGCCACTGGCTCTGGTTCCAATATGGTTTCCCAAAGTGAAAACTAAAAACATTGTGTAACTGTATTGCATTATTACACCAGGATAGATGAGGTCGTGGCCGCGAAAGGATACATTTCATGCATGCAAGGTCGCGTGCAAAGCAGTTTGAAAAAAACTGATCCACGCACAATCGAGAAAAATACACACACACTTAAAGCATTGCATTAATTAGTGGCGCCAGGATTTTCAAAAATGCCTCGGGCTCCGTGCACAACATATCTCCAGCCGTATTTGCTTGGATTTCCTGATGTTACCTGGCGACGTTTTTATTCTCTTGATTTTAGGCGATGTTTTGCCTGACATGCTGTGGAAAGCGGGTTGTTAACCTTTCATACAAAAAAACTTTTTTTCTATTTGCGGCAATCCTCCCACGCCTTTCGAAAATAGGTTTGCGGTGTTGATGGTGATTCTCCTGTTGCTGGCAAGTTTAGATTAAACTGTGCTGGGAAAAAGCGACTTCTGAGACACTGATCAATGTGAAGAGCAGGTTGGTTGGATCAATGGTTGTAGCTTTTTCATTTATTCTTTTGCACATCTACACTTCACATGGCATCGCTAAGACTTCGACCATCAACGTTAATCCAACAACCGCAAAGAGATGGTAGTGCCCGTTCGACAGAAAGCTTTTTTTACTTAACCTTTTCTGCAAAATTTGAATACGGAATGAAAAAAACAAAAGCACTCCAAAGCAATTTTGGACATGTGTTGTTGGCGTTGTGTCTATGGAATGCCTGCGCTATGGAAAGATGTGTCGTTGGATTGAAGTTCATCATTGCATTTTGCACTGGTCGGCTTATATTTTTTCTTACCCAACACAATAACTGCCGGTTTGAAATGACGCGCAGTTCAGTCGTGAAATCAAATATGTTGAGTAGCAGGCTCGCAACCGTGGGGGAGGGAATCGGCCAATTGGCCCGTTAAATTTTCAAAAACGCGTAGTTGTTGGTTACAATCATTTTGAAATGCCCCCTTGAAAATAGTACAACAACATGTTAAAATCATTTTGCCCCCCCAAAATTATGAGCTGGTTGCGGCCCTGTTCAGGAGACACGTTCATGGTTTTATTTAATCACTAGTGACCAAGTCTGTAAGAAATGTCTGCAGTTGAGTTCTTTTTGTGTGTTTTGTTGTAACACATTTTGTCTTTGTGCTGTGGCCTATTGCGTTCTCTTCACGTATCAAGAAGCTACTTCTCATCTTCAGCAAATCGTTTTTTTTTCACGTGTCAATTGCATCCATGAAAAATTTAAAATAAAACTTTTGTGTTCCTCGTTTTGGCTCGTAATGCGCGAAGTTACCAGCTATGTTTCAAAGTAGCCTTTAGCACAAAACGCTTTATTTATCAATCATCAGACTGATTGCTTTGGCTAGTGCAGGCCCCACGAGAAGGGGATGCAGCCGGCGTTTCGCACCAGGCCCATAAGAGTGTAGGCGGCCCATGAACCTCCAAGTTAAAAATTGAAATGGGCAATTATGCATACAGGTTTTATTGTTACAAATCTATTTATACAGTCTTCCTGTAATTAATTGGCAAAAGTTGTTTCATCCGGTATACAATGTATCACCGATTCGCCGTTTTTTGGATGTGCGTTCAGGAATATCTCAATTGATATGTTTCATTAATGAAACATTGTTAGACCAACGCACTAAGTATTGCGTGACGGTACGGTACTAAGACAGAACGACAGTTAATCGAACCGACTGTCAATAGAAAGACGACCTTGTCGAACGGAAGCTGAATTTAACTGTCGCAAGACATTACGTCAGTGGTTTCCACGCTGCAGTTGCAGACCTCACGCTCTTAAATTCGTTCGAAGTGTAATTTCCCTATTTATCCTTTAGTATCGACTGGAGCTACCAGGATTCAGAACAGCAGTGAAACGAGCAGTTGTGATTGTAGAGTAGTTTATAAATGCATAATTCATTTTAAGTGAGTTAGGCAAACGAAAGTGGCTTTAAATGGTTTTGGTTCTGGTACTACAGCCACCTGGACAACTGTCACCTAGGACAAGTACCACCTAGAACAATTGCCACCCAGGAAAACTATAACCCGGACCACTCAGAGTCGTAAAAGGGCCTCATTTTGAAGCCCAAACCCGGCCCGAGCTCGACATATATTTTAGAAGCCCGACTCAGGCCCGAAAGCCAAATTTGCCGAGTGAGTTAAGATATGCGCAACTACAGGCTAAGAAAAAACGTAGTGTATGGGTATAGCTGCAGGTACTCGGTTTATCACACCCAAAATAGGAAACACTTTGACCAAAACACTGGCATAATCTAGCACAAACTTAGCTTGTTAGTCAACGATGATAAGGCGGATAGTAAAGTGTAATGCTTGTCTAGTAAAAAAACTATCACGAAACTGTCCACGATGGCGCTATAGGCAAAAAGAAACTATCTTGGATAGGGCTATAGGCATGAAAAATCGGTTTGTGGGCCATTGTTTTTTGAAACAAGCCAAACATCGCGTAGTGATGGATCTTTTCGCATACTAATTTCCTCACCGCTGTTACCTTCTCAAAAAGAGTGTGAGACTAATCTAAGCAGAGAACAAATGAACGCAGCTAAGTTTGCAAGTAGAATTATCTGAAGAAAAATCACAATCAATTCACTCACAAAAGTCACTGCAGTGAGCACAACAAATCCATGTCACGAAAGAACAAATCGTTACTCTTGATGTTATAAAAAAGTTTTGTATGCAGGCCCGAAACATTTTGATAAACTTAAGCCCGGCCCGACTTACAATTCTGGGACAACTGCCACCTAGAACAATTGCCATCCAAGACAAGTGCCACCCGGACAACTGCCACCTACGACAATTGACACCTAGGACAACTGCCACTCAGGACAACTGCCACCTAGGACAAGTACTACCTAGGACAATCGCCACCCAGGACAACTGCCACCCAGAAAACTGCTACCCGGAAACTGTCGCCTAAGGCAGTGCTTCTTAACCTTTCTCGGTTTCGTTCACCCCTACAATCTATTGCTGTATTCCCATTCATCCTATTGCGAATGCTCATGTGACACACGAATGTCTCATGTGACAACAATAACCTAATTATATACAATGTTAGTCAGTTTGATTTTTGTACAAGATCTACCTCATCTAAGTAAGTGATTTTTAAAGACAGCCGAATCAACTCTCAAGAAATTGGAAGCTACGAAAACAATAAATGTAGTCATTCATGACCCGTAGCCAGGTTTTAAGGTTAGGAGCAGCAAAATACATTTTTAAGGGGGTAAGATTTTTGATTTTATTATACTTTTGAAACAAATTTTTCTGAGTGCAACAAAATGTATGGGGCATAAACAAATTGGGGCGCACTGCCTCCGAATGCTCCCCGTGGCTACGGGCCTGGCCATGCGATGTATTATAACGAGTGACGACACTGAACCTGAAAACTACGGGCTCAGTGAGAATCAAACCGCAGACCTCTGCCATTGCAGGCACAATAACAAAACCACATAAAAAGTATAAATATGTACAACAGAAAGTTGGTTACTAATTACTGCCCTAATCCCAAATATTAGTGATCAACGTTTTGAAATGCAGATGAATTAATTAATTTCTTCCAGTGCCTTCCTCAGCTACGAGTCAATGCATTTTGCGTTTAAGTTTTCAGCTGGACCATGGACATCGGGAAGATTTTTTCACGGGGAGGGGGAAAATAGTTGATTTTTCCAGGTGATGATCAAAAGCATTTTTCGAGGAGGGGTAACCATGGTGAATTTCATTTTACCAAATCAAATCTAACAGAAAACATTTTCTACAAAAAATGAAAAGGAAAATGTCAAATTTCAAAATCCAAGGTTCTCCTGTACCTCCCCTCCCAACAGCCACGAGCTCGAGCAAATACGAAAATACTTTTTGGCATGTACATGGTAGTCATGAACACCAGTTGTTACAAGGCTTTTAATGCAATTTTCTTATTCTTGGCGGATTCGAACAAACCGACCTTAAATCCCCATAACAGAGATGTTTTGAAGTAGTTCTGATAAAAATCATGCTGAAGGAAATTTTTTCTCGACGCTACTTTTCCTTTAAAAACCTGGTTCTTTCAACTGCGAGATGATGAAGATGGCCTGTCCTGATCGATTTTCCCTATTTACTCACATTTACTTTCATCAAAACAAAGTGTTTTGTACGTATTTCTTAGACCTTCTATAGGTATTCAAGTATGTACTTTCCACGATGGGTGTAAGCAAGGAATCGATCAGCAAATTTTTAATAGGAAATCGATTTCACGTAAAATTACGCATCTTCAGTCCTGAAAATTGCAAGCAAAGCTTACGGGTGAAAAGTTGAAAGGCTGAAGTAACAGCAGAGAAAAAACAAACTCAAGACTACAATAAAAATTTCGTAATACAAGCTCATAAATCAAAACATCTTAACAAATTGACTGACGTCAAGAAAACTAGTGGCGACAAAGAAAACTGACTCCTGAAATAAGTGTTTACTCAAAATTTAAGAGGACGTTTACTCAAATAAATAAATGACTGAAACATCTAACTAGTTGATGCTAATGGCTGAAAAATTTCTCCAACTAAAAACTAACTCTTGGTGAAATGACTAACAACGGTAGAGAAAAATAGTAAG
>Ga0210059_1013509_pt1 | contig 12207 bp, 12 predicted proteins | sample Ectturendosymbi2_FD_188042 | JGI IMG/M metagenome (GOLD analysis project Ga0210059, IMG submission 188042) | Ecteinascidia turbinata endosymbiont from Florida, USA - Sample 2 (SPAdes) (version 2) | ecosystem: Host-associated > Tunicates > Ascidians > Unclassified | place: Key West, Florida...
GGTAATCGGTTATAGCCTAATGCTGCTTTTGTTTAGGCTAGGTTGTAGATGAAAGCTATATCCGCCCAATAAGCCGACCCCAGAAAATTAGGTCGCAAAAGTAGGTCCAGAAAATTGGCTTATTAGCCGGAAAATACGGTAATAGTATCGGTACTGGTTTTGAGTGTAGGCAACAAAGCACTACTTGATCCATACATTAGGCGCACCAGCTTATAGGCGCACGATCAATTTATGAGGAAAAAAAAGGATTGAAATTACGCCTTATGGTCCGTAAAATACGGTAGGCAAGTCAACGAATGTCACAAACAAAGCTCAGATCTTTGTCATTATGTAGATAAAAGCAAGGTGGCTTGTGAAGTGAAGGAAGCGTTCTTGGGATTGATGATGTGAGTAATGACAGACGAGCCGCTGCTATATTTTTTAGTTGTCCTTCCTGTTTCCATTTATTCATGTTTGCTTATTTTACATGGCGAACAGCCAGTACTATTTCGTCGGTTTGTGAAGTAAATTGGTTAGTGTTGCTGCGCACCAGTGCGCGGCGTTAACCTGCCGCACTGTGTGCAAGACGTGTTGACATAGTTGCTTCATTCAAGCTTCCATGCGTGGATGTGCGTTTGGGGGCGAATGAAGCAACCGGGGATGCTGTCCGTGTGAGGCTGTCATCTTCTAGTAACAAAGGAAGGACCCTTAAGGTACGCCTACAGATGAACATAGTCGTGTAAATGTGCTCCGTGTTGTTTCTGATTGCTTGTTGTGGCCGCATCGTATCCTTGTAGTGAGTCGGTCGTTTTTTGTGCTTCGTATCAAACGTGTTTTGTACTTCCTTTGCCAGTGCGTTGAACCTCCGGTTTGATTTAATTTTATGTGGGGGAGGATAAGTGAATTGGTGCGTGTTGTTGCACACTAGTGTTCTGCAGCCCTGCGCGCAGTCGTGCTTTTACTTTGCATTTTTCATTGAAGTTCTCCGCAGCTGCCGATCATACTGATGGTCTCCATTCTCGATTGGATCACTGTATGCATTCTGAACGTATGCATAAGTTGTAAGACTGTTTCAACTTTTCAGTCAAGCCGTTAAACAAGTAGGTGACAAGTCACTTCAGTTTGGTCCTCCTATATGTTAGTTTTTCAAATCTAGAATCGCAATTGTACCTTATGTGTGTAACAAATTATGATATGGGATAGAAAGCATAAGCAGTAGTCATTCTGCAAGCAGCCAGTTGAGTGGTGAATTTATGCTACTCCATTCAATTCATTCACTCGCTAATTTGGCTTTGAAAGAGACAGTGCCTCCCCAGTCACAAACCTCACCGCATGTCACTGTAAAAAATATACATTCAATACAGCGAATTCAGGGCAAGCGCAAGTTGCTCAAAAATCCTGAATGTGAAAAGTATATTGAATACAATGAAAAATTTCAGGGCAAACTTTGTTTTTCAGTGTAAGCGCAGAGTTGCTCAAAAATCTTGAATGTTAAGAAATATATTAAATACAGTGAAAATTTTGAGGGAAAACTCTGTTTTTCATGGCAAGCGCAAGTTGATCAAATCCTGAACAGTAAAAATATTTTCAATACAGTATATTCACTTGGTGTGATCCGTGTAATTTGGGCTGGTGTAGTATGTAATCTGGACTAACCATGTCCTTGTTTTTTTTAATGCCAGGTTTTTCGTGCTTTTTTAGAACTTTTCTGTTATCTGTTGCAGCATTGATCTTAACATCAAATTTTAGCTGATTGCCTGAGGTAGGGAAATTTTGAAGTTAGCTTCGTGAATGCAGTGTGTAATTTGGACCAACCCTGGTGGCGGTTTGTGTAATATGGTGATGGACCGGTGTTACAAATGACAATACTTGTATAAAGTACCTGGAAAGTGTTTTAAAGGCTACATTTGTAGGAATATCGTACAGTACTGTACATGGTACAATCACAGTATACGGATACGATACAATATGTTTAGGCACACTGGCACATGCATTTTGAGTGCATGTTTCATTTCTCGAGGTGCAATCTTTAGTAGAAGCAGGCCGCACAGACGTGTAGATTGCTTGAACCCTTTTAGTGCGCTGTGCGCATCTAAGTTCCTTCCTCAAGCGCACAGCAACGAAAACCAGGCAGGTGTAGGGAGTCAGACCCTTCGACCGGAACCGTCGCTTTTAAGCTTTGCCTTACGCCATTGATGTTGCGTATATATTTGCATCAGTAAAGGCGTTTACCGTAAAGTTTCTTGTCTGGGAGAACACAACATGCAAGGAACATCACCCCCTTGAGTTTAACAAGCAAGGTACCTACAGAATTATGCCTATAACAGCACCTCTAGGCGATTGCATAAAGAAAGTTATTGCCAAAATGATGTTATAAGCGAATTGAAATGCAAGTAAAAGATGCTATCGTGACCGTACTAAATGTAACGTTGTAGGCAAATTGACGTTACAGACGAAGCCGTCATAAACGAATTCAACTGTAGAATAGACTTACAAGAGGTTTCAGGCCCTTTTCGGATTAAACTAAAAAGGTTAGTTTCAGGGCAAATTGTTATTTTCAGGGCAAATTCTTTTCTGTCCCCCCACCTAGTAAAATGCCTTCCCGTACGCCTATGATTAGTGATGTGATTGCATGTGTTTGTAACATGCCTCTATTGTTGTCAGTCTTGTGAATAGCTTTGTAAGACATCAACCACAACATGACCAAGACTATCAATCAATGTTTTTATGTGACAGTTGAAGTTGCTCCAGGAAAACATTGCTATTTTGGAAAGATCAGTAAACAAAATTGCTAATCCTGACCAGCTGGAAATGTTGGAGAGCCTACCACATCATGCTATGAGATGTTCAGATGAAACTGTGAAGAGAGCATTGTAGATTCAGTGTGCAGCTGGATAAGGCTACAAAGGTAAGCTAGGTCTGCAACAGTTAAAAATGATTTTGATGTGAAAGAAAGTGAATGAATTAAAAGATGATGAGTTGAACTGCTCATTACTGCTAGATGAGGTATATATTAGGTTCAATTCTTTGCCACTGTAACAACATAGGTTTTATTTCAAGCAGCAGTGCATATGCAATCTCAATATTTTAAGTTTATAGACCTTGCTTTCTCTACTTGTTAGCCACCCTTCTCGTCACTACTTTTCCTATTTTTTTGCCTTTACATTTGCATGAATGTATGGCTAAATAAATAGCATAGCTGCCACATGCTAGGCTGTGGTTCAGCGGGAAAGTTTTATTTTTTGTCATTACTTGTGAATCAGTTGGCACCGTGGATTTGATGTGTTTTCCATGGCAACAACAAAGTGCACAGGGCTAATGAAGCCCTGAAGAAACTTGGGTTTGCTTTTTTGCCTTAGGGCAAGGTGCTCATAGTTTGTCAGTTTTTTTACAACTGCGGCAGATCTTTCGCGGGTAACCATTGCATTCGTATTGAAGAATTTTTCTTTCTCTGATTTCTTTCTCACATGCACTGCTCATTGGCTCATTGTGATTGTTGTTGGTTTATTATGTAATACAATGGCTGATTTACAAAAAAACTTTTGACAAAATTGTCACATAGCTGACATCTGGGTTTTTTGTCATTCATTTTCTAGTCATAGACTGATATGTCTTTGAAATGACCAAAAAAAGTTAGGTCATTTCGGTCAGCATGCCTGAAAATATAGGCCAATGAACACTGTTATGGCAAGTTTTGAAACAACTGACACAAATGATCAAAATAGCTCAGCAAAAAATGACTGAAATATCTCAGCGAAAATAAACAGGCTAATGCCACCTGGTCATAAATTGAGCATGTGCAGCACTCATAGTTAAGCTGTAACTAGCAATAAAATAAATAGCATCATTTACCACAAAATTGGTTCTCGGTGAGAAAGCAACACCAGATTCATACGTTAGGTGCACCACATTATAGGGAAACTTGAGATTTGTGTGAAAATTAGAGAATTTTAAGTGCAGCTTATGTTCTGGAAAATCAATGAGCATTTGTATTGACAACCAAAAGTAAAACAAAGAATATCATTTTTCACAGCTGTTTCTGCTGCGCTCTCTTCAGATTTGCAAGGCTGTTTAATTATCACAACAGGTGGTTCTTGACAACCCTCCAGGAGTAGTGGAACAACAATTCAAGTCCAAAAAGTACTACGGAAGACGATTCAGTGAAGACTTCTATAAACAAGCAACTGTTGTTTCTTCTAGTAAGTCGAATATTTTCTAAATCCCATGATTTTAATTATATTAGTGGTGGTGTATTTTGTATTGCAACAAGACTACACACTTAACTGTAGCAAAATATCCAGTTTCACATACTATGCATCCTTTTACACCAATGGTGTGTTTCTGTTAACCAAATAAAGATGTGCACAATATGAAGAACTGCAATAAACTTCTGGCATTGGCACAATGTTTCTACCTTCATTTTTTAATAAAAATCAAGGAAAAATCATGTGCAGTTTTGAAGCTTGCTGTCATTTGTATGACACATTCAATTGGTATTCTAATCAGTTTCATATATTAAAGAAGGCAGAGACTTCTTATAACCACGTAAGTTATAATTAAGCAATTAAAGGTTTATCAATCGTGGCAACTGTGAGGTCACAGATTCTGTGTTAACTAAGTGCAAAATGATATGTGGACTGAAGTCACTAGAACTGTTCAGAATGCCACAAGTTTGAAAGTGTAGCTTGTCATAAAGCAAGCCTGTAGTCAGGTTTTGAAGTTTGGAGGGAAAAATAAACTGTTAGGGGGGCAAGATTTTTGCTTATTGCGTTATATGTTTAAAACAAACTTTTCTAGGCACATCAAAATTTGGGGGCTGCAAAAAAATTGGGGACACTGCCCCTGAATGTCCCCATGGCTGTAGGCCTGGAATAAAGTAAAGGTGCATCTAAATTCCAGAAAATATGTAGGCTGCTGACTGTAGAAATAGTAGTTTCAGAACATATTTTTGATTCAGATTCATAATAGCACATATAGATTTTTACCATTTTATGCATGTAAGTTATACTTATGCAGAAGCTGAACTAGAGATCAATTTAAACAATAGACTTCACACCAAAAGACTGGCAAGCTTGTATTTTTCTACAAGCTTCTTAACATGCCATAGGTGTTAATAAAGTTGATGAACAGATGGTTTGAGTGTTGTCATTCCAATAAATATTTTGTTTTAAACACTGGTACTGGTGTTATGAACTGATTTGCTTTAAGCGTGATGTATAAGTGCAAAGTAAGCTTGAATAAAAGTTCAGATGAATTCTAGTTGCTGTACTAGAATAAACAAATCCCAACAAAAAGTTATATTAAAACAAACTTTTTAAAATTAAAAATTGCAAGTGTTAGGTGGCCACCCTCTACACATTAAATCAAAAAAATCAGAAAAATCTGATTTAAATCAAAAAAATCCGATTTAAATCAAAAAAATTTTATTTTTTTTTATTTTCATCAACCCTTTTTAAACCTAAACATTTCTTTAATACCTTGGTTAAAGCAGCACTTGGTTTTCAACCTTGGGGGATGCAAGTAATGATGGGCAAGAACTTGACTTATGATTAACCTTAACCAGTCTTGACCCATTAATTTCGATTTGATGAAATCATGGGATGAGGGTCATTATTTTATAATGGGTTGCAGTTCAATAAAAGATGGAATACGACTGCTTAAGCAAAGAGTTTGATGTTGGTCCTTGTAACAATTTTGCACTAATGGAAGGCCTTGCACAAGAACTTTCCATTTAATTTGTGGTGCTTCTATAGCAGGTTTTCAATGGTTACGGTTTTTACACTTTGTACAACGTAATCCACATTTGTATATTTATTTTCACATTAAATTGAACAAATTGATAATTTAACAATATTTCAATATGTTCATGCTTTTTATTGTGTGCAGATTCACTATCTGGCATCGTTTGGCATAAGAAGTGTTGCAGATGGTGTAAGGTACATTTCGAAAAGATTAGCCACAAACAAGATGTGGTCTCAAATTAGTTTGCATGGACAATCTGGAAAAAGAGTTCTTGGTGCAACACTGCTCATGGATGTTATCGCAAGTAAGTGGTTGTTGATAGCTTATATTGAATGCTTCCTGAAAATATATTGTTATTAAATGACTTAGACAACAGCAGGCAGAGAACAGGCACTGCATAATTAAATTAAATACAAAACCCACATTTGCAACATGGGAATTAGTGTTTTGTCACCATGTTTTTGTTGAAACTTCTACTGTGCTTATTATTTCATTCGTAACAGGGTGTCAATTGCTTTTACCACAACATCACATGAGAAACAAATTACTGTGTCTAAAATAACCGACATCAACAGTGCATAAAAACAATGGTACTTTTGTTCATAGCAGTACATCTGCTTTTTGACAAAGTGTGGTATATGCTAGCAAGCAACAGAAGTTCAGGTTGCTATACAAATAATTGGCATGTACTCAACTGAAATTTTCCAAAGTAATGCATGGTGGCAAAATGTGAACGTTTTCACCATTTCACATTTCAGAACTTACCAAACTGCCACTATTTCAATATTGGATACACTTCACACATGAAATCGCTAGTTGCGTGTGTTCAACCTGCTGCATGTCAACTTTTGTTGTTCCATGTTCGTTTGTGTACAAATCTGATAACTAGTTTTTAGTGCTGTTCTGAGAAGGGCATCTAAAATTTAAGCTCTGACTCCACCTCCAGGTTTCTAAAATTTTTGCTTCTACTTCTTAAGCAAATGATTACGGTTCAATAAAAACAAAAAAGCATTGGATTATTGCACAACATGTTTGCCCCACGAACTAGAGCTGTGGAACTAGAACTCAAAATTCACGCTCTGGCTTCGGCTGCATCATCTAAAAATTTTAGAGCTCTGGCTCCAGCCATCCCCAATGGCATTGGCTCCAGCTAGACAGCCCTGGTTCTGAGGATGGAAAATAATGGTGTAGTACGGAAGTGAATTTTGCTAACCAAAAACTTAAGCAAATTTTGTTTATTTCTTTCAGGTGCATGTTGATGCAACTTCCTGTGCAGTTTGAGAGATGTAGAAAGTTACATCACAAACACAATTAAATGTGCTCCAAAATATTGGTGAGCTGTACTGGAAATTGTTTGCTTACTGTTTAACATGCATGCTATTGATAGTTTTTCATAAGCAAGTTGTGCGAGCATTAAATAATAGAAGTATATTTACTAAGAAATGTTACTAAGCTAAAAAAGACGAAATATTCTGTGAAAAAGAAATGCTTTCCATAATTCGGAAAAGTCGAGGTCGCAGAATCTTTTATCACCGGGAATCAGCTTGCAATTGTTGCGTGATTTTAATAATTTTGCTGCTGGCTTAGAGCCTCGAATGTGCAGCTTGAAGGTGTCAGTCATCTATCTGCTGTACTGCTTAATAGTTAATGGCCCAACCTCCAAGCATCAGCTTCATGGCATTCAACTCTGTCCACAGCCACCCATTGGAGCCAGCCTTTTTCACTTGAATAGAACATTTGCTACAGTCAGTGGTGGGTTTAGGGTTGGGGGGCCTGAGGCAAGACTAAAAAGGGGGCCCTCCGATGACATCATCATATTCAGCCAACCGTGATAAGCACTTTTGATTTGCCTAAGATATGGCCACCCAAGGGTATGTTCCTGAGACTACAGCATAACTTAAATAGCAGGAGAAAATGCAAAAGGATGTTCATGATACACAACTTTGAAAACACTGAAAGCTGTGAGGACAAGGCTGGCAACACATAAATGTTAGGCAATGGCATCGCCCCCACTTCAGTTTCGTGCCCCTTCCTCTGCATTCACCATCAATAAACTACAGAGTTTACCCTTTTGAAAGTTTTCACACCTTCCCCCTTTGAAAAAATGCTTGGTAGTTGGTATCCTGAATTTGTTCACATTCATGTCTTTGTGGGAATCCATGGAACTATAAAAAACAACCAAGAAGATTTAAAACACTACATTTGTTTTAAAGTTCATCCTTATAACTGCAAGAACAAAGACATCCAATTAGAGACTTGTTTTGGAAAGCTTTGAAACTGGATGAGTCAAGGCTGCTCTCATCTTGCATTGACACTGGTTATTTGAAAAATGTGCAAAAGTAGGAAATAATTCATCATGTACCATATCGAAAACATTTCTACTGCAGCAAGTAGCCTACACAATTAATTAAATCTGTGCTAAGAAAAAACGGTTCAAGTTGCACTGGCTAAGAGCTGGCAAAAGAGCGTACACATCACCTACCAAGTCTGCTTTAATGCAACCATTTACTAATCAAGCTTCAAATAACCTGTGACTTCAAGCATAGGCTAAATCAAACCACCTAAAATATCTGAAATAACTGTAGAAAAAATGAGTATTCATAATACTCAAAAATTACCATTTCTGCTATGTGTTAAGAAGCATGAATGCAGCCTTGCTTATTAACAGTCTTTGCAGCGCAACACCAATAATACAAAATTGCTTTGTAAACTAAGAAGAAAATGTCCTATAAATTAAAAGATGTAGTGTGGTCCCTGCTATAACAATTGTATGTTGTCTTATTTTCTGATGGAAATGTTCACTAAGGCACTATTTTCATAAAATTATCAATATAGCAAATACTTCAATCTCTAAAAATCATCATGTGGTATAAAAAATTACCATTTAGTATAAAAAGTTATAATTTGGTATAAGTAGGCCTATTTGTTCGTATTTGATAGGGTTTTTTCAGAACTTTGTGGAATAAATTTGAACCGATGTTCTACAATTTTTTTAGGTATAGAAGTTGGTTTGAAGCTTTTCTTTATTTGCTCCTTGGAGATGGTGGTGGGGCCGCTTTGAAAGGATGGTACTTACACATTACAGTTGCTGTTGGGGGCCCCTTTGACAGCACGGTAGCCTACTTGCACATTACAATTGCTGTTTGGGTTCCCTTTAAAATCATATTTCTTACACATTACAGTTGCTGTTGGAGGTCACTCTGAAAGCAAGGCACTTACACATTAAAGTTGCTGCTGGAGGCCCTTTTGAAAGCAAGGTACTTGCACATTACAATTGCTGGTGATGGCCCCTTTGAAAGCAAGGTAGTTGCACATTACAGTTGCTGTTGGGGGCCTCTTTGAAATCAAGGAGCTTAAACATTAAAAATGTTGTTGGGACCCCTTCGAAAGTAAGGTACTTACACATTACGATTGCTGTTGGGGGCCTCTTTGAAAGCATGAGATTTTATATTATATCTGCTGTTGGGGCCCCTTTGGAAGCAAGGTGCTTACACATTACAGTTGCTGTTGGGGCCTCTTTGAAAGCACAGAATTTTACATTATAATTACTGTTGGGGCCCCTTTGGAAGCCAGGTGCTTACACATTACAGTTGCTGTTGGGGGCCACTTTGCAAGCAGAGTACTTACACATTTCAGTGACTGTCATGAGCTCCTTTGAAAGCAAAGTACCTGCACATTACAGTTTCTGTAGGAGGCCTCTTTGAAAGCAGAGTACTCACGTATGATCTGCTTTGTAGTACATTATATGAGTAAATAATAAGTTTTTCATCAAAAATAAGGAAAATTTACACACGTAACACCTCAATGGGCCCCCAAAAAGGGGGGGCCCGAGGCAAGTGCCTCGCTCGCCTCCCCTTAAACACACCACTGGCTACAGTATTTGTTTTTTTGACAGTTGATAAGTCGTTGATTTGATTCAAATTAACGTCTATTGCATTTGTGAATTCATGGGTTATACTTTAAATCAGTGACGTACCTACCCATGCCAGTTATCCAGTAGGTTTACTCTGTGTGTAGGCTATCGGATATAAAAAGTCTGTACTCACATTTTGTACAACCACTGTTATCAGTAGTTTATCAAAGTTGACAAGTTAATTATATATCTGGCAACATATATAGCATTTGGTGCAAGAGATGCACTCATATGTATCAGAAACAAGAATTTGATGCTGAAGTGAACAAATTGGCATCTACTACGTACAGCTCGTATTTGCCGCCTATGTATAGCTCATTATACATGGTGTCCCAGAAGTCGCGCACCATGCAGATTTTATGAAAATACATATAAATAACAATTTTATTGATCGCAATCATATCAGATGCTCAAATTGTTCACCCTCCACATTAGAAACATGAAAAAACAAACAAATTATTATATGGTGAAAAAAAAACAACAAAAAAACAAAATTGTTACATGATGCGCGACTTCTGGGACACCCTGTATAAGAATGGTAGACAGTGGTCATCTGGATTTCCAGAAGTGGTTGGTGGTACAGCAATGTTGGATGAATGGGAATAATGGATAATGGTTGTCTCTCATAGCAAATGTTACTCAAAATAATTGCTTGCCTATTGCTTTTCAACATTCATTCATACACAAGCGTTTTTTATCGTTCTGTATTGTTACATTGCTGTTCTGCAGCCATTGAACATTACCCCCACCACTTTTGCAAACTTCACTACCAACGCCACCTACTGAATCCAGCCCTGGCATATTTTCATTTCTACTTTCTCCAACACTATAAATCAGTAAAAATCCGAAATATCGTCCCATGCACATTTTGCTGCCATGGAAAATCATTTGGTTGTATCAACAAGCTCGTTTTTTCCTATGCTGATGTGTTATTTTTACTTGGCCTTAATTTAGTTCATGGACTATAACAAAAAAGTTTGCTATTTGGATGGAGTGCAAATTGTACACACTGTCTCTTCAACATGAGGAATGAAATGTGTTGTTTTTTCTGAATTGGCAAGTTTGACTGCACAAAAATTATTTTTTTCAGAAAATGGAAAAAAATGGAGAAGAACCAACACGAATTCTTTGCTGAGAAAGAAGAAAACAGTGTTTTTCTTTTTCCTTGCATTTTTCTTTAGGAAATTTTGTCGGTTTCATATTATCTGTTTTTTTCTCTTGAGAATAAAGCATAAAAATAACTTCCTCATGGTAAAAGTACGTTGAAGGAATTTGAAAGATTGTAGGGCGTAGGCGTAGCCAAAGGGGGCAATGGCTTCTTGCACAACTGGTAATTTTGTGATTTGAGAAGCGGCATCCCAAACAAAAAATACTGTTGCTTGCCTAAAGTCAAACATTTCTGGCTGGCTTACCGCCATTGTTGTCAGGGAATTAACATTTGCGCTAGAGCTGAGGTGACCATCCACTGAACTGCGGTCGAAGAAAAGTCTCAGGGTGGTGATTAAAGCAACGTTTCCGCAATAATGAAACAACAAAATGGATGGCAGACATAGAATGACAGTTGCAGCAATGTTTCTAAACGGTGGTGTAGTTGCGTTGGAAAACTGTTGAAACAACGAGGGGTAGCGTTGCATGGCAACGTGGATTCCATGTTAAAACGAGTCTACAAAACAAGTTGGAACAACGTAGCATTACAACGTTACCTATCGTGGTGTACGCACATGGATTTGACGTTATAACCATGTGGGGTTGTTAGCTGGGTATCGTCTTTGCAACGTTAAGCGACTTAAACAAGACATCAAATCGCCCTGTAACCCACACTTATGAAATGCATGACAACTGAAGTGTTCTGTTGTAAGAGTGATATTCAAGTGCGACCAGTGTGATTCAGCATTTGGTGCACTCCAGCTGACAGCTCTGCTGAAACCCAAATGTGTTCTACTATATTGCTGTTCTTGTTTACATCCAAATACGATGTTAATGGAAGCAGGTTGAACTACAGTGCTGCGTCCGGCAACAAATTTAAGTACATTTATATGCGGGAAGGTGCTACACCATTTCACTGCTAGTCAACTACACCGGTAATCCAGAACTTTGCTCATGCTGCGTCCCAACAAAGGCTGTCGAAAGCATCTAATACTTTCTTTTTATCAGAGAAAGGAAAAATCTTCAATACGAATGCAATAGTTACCCGCAAAAGATCTGCTGCAGTTGTAAAAAAACTGACAAACTACGAGCACCTTGCCCTAAGTAAGAGAAAAAAGCAAACCCAAGTTGCTTCAGGGCTTCATTAGCCCTGTGCACTTTGTTGTTGCCATGGCAAACACACCGAATCCACGGTGCCAACTGATTCACAAGTAATGACAAAAAATCAAACTTTCCCGCTGAACCACTGCCTAGCATGTTCCAGCTATACTATTTATTTAGCCATACATTCATGCAAATCTAAAAAGGCAAAAGACTAGGAAAAGTAATGACGAGAAGAGTGGCTAACAAGTAGAGAAAACAAGATCCATAATCGAGAATTGAAAACAAGATCATTTTCAGTATCTAAGCATTTGATTGTGATGTTC
>Ga0210059_1013510_pt1 | contig 12207 bp, 15 predicted proteins | sample Ectturendosymbi2_FD_188042 | JGI IMG/M metagenome (GOLD analysis project Ga0210059, IMG submission 188042) | Ecteinascidia turbinata endosymbiont from Florida, USA - Sample 2 (SPAdes) (version 2) | ecosystem: Host-associated > Tunicates > Ascidians > Unclassified | place: Key West, Florida...
CCTCAAAAACAATATCAGAAATTATAGAAAAACAGTCTGAATTTTATGTGTGCGCGAATAACTGCAACATATTTGTTTCAAGTCTTGATAAATCATAAAATTACTTATGATACTGTTATGTAAGGGTACCTGTGCCCCCCCTTTCAAACGGCAGGGGTGCCCCGTCATGCACCCCCGTTCCGGCGTCCCTGGATGCATGGATAGTTGATCGTGCGTCCAGACGTAACTTTTATGCAAGAACGCGTCTGCGCTTTTGTTGGTTAGCGAAAGCGAGAAAGTTAATCACTTGATATTATGAGTTTTCTCCACGTCAGTCGTTCTTCGAACGTTCAAGAGCGAAGTAATCGCATTGTAAGTTCATTTTTATTGACGTAACTTTGCAGTTGCGCTCGCCGTTCATATCTCCATTGCAGAGCTTCTTTCGCAACTTTTGGCTTAATTACGAGTGGCAGCGGTGCACTGTCTGATGTTAACCACGGCAGAATGCTATTAGTCATTAACATGAACGTAGTTAGGGAACACATGAAATGAGCTATGACCACGCCCCTCCAAAGTAAAAGTAAACTTTCGTGATACCATGTTGCCTACGTCAGGGGCGGATCCAGGGGAGGGGAGACCGCCCCCCTTAAAACCTACGAAAGTAACTTTATTCACCATGATTTTTTACAATTCGGAAAACCGCATTTGCGATATAAGGCTATTTTGCTGTCCACTGTTTTGTCACAGCAGTGTTGTGAAGCACATTTCATGTCTCTTACAGTAGTGAGCACGTAATGAGACGACTTGACGACCAAATATTACTGAAATCGCCCCTTCTAACCTTACTGGCTGGATCCGCCCCTCGCCTACGTACAGATCAACTCTTAATATTTTACAGCCGTTTTTGATATTCATATAGGCCATTTGCTAAAACATCTTCATCAAAAAGGTCGTAGCAAGGTTGACGTCACAAAACCACTACTCAGAGGGACCCCGCGTCTAGGTCTTGCATTGGGCCCCGCACCGGTTGGGGCTGGCCCTGTTTCAAACCATACGCTCTTGGCTCATGCGAGATTTTGAAAACGCTGTGATCAATTGCAGCTTGGACAAGCTTCGTCACTTTGATGAACTAAAGTTCGGTCCGTTTATAATCTGTTGCAAACTATTTATTATAGAGGTTTTACCAATGAGTGATGTATAAATGAGTTTTAATGAAAGGGTTATGAGGTAGAAGAGATCAGAAACAGCATCGTCCGCCCTGTCCCGTCAAGAAAAGTGGTAGCGAAAGACACAGCCTCACCTTCAGGTCTAGTGGTTGATGCAATGGCTGCGTGAGCAGCAGACTCAATCCAAGGCCTCTCGCAGAAATGTGCGCGCAGCAACGCCCTACAGTGGTACCCTTGATTCGACAAAATACGCTGCGCCAGTGGCGCGACCAGCTTGTCCGACGGTATAATTTGGGAAGTTGCCATGGGCTTTGGAAGGGGGCTTGCCCTTGGATTTTGAAATTTGACATTTCCCTATTAAATTTTTAGCAATACAGGTTGCCTTTTTTAGTTTCGAGTGGGCAGAATGAAATTCGAACATTTTTGCCCGCCCCTGGAAAAAATCCTTCCGATGCCCATGACAGTTACTACCACGAAATGGAGCAAAAACAATCAAAACCATGGGTGGCACATCGGTCGTTCCTAGCGTGATCAAGGATCGCGTTCGGACAGAGGAGCCATTTCAAAAAATTCTCGACAGTCTCAGCTGTCCACAAGCGGAGGACCCTCTTTGTGCCCGAAATACACCTGAGTGGGATCGCGCGATGGGCTCGTTTACTCAGTCGTTGAGCCAAAACAGTCTGCCCAACCTGGGTAGGCAAACCATAATTAGCCCTAAGTTAACAGACTGAGTTGATGAACGGATCTCACTAGGAGGGTGGGCATGTTGGGTTTAAGTTGATAGACCGCTCCTTAGGTTTGATACAGGCATACGACCCAATATGAAGTGCACTCTAATTTACATCCACCGCTTATAGGATCCAAAATTGACTGGTTCGAGGTGGATGTATTAACCGGTGTCTTCTGTAATCCTAACATTGATAGCTACACGTTTCAGTACTTACTGAAGTGTGAAGTTTCGTGAAAATAACTATTTTATGCATCGCTTGCAGACACAAGAATAAATTCTATTATGGTTATTAGCTTGGGACGTCCAAGCAAACATTATTGCAACTACTGTTAGTCAACAACAGTTTAACACGTGATTTTGTTTGGACCGTGGAATGTCTTCACGTGGCACGCGTCGTATATTGCGCAGGTCGCATCCTTTGCTCGAAATTGTAGCTTGTGGCATCTCCTTTGAAATCGTGTGCAAAAAGCAACTTCACAACATTTCAAGGTAAATGTGGCACGACTTTTACTGATGCTATCTAACGAAAAAAAGCACAGATATAAGACATTGACACACTCCAACGCAACTTTTGTCGTTGGCGGCAAACTATTTCAGAGCGCAGTGTGTAAACGAAAACGCGAGTCGCATATTAAAATTCACCACTTTATTTTCAGGTTGACAGTGTAAAAAACAAAGGAGGTCATCCAATGGCTCGATTCGGTACAGGAGGAGACAGCGCTTGCGGCTTCACTTGGAACTATAGTACGGAAAAGCTTGAAAGCACACCTGACACACTGGCGACAAAACATGGAACATAATCTCGCGCGTGCACGGGCTTGCAGGTGTGCGGTGTGGTTCCAGCCCAACGTCATTTTACAAGCAGCACCCACAAGCGCGCGACAGGATGCAAATGGAAGGCGGGCAGACGCGACGTTCTGAACGATGAGCGGATGAATACCTTCGACGTCTGGCGTCTGCGCACGAGTTGTTGCAGAAATAACAGCTCGACGACAATGGCGCAGCCAGACCAATTTTTTGGGCTAAATCTTTTTCACTTTACGTGAGCAACGGTATATTGTTTGGGGGACACCGCCTCTTACAGCACAAATATGCAAGAAATTTGGGGGGCATGTCCTTTTGCCCGCCTGGCTACGCTCGACGAGTGACTGCAATGATAATAATAATAATGAGCGAGATTTTCAACTGCTTTGTGTTGAGTTCAATCATGCCAGTCGTTGTGAACTGCAACGAAGTAAGCGCCATCAGCGGATTACATAAGCAGGATGAACTGAGGCAGCAACTTACGGAAGCAAAGGCTTTGTGTGTCGCAGTAACAAGAAATAAGATGCGACTTCAAGGCAGATGTGGTTTAAGCCTTTTCACTCTGGGACATACAATGACCTGTCCGCAAAGAATGCAAAAACCTTCACGACAGATGTTCCACGTGAGGGACATGCAACCCAAATTTGAATGAAGTAGTCCCAAAATTTGAATGAAGTAGTCCCAATGTCACTGAAAATGTCAACATCGCCAAAATTTGCTAGAGCTCTTGCACTTCTCCCATTAAGACGTAATTTTCAGATTTACAGTACCCCCCTTTTTGCTCCCTCCTTGTTGAAGCACTGTTTACGAGCAGTTCTGCAAATCATTCGCAGTACAAAGATCTTTTGCGGAAATGATGCGATGAAGGAACAGGTGCTCAACGCCGTTTTTATCGCACGTAATTGCAACACGCACAAGGTAGGTCGAAAACAAGGTGAATTATTGATATTTGCATTTCCGCATTGTTGCGTCACAGTTATCAACGGTTTAAATAATAATAAAAAATTAAGTCAAAACAGATTACTCGGATTTGTTGTAATATGGCTCAGACTTGTTTCTTGCCCACAAAACGATGAAATTGCGAAAAAATAACATACGAAACATTACTCTTCACATATGTACGTCAGACACGGTTGCTGAAAATCAACAAAACATTGTGAACTGCTACTCTTTGTCGCTACTTTCACGGAAGGTGAGGCTTAGTTGTGAATGTTAATTGTTGTAAGGAGGCAGGCGATAGTTGATGGTCACTTACTGAACATTCGCAATCCCAATTTCAAAAGAAAAGAGTGGCTTCTGGTATTTGATGGGTGTTGTGCCAATTTCGAAGATAACGTTCGGCAGAAATATCGACTTCATCAGGAACAAGGTCGTTCTGCAAAGCGCTGATTGGATTCCTGGATATCGTCTTAGCGCTTGTGCGTAATAAAGTTCCTCCGCCAAGGGGAAGCCTTGAGGGGATACGATCTACTCTTGAGTAGAGCCGATCCCGAGATAAAATGTTAATACAGTGCAGGGACTAACTGTGGAACATTGCCAAGACAGGAATGTAAAATAACTGAATCAAACATGAGAAATGTCGCCAAGCAAGGCGAACAGTCTAAGATAAATAAAACACCGTGTTTCCCCGATGGTAAGACCTAGCGTGATTTTTGAGGATGATTTTAATATAGGTTAGCCCTAACTTTAAAATAAGCCCTAGTTGACTGGTAAGCGAAAACTCCGCTGGAATTTCGGAAACCGATGACCTGCAAGACATTCCAGAGGATGATGATATGATTGTCTTTGGATAACTTGCTGTTAACGAGTTTCTGAATAAAAAGCATGTTAACGATACGTAAATGTAGATAGTTTTTCGTAATTTCTGTTTATTTAGAAATCTCTTAATTTTTACTTGGTAACTTCATTTTTTGATATATCAAAATCAGACAGCCTCCGAAAATAAGCCCTAGTGTAAATTTCGGAGTGAAAATTACTATAAGCCCTGTCTTATTATCGGGGAAACACGGCAGTTTAGCAACGCGCTACACAACGTATGATTGGCCGCGAAGCGTGAAGTCGACTTCGCGCAAAAGCTGACACAGGCCTTAATTCTATCACAGTGGAGCGTCGTAGCGTTGAAGTTATTGGTTCGGCATGCAGATGCTCAACTCCCGCCAGTCTCCTTCAGCTTCTCAAGCAGCTTGAAGTACTGCAATCCCAGCATCTTCTGCGAACCTTCGGTGCGCGCCTTCGAGCGCAGGCACGATTCGTATTGTTCTGCAAACAGTTACATAACGCAGTCTGCAAATAGTCAGGGGCAGTGTTTTTTTTAAGGTGTGGGACCAAAACGGTCTCTCAAATTCCTCCAACGGTCTCTCAAAATATAGTGACCTGAGATCATATCAATGGAGAACGGTCTCTCAAATTCCTCCAAGCGGTCTCTTAAAATTTCCTTGCGGTCACCGAAGCGAAACCTTAAAAAAAAAACCTGGTCAGGGGTTTTCAACCTTTTCCTGTTCATGGCCCATTACAACTAGATAAGATATTGGTGGTGACCCAAAGCTGAAAATCTCGGGTACGCGACTTCTCGGTCTGAGCCGTTTCACTCACGGGACTTTTCGGTCTCGAGGCATTTCGGTCAGACTATGAAATTGCAGAAATCTTACATGTTTACTTTTTAATGCAAACGTGCTTACATCAACGAAAGGTTTTATTAAAAATACAACAAACATGATCCAAAATCCAACAGTTAATCAGCATTAACATATGATTTTCATTATCATCAGTAAGCAATTTAAATCATTATCGACATTTTGCAATTAAATAGAAATACTTCAAACTCATAATTACAAACAACATTTAATCGCAATCATGACTCCCAAAACGGAGTTGGTACAACACCAGCTAGCGTGACACTTCGCCTGCCTATATAATAATTTCAATAAACAATGTATTAAGTTGTTTATGTACAGAAATGTCGTGACCGAAATGTCCCCAGACCGAAAAGTCCTGTTCCGGATAATCTCATAGATTGAACACTTCTATAACTTAAGCTTAGCATTAGCTGCTATGATATACCTTAACTATTGCAACGCTATGCCACAGCATAGCAATTCTCGTAAACACAGCTTCAGCTAACATTGTTAAGTCACCATCAAGGTAATCTTCCTTGCGGCAGGTCTCTCATGACATCCCTCCGCCATTCTTCTCTATCCTCAGCTCTTCTTTTCATTTGTGCATAAGTGCCAGTCATGATATCATCTACCATTTTAATTCTTTTCCTTCCTCATTGTTCAGTAGGAGCTACGTAATAAACGTAACATTCAGGTAGAATCTGTTTTGCTATTTGAATGAAAACACCATACAAATCTCACAATGCTTTCATTCTGATTTATGTCAAGCTCTGTGGCCCACTGGAAAAGGCATTGTGACCTACCACTGGGCCATGTCCCACCGGTTGAAAATCACTTGTTTAGATGCAGGGCCGATCTCTCGCTCACTGTCACCGTCCATACTTGGCCCGGAGCAACAAATTTACCAGTCGTTTCTCAAAAAAAAGCGCTTTACTGACATTAGCATTACTAAACACGGCCCTGGCTGCTGGTAACCCTTATATCGTGCGCGGTAGGACTGCGGCGAGGCTAAGCTTCCCGGTCACGGTTGATGGGTGTTCGGCGCCGCAGAACTCGACCAAGCGCTGGTGAAGCAGTAAAGTAACTCGTTCCGTCGGTCGAGGCTGTGTTCTAACACCATGCGAACTTGCAGCAAAAGCTTAATATTCAGAACGGTGCTCGCCTTTCAATCATAAGCCCTGGCTGGCGGCAAAGTAGAAAAAAAGCTTACAAAAGTCAACAAGTACAAAGCACAGTCATCAAATGACCGCGTGTGACGAAGCAAATTATGTCACGGCAAATGAGATTAAGAAATAAACCCTAATTTTTTTCCACTGCACTCGCTCACCTTTCTCCCAAGCCTTGTCGCAGTGTTTCGGATGCCAGTGATGAAATAAACTGTTCACCGGCGTCCTTACGACGAACTTGTTACTTTGCGCATACTTGCGATACAGCAGCACGTCCTCCATACCCCACCCATTTATTGAAAGGTCGAATCCACCTGAAACGTAAACGAACTCGTCCAGCTCTTCAATGCTCGCAATATAAATAATCGCGCGGTTATCAAAACAGCAGTCAAGTGCAATCATAACGATCAGCGAGAAGAGAAATGCAGGTGTGCAACTTAGCCAACGGTTTGATAAAAGAGCGGGTAAAGTTGAATAAACGACACACCTTGCAATATAAACTGCTCAAGAGTTCGGAGAAGCGAAGTCAGCGCAGTGTTTCGTCATAATGCAGTGATAATGGCCACAAGGTGTAGCACAAACAAACGTCGTGCTTGACTGGTTTAAGTCCAACAAGAAAGGAGTAGAAAACGCAGCTTCGGCGACGGAACGCAGCAAGGAAAAAAGCAGATAATAATCGTTTTGGCAAACTTGCTGATGTGTCCAGGTGATCCAGAGCACAGGAAACATACCGATTTCCTTGAAGTCGGAGAAGTACTGGCACGACATGCCGAAGCCGAAGTCGCGCCACATGCCGTTGTCGCGCTTCAGCAACTGGCGATCGCGGAGCGGCGGCAGGGGCTCGTTCTCGTACACCAGAGCAGGGTTGAAAAGGCTGAAGACAATCGGATAAAACACCGACTCGCCTGTAAGGAACAATAGTTACAGCAGTGAGCAGGCCATGAACAATACCAGGGCTGCCGTATATCATGAAACGAGTTCACTGCGAAAGTTACACGATGTTCACTTGAAGACTTCATTAGGCAGGAGCCTCATATTCATGCGCAACTGAAAAATGGATTTTAATATTTCTAAGTATCATTCCGTGCTATGCAGCTGTGTTGGCGCTATTGTTGCGAGTATTTGAAAACAGAATTCCTCGTTCTTCGCATTAATTTCCTCCATCTTTCGAAGGTTAAAAAAAACGACAACATTGCCAATCCTTAACGCGTGAGCAGTGTTTTTTTAAGAGACCGAAACGGTCGCGCAATTTTTTCTGTCTTGGCGGGCACCAGGCTCAAACCGTGCGTGAGCATATATTAAATTCTGAGCTTCAAAGCGTCTGCGTGTATGTCGTCGAACGGTACCTGCAGTCGTGTAGCCTCGACACTGGTTCAGCAACTCGTGGGTGAAGCCGACGTCCACGTCGCAAAAGAACATCAGAGGATTGCTTCCAGGGTTAAGTGACATCACGCCGTGCTGAAGCGCTGTCGTAGAAACGATCGCGGTGACAATCGGCTCCGATCGCTCCTATCATTGTTCATCCAGCGACACGCGACTCAAGTGCACGACGGAATAACGGGAACATCGTTAATAATTTAGTGCATCAGGTCGGACGCGGCGTTTCGTATTGTTTCCGAAAACGCACGAAGTTGTAATGCGCACGGCGTTCGAACACGCACCATTGCGATACGTGCATATAGCAACCTTTAACGTGCCACGATCGCAGTCTGGTCGTAGGAATAAGGAACAATGCCAAGAGACCAACCCACAATTTGTTTTGCATCTAACCGAGGAAAACCACAACAATAAATTGGACATATTGTCAGCTTACAGTGCGGGAGCTTTGCTTATATTTGCGGGCGTCTGGAAAAGCTCAAGGCTTTAACTCGGTTTGACAACTGGTGTGCGGCCGGCAACGTCAGTAGAAGCGTTTATTACCTCTGCCTCGCGAGAAGCTTTCGTTGGCAATGTTGGCGACGACGAAGTCTGTGAAGCCAGTCGATTTGTTCAGGTCGCTCAAGCAACGCTTGATCTCGCCGAGACCGCTGGAGCCGTAGTACACCACGGTCAGGTGCACGTTGCGGTCGGGTATGATGGCGAAGTCTTTGAAGTACTCCAGAAACACTCTGAAAGCGCGAAACCAAAATACAACAAAACAATGAACATTGGCATACTTGGCAACTGCGTTGCAGCGTAATGACTTATCATTTGTTCAAAGTGAACGTTGTCCACGCCAGCCACTCGCGCCGAAGCTTTACCCCCAGCTCTTAAACATTTCTAGAATTCTATCGCCAGCTGATTATCACCACATGACGACCACACGCGGTTTCCTACTTGTTTACTGTACTTCCAGCTTTGCCAGTGTAAGAAAAGTCAATCTGCGATTCAGGCAATTAACACTAAAATTTAGTAGGCGTGACAGTTCGCCAGGCACTAAAAAACGTTCCTTGGTTTTGTTCGCTGGAGCGGTGCTTCCTCCATAGGCGTAGCCAGGGGGCCTGGGGGCCTTGGCCCCCCCAAAATTTTTAGAACATATAGTCATTTTGTGCTTTGAGAAGCGGTATCCCAAATAAAATAGTGTTATTCGCCCAAAATCAAACATTTTGGTCTTCCAAAATTTTTTGGCTGGCTATGCTTCTGGCTTCCTCGGCAATGCATACACGGCACAACAAGGAAAACACCGATCAGACCTGAAAGTGTCTTCTCGCCCTGCAAGTGGCACGATGAAGTGAACCTTTTCTGTTGCGTCGTTCGCTTTGGCTGAGATCTTCTGCAGAGGAGCGAATGGCCGGAAGAGAGTGACCTGGAAAAGCTGGTTCGGCTTGAGCATGTTTGCGCTGGACACAGGCTTGAACACGAGAATGTACTGCGTGCCGACGTCGGTCTCGGTGCGGAACAATCCTGCAACGGATACGTTTTTTTTTTGTCAAAAAAAGGCCAACACGGAGCAAAAGACGTGAGAGTGCATCAAGGAGAAACTTCATCTTAGTCTCTTATATCAAACAACCGGGTCAGGTTTCCTTACATCTGAAGCTGCGGTTTCAACGTTATTGGAAATCGCGTCTTGTAAGGATCGGCGTTAACACGAAAGAACAGATAAGTGATACAAATAAGATGTTTGAGGATTTGACCCAGTCGCCTTCCAAATGTAGCATAATCATATTTTGATTTGAGAGATTAAATTATTTCCATTTTTTAGTAAGCAGTAACGATCCGCGCCTACTTCCTATAAAATTATCAAGACAACATATTAACAGAGCAGCAGATTTTTCGTTTGGTCAGCACCAGCCACTTAGCAGTTCATACTTGATGGGAAACTCCGAGACAAAAAAAAACGGCATACCATGCATGAAGTCATTCTCCGTGAAACTGTACGTCGGGCTGACTTGTATCCTTTGCGGCCCATCGTTCAATACCTTCACACCTTGCGCAACGACCTCCTTGAAATCGCGACCCAGTCGATTCGACCGCCAATAATATCCTGTGGCCTGAGTTTCAGTCCGAGGTCCAGTTTGTAAATGTAGGACCTTTAATATAAAACAAAAAAAGAGTTTTTTAAGGCATTTTGTCGCATAGTACCACGGCCTGCTGAAGATACGGCTGGATGTCACATTTTGCAGGCCATTGCTGAAAGGCCGATTTAGCTTCTTTCCAAGTGCGAGAAAACTCAATCACGTACCTTCAGTTCATGACTGTAACAGTAATTTTAATGGCACTAGCAGTTTTGGGGACTTTTTTGAAGCTTTGACGTGCTTTTGTTTAATCCTGCATAGTCTGAAAATTACCCCAAAGCTAGAGTATGTAAGGATTCTGGAAAATGTAAGCCGTACTATATAAAACTACATTAACCATACCTAACCAAGCAAATCGTAACAGTTTCTAAGTTACACACGGACACTTTTGCAAACAATGTTTAGCAAGAAAAACGCCATACACATCTGTCCAATAGCGCAAGAATTTTGCTACCAATTTGCCCAAATTTGTTTCAAAACATACTAAAATGTCAGTAAAAATAATTTCACTTCACAGTATTTGAAACAGGTAGAATATCTGATGCTGCAATGTTCGCAAAACTCCTTTACCGAACAAGACAGTTTACCTACCACAGAGACATAATAAAAACTACAATAGCTTGTTTTGCTTACTCATACAATTCAAAGTATGAAGGACAATTTTCTAACATGCTGCACTACGTTATTCTGCATTTCTAGCATCAACAAACCACGATGGAAGTGGGTTTGGGTAATGGCAAAACTGAAGTTGTCCTTGCATATGTTCATCAACTTTTATGGCTTCTTGCACAAGTAATCAGATGGTGAGTTCAAAGAGCTCAAATGACTTGATGCAATGCTTATCTTCAAAACTTACGTTTTGATTAGCCTGATTAATTCTCTGCTTAAGAGCCTTTCTTGACAAGCTAGAAGTAGGCAATGTTGAAGGTCGTTTGGCTTTTTCTGTATGAATTGTTGGAACCAATTGCATTTCCACTTTAATTTCATTATTTTACCACCTTTTATAAATTCATTCATAAAATGTTTTATGCACACTATGGGATTTTTCGTTGGCTTCCAGTCAGAATGGCACTGGTAGTCAAATTGATCCACTTTATTTATGCATCAGGTTTGTTGAAAGTAAGAGGGTCCATGCACTTTTTCATGCTTTGTGTTATATCCAGAGTTACAGCCTTAACCAACAAACTTATTAACCATCTTCCCAACCATGTAAAACTGTCAAAACATGTAGTACCATCTGTCAAGCATTAACGATCCATATTGCAGTTATTCTTTCAATATGTACAAGTATGACAATTAATCCAGAAAAATTTTTAACAAATTACGTTGGTATGTTTTGTTACGGCGCGCAGCAATGACTCTTCCTTCGCCTTGTGTAAGCGCTCCAGCTGTTCATCCGGTGACCAATATTTTAAAGTAGCCAACGCTATGGCAAACTCCCATATGACGGTCGCGACCAGGTCATCACCCGCCTTTTTGGCGACTTACTTAATCTCACGCTGAGTTGAGTAACAGTCAGTGCTGTATGAGCCCAACTCTGCCTCCCAAAAAAAATCTTTACAAGGGCCCCCCTAATGGTGATTTATAAAAAAAAAGTTACATTATGCTACATCTCGAGGCTGAATTGCCTTCAAAATATTTTAATCGCAGACACGATTTTGGCAGAACCAGGCCCGTAGCCAGGTTTTAAGGTTTGGAGGGGCAAAATACATTTTTATGGGGAAAAGATTTTAATATTTATCATATGTTTGAAACAAAATTTTCTGAGCACAACAAAATTTGGGAGGCACAAAAAAGATCTGGGGGTAACTGTCCCTGAATGCCCCACCGTGTCTGCAGGCCTGGGCAGAACCGTTGCCAGAAAGTCTTCCATTGGGGGGCCTTCATGTTTGTGCAGGGGGGTTAGACATTCTTAAAATTTATTTTTAATTCACAACATGAACAGCATTTGCAGATTCCGCAAATACCCATAATAGGCTCATAGTTTCCAACCAAAATTTTTTGAACCAGTTTAACAAAAGGAATTGGGTCGTAAATTATTGTCATTTAATTTACAGCGATCATTTCAATGTTGTAATGAAATGCAAATGTAAGAAAAATTTGCAGGAAATCAGAATCAATCCTATCTTTCAGTTATCAAAACATTATTACCGAAGGAGCAAACATGAGGCCTGTCAAAGCATGTGCGCCGTGATGAACGTTTTCTTTCATTAGCGCAAATTGATCAACTTTACCATGAGCTTAAGCAGGTTT
>Ga0210059_1013511_pt1 | contig 12206 bp, 10 predicted proteins | sample Ectturendosymbi2_FD_188042 | JGI IMG/M metagenome (GOLD analysis project Ga0210059, IMG submission 188042) | Ecteinascidia turbinata endosymbiont from Florida, USA - Sample 2 (SPAdes) (version 2) | ecosystem: Host-associated > Tunicates > Ascidians > Unclassified | place: Key West, Florida...
CGGGGCGGATGCAAATGCCCGGTTTTCCCCCACCCTGGTTGTGGGCCTGATTCAACTTACACGCCGTGAAACCTTGTTAGAAAGAATTTTTGACCTTTTTATTGCTTGATTATTATCTTGAGTTCTATATTCGACTCAGCGAGAAAGCAGCAATAAAGGCAATTGATAAACCTACAGCAATCCACTTACAAAAGTAAATGCACTCTATGTGTGTCTGGAGTCTAAGTTTCATTTATATGCGCATGTGCTGTAAAATGAACAATTTCTAATCATAACGGCTCGATGACTATTATGTTCAGATCATGGTTGTTCAAAAAAATGGCACCCAACAAAATTGATAGCTTCAAAACCATTTCAAGGTGAGAATTAAAAATAAACCCTACTTCTGCAAAACAGCACAAATTTTAAAAGTTCACCAAAGTTAGCGGTTGCGGTAGCGATAGCTCGCTACTATTTTTGTTCAGTAAAGGGAGGAGTAGCGCCGCTATTATTTTCAGCAAATAACGATAGCGGTAGCGACGCTACTTCAAAAGTAGCGGTTACCCACCTCTGATTGTTTCTAAACCCGTGTTGAAAGTTTGTAAGAAGTTTATTTTTGTTAAGAAAATTGCTTACTCTTGCATAAACAATTTTTTCAATATTTTGTATATGTAACGATTCGTGCGACCTGGGGGGGGATGGCACGGCCACGCTTTAGATCCAGCAGTTAACTAAGTTTGTACGTGGGTCCTACTTACTGGATCATGGATCATTATCGCAGAGAAGTTCTGTTTAACAACCCATTTAGCTAACTTCTAAGTAGATTCTCCTAAGCTTCTTATATCACTTAATTTATCAGATAGTTATATTGTATATTTCATCTTTTATTAAACAGCCATAAACCAATAGAAAAAACACCAATGGTACTCACCAATTTGTAATATCCAATATTGTTCAAGCACTTCTCGACAAAAGACAACTCACACTTATCTATATTTTATTTTCTATTTTTCTCTTTAAAGTGTGCGATAGGGAGATCAACGATCTATATAGAACGGTTTCCCCATTCAAGCATTTTTCACTATTAGCATAAGTTCTGTCTTTCTGATATTTCGCTCTATAGGTATATTGCAGCAAGCATATAGATATATCGTACAAACTCTCATATATTTCGTAAAAGTTAATTACTTTCACAAATTGCGTAACCAACTAATTTAGTCATGCAACCAAACCATCTATCTGACTCTTTCTGAACTGTTCACTGACTGACAATTCAAATCTGACTAGTCACGATTCTTTCTGAGAAAAAGGTAGTCCTTGTTCGTGCAGGAAATATTCATTTAATCCATGTATATCCACTGTTGCATTCATTCCAGCAGGTTTATAATGCAGGGGTTTAGATGCGCAGGAGCATCGAAAACCAATTAACAAGAATCAGCATTTTTGTAATAACAATTTACGCAACACACTGACCTAAAGTTAAGAATCAGTATGTTATCTAGTTCGACAGAGTTTCATTTGGTCAGGCCTATTTTTTCTGAGTTAGCCTGAGAGGGATTTATCCGGGCAAGCGAATACTGTTGTAGCCACGGTACTTACAACAGTCTTCTGTCGCGCCACTGTACTAACGACAGGAAGAGTCTTTTTCAAAAGACCGACTTTATGTCCAATTTCAGCCGTATTTATAGGCGAACGTTCTTTCAGAGTTTGTTAACTCCCCTTTGATTCATGTGTTTTGATTGGATGTCTTTTGTTAAAGTTTCTTGTGATTGGTCAGGTTGAAGGGGTTCTGGAAGTTTCTGGGCTTGTTTGTGTTTGGGTTTCCTTCTTCTGAGCTTCAATTCGTGTTCCGTTGACGCATTTCCTGTCATATGCTTTTGGTCACATGCACTTCCTTAATCATGATTGTCCATTAAATAATGTCCGTGTGACTTTTTGTTGATGTTTCACTGTGATTTCTCTGGGGTGACTTGAGGTTATTGTCCTTGGATAACAGCTTACCCTTTTCCATTGCCTTGGCAACGGGTTAACAACCAATTTTCATTGGTTGACAGATCTTGTCGTTGCTGTTACTTTCGTCAGACTTAATGGCTTTTCCGTAGAGTTGATTTTTTATACAAGGATTAATTGTTCAGGCAAAACTTGCCTGTAACAGATACTGTTGGCAAAATAGATGTTGGTCTATAATGACTGGGTATGGAAGGAGAGTAACATTTCAGAATTGGAACTATTTGTGAAATTTTCAAACAATCAGGATATTCTCCACATTCCATACTCTTATTAAACAACTTTGCAAGTATTGGGGCAATAGTGCTTTAGGCCAGCTTTAGGAATTTAGTTGATATGCCATCAATTCCACTAGATGAAGTGTTTCTATGATTATTTATACAAGCAATGACTTCTTCTGGACAAGTGCCATCGAGGACAAAAGATTTGGAAATGGATTTCATAAATGTAGTGAAAGGTGCATTGGTAGGAAGAATCCCATTCCCCATTGATGCTCCAAAGAAAGAAAAATACTCATTACGGGCATTACTTATAGTTATTGGACAACTTGTCTGTGTGCCATCATTTAACTTCAAACTATTAATATCAGAAGGCTGTTTTTGATGTGTAGAATACAATTCATTAATAGTTTTCCATGTTTTTTTGGAATCGCTTCTGTATTTTTGAAACAGCTTAAAATAATACTGTTACTTGGCTATTTTTCGGAGTCGTGTAAGTTTATTAGTATATTTTTTGTATTGCACAATCAGTTTTGCGCCCTTACATTTGTAACATTTTCTGAACATTCTGTTTTTATTTTTGATAGATGTAAGTAATCCTCTTGTTATCCACGGTTTTGCTTGCAGTTGTTTTTCTCTTCAAGACAATTTTCTTGAAGGAGCATCTTTATTTATTATTGTTTGAAAAATATGAATAAACTCATCAAAATCATTGTGAACTGTTGAACCAGTGTTTAAATTCCATGGAGATAGAGCTTCTTTAAGGTCAATAAGAAAGTTTTCCAGATTAAAATTTTTCATACATCTGCTAATTTGCTTCTCAGATTTTCTATTAATTGAAGTAGATAACAAGAGGAATATTGGAAGGTGATCTGACACATCAAATATAGCTATTCCAGCAATTTGTGTTGTATTCCTCAGTTTGCAGTAATGTGATCAAGAAAAGATGGTGACACTGGATGAAAATCTTGTTGGTGCAGTGATTAAAGGTTTGCATCCATGGCTTTCCAAGTTTTGTTAATACCTACCTACTTTGTTGTCAGATGTACTTTTAAGTAAATCAATATTGACGTCACCAGTTATGATGTATTCATTGTTGTTAAGTTGAAATTAGTTAAAAGGCCATTTAAATATTTTTCAAAATCATCAAACTGTTGGTTTGGGTGCCCATATATAACTCCCAAATATATATATTTACTAGAATTGGTTTTGATTTTAACCCATACAGACTCACAATTAGATGAAGGCATACAGATGTCATGGCAAACACTAAGGCGTTTGGCTCTCACCACTTGATAGTTCGTTTCACAGATTTCCTGGTGCACAAATCTTCATTTACAAAAGGCTTCTGATTAGCAGCAGCAGAAAAGCTTTACGATGGCGCGCGATACACAACTCGATTCTCTCAAAGCGTGGTGTCCACGTCGATGGACAAAACCGAATGCAATGCGAATCGAGGTCATGCGCAAACGCAGTGGAGCGCGCACACACGAATTCCCTTGACGCAAATGACAAGTTGATACAAACCAGACCTCACGTACGGAATACAATAGCGAGTAGGAAACGGCAAGTCGTAATGCGAAAAGGTAAATCCACTATAATAGCAATGCAGCTTGGAGCTTTATTTAACATACTAACAAAATCTTGTAGTTTGTAAAAGTTTTTAGCTAGGCTACAGATATTTAAATGAAAAACACTGAAGTTTGTTGTTGCTTTAGTAAACAATAAACATCTGATTCATATCAGATGTGCTAAAATATGGGTTGTGTACATTATGTACATCATATGTATCAGGGTTTGATAAGTTGCAAGAATATGTATGATCAAGTCTGGAGAAAGCAAATTGAATGTCAGCGACACTTCGAAAAGGCAAAATTTTTTATAAACAATTTTGAAAATAAAAGGGTTCTTGAAATTTCAAAGCTGCTGAGGTTTGCTCAGAAGTGAAAAGAGAGCATGAAACATGACAAGCATTAAAGCAAATGATACAAGTTAAACAGTTCCATTTTGAGCACACACATTTACAAGTCTGGCAAAAAAGACTATCATCAATTTTATGCATTACCCAAGGTGATGTTTGGAAATTACTATAGTATACACTACTATCACAAAAATTAAAAAACAAACTTAATCAAAATCAGTATCAAGCACTTCAACAAAAAACTTATAAGAACTGGCAAGACAATTCACTTGTCAGCACAAGTAAAATCTAATCAATTCTTCCATTTAGTAGCAGCAACCATTGTTTATTTATCAAAATTATTAACTTAAACCACTTGTAGATGATAGATTTTGGCTTATTTTCATGGGCTAATAGTTAAAAACATTATATATCATCATATATAGCCTTAGAAAGGTTAAGCAGCCCAGTTCATCAAAAGTCATATCATATGCAGCCTAAATTCTTTTGAAATCAGTAAGATTTAATCATTTGTTTAACATGAGAACCTGACTTGATGTAAAATAGATTCCCATCTTGTGACCAATAAGATGTTATTTTTTTTCCAGGTATTTTTCTTTTAGTTTTTTCATGCATTGAAGTCTCACTGGTGTGAGAGATTCTGTAATTAGGTATTCTTGATTTTTCAATTTTTGTTGTTATAGTATACGCAGTCTTTATCATTATGAGTTACAAATTTCACTATAATTGGTTTTGGCTTATTTTTAGTAGTTGTCATAGATTTCAAACGGTAGGATCTGTCTATGGAATCATCCTCCATTTCAATGTCCAACTTCTTTTTCAGAAAATTTAACACTACTTTTTCTGTGTCTTCTCCTTTTACATGAGGAATCCCATGAATGAGAAGGCAATTTCTTCTAGAATATTGCTCAAGTTCTGCTACTTTTGAGTCCAGATGTTTCATTTTTTCTTCATTTTGCTTAATTTGTTTTTCAAGTTTGCTATTAAATTTTTAGAAATTCAAACAGCAGTGCATCATGCAATTCTCGCTTGAATTTGCAGTGATATGTTCATATGGTTTGCTGACAACTGTTTGTATGAAGACATCATTTTTGGTTAGTTTATCAACAATTTCCATGGATTGATGTGGCAATGTGATGTTTAATGATTTTTGCAAGACATCTGAATTTGTAAGGATATTTTTCATTAGAGATTTAACTTTCTTTTCATCCATGGTTCTTTTTATCCAGTTTCCAGTTCAGTTAGGTACCAAGTTCAGCAATTTATCCACTTTCAAAATTAGATGAATGTCAGTCCAGCAGTTAAGATAAAGTTATTGCTAAGGTTTACAACTGCTACAATAACACCACTACACCTGCATCTTATTCAAATAGAATAATTTGAAATAAGATGCAGGTGTAGTGGTGTTATTGTAGTTTCCAGGGGAGGGCAAATGCCTGTTTTGCCCTCTCTGAGGACGCCCATGGTAGGACGGTGCAGGGACTGGGGGCAATTCCCCCCAGTGAGTATGTTAAAAATCCCTGATTTCAAGGAAAACACAGGGGCAGTTTATCATCCTAAATTTGATACAGGGTTTTTGAGTATTCATTTTATCAATTCGCTTACTCCAAAACCGCATTTCCAAATTTTTAGGCTAGGAATTCGAAGCACAAAAACTGAAAAGAGTTGAAACTATTTTTAAAAACTGATTTTTAATCAACAATTTGCACCCCCCTAAAAGTGCCGCCAGGGGCCCGGCGCCTCCAGGCCCCGCTTTGCTACGCCACTGGTGTAATGTACCATTTATCACAAAAATTTTGCAAAGGTTTGCAAAAAAATGTAAAAGTGTTTTTCTGAAGAAGAAATTTATTCAGCGTAAAAAAGCCAAAAGGCCGAACGAATTTTTTAAGGCCAACCAACTTGAGACGAAACCAGAAAAGGCCAAAAAGTCAAAAAAATTGTTAGGCCAACCAACTCGAAACAAGGCGAGATTTCTGAAATTTGACCTAAAAAAGCCAACCTGGCAACCCTAGCTCGCGGTGCACTTTTGTTTTCGCATTCTTTTTGCTTGTTAATTTGTCGACTTAATGCAAATACGACGGAATAAATTTGCATGCAAATTCCAAGGAACATTGTAAGTTGACCAAAAAGTAATAATTATGTTTTGGTTAGAATTCGGGCTATCGTCTGCGTCCAGCAGCCACCTTACCACTTTTTGCAGACCCTCCATCCACTACGCATGCTTAAGATTGTGTTCCGCGATAGTTCACTTTATCCGAAACAATTGTCTTTATTTTGTCTGCTAAGGCTGATCAGCGCAAGTGCTGACCGCAATGGCTACACCAGCAATTTCTGTAGCATGATAGAACTGTTGCACGAGCTCAAAAAGAGCTTTTTTCAACATGGAAGCATTCAGGAATTTGATTATGTCTCAGCAGGGAGATTTGAAAACTAAAGGTTTGCTGGACTTCTATGCATAATAAAAAATTGAAAGTTTTCGTGCGTACTTTATGCGCGTTCTCAACTCTTGTGTACTTTCTATGCTCAACTGCTCGTATTCGACAAGACATCAGCGCAGCCTGATTTTACAGCTGTAAATTGTTCTGACGCAATGATGAGTGTGTTTTACTCCCCTATTTTAACGCGCGTCCTGATATTTTTGCACTTATGAACTGCTGTGTTGTGCGTTGATTCTATTTTCCTCCGATATCCTAGCTGGGAGTGCTGATAGTTTATATTAAGTAAGGGCGTGCGCAAGGGAGGGGTTTGGGTTAAACCCTCACCCCTGAGCTTGATATTTTGCAAAACTTTATTACCTGCGCAAAGGGGATTAATTGTTTTCGCATAATTTTTGCGTGTTAATTTGTCGATTTCGAAAAACCACTTTCTGCAGACCTTTCGTGCACTACGCATGTATAAGATTGTGTTCCACGATAGTTCACTTTATCCGAAACAATTTTCTTTACGTTGTCTGCTAAGGCTGATCAGCGCAAGCACTGACCGCAATGGCTACATTACCAATTTCTGTAGCATGATCAAACTGTTGCACGAGCTCGAAAAACGCAGTTGTTAACATAGAAGCATTCATGAGTTTGATAATGTCTCAGCAGGGAAAAGGAAAACTAAATGTTTGCTGGTCTTTCAGGCCCGTAACCAGCTTGGGTCACCACACCAGGGTGGCGAAGAGTTTTCTAAAAGGGGGACAAATTTTTTAAACAATGTCCAATACTTTCAAAATACGTCCAACACATATTTCTTGTGGGGACAAAAATTTTTCTGGGGGGGGCTTCGCCCCTTCTGGTTACGGGCCTGCGGACTTCTATACATCACAAAAAACAAAAATTTTCTTGCGTACTTTATGGGGTTTCTCAATTCTTGTGTACTTTACCAAAATTCGATCTTGCAAACCTGGGTGTGCGCCAGCCAGCCCAGCCGCACACCTCCAATCCTCAACTGCTCGTATTTGACGAGACCTAAGGCTAAGAGCAACCTGATTTTGCAGTTGTAAATTGCTCTGACGTTGTGATGAGTGTGTTTCACTTTCCTGTTTTAACGCGCAGCCTGATATTTTTGCACTTGTGAACTGCTGTGTCGTAGCCTTGAATTTGTTTTTCTCTGATAGCCTAACTTAGAGCGCTGATAGTTTATATTCAGTGCAATGACATATAAAATAAAGGGAGTGGATGTAGAGAAATATGCATTTTATGTCAACAAACTTCGCCAAAACGTTGGTTTGGAAACATGGAAATGACGTCAAATTGTGACGTCACAAACAGCGCACACCAAATACAAATGACCACCATATGACCCTGAACCAAAACCTCCCCATGAAAATTTTCTCCGTACGCCACTGGTAGTTTGACACTCGGGCACATTGGTCACACTCGCACTAATAATGGATTTTTCAAACTTGTGGAAGCATTGCTACAGACACACTCATGCTTCTTTTTGCAAAGTACAAATGTACGTGGCTTACCGCTATCAGCATGTCACTGTCTCACTGCATTACCTGCCAAGATGTGTTCGTTCAACAGTCTCATGCAACAAAACGCCTGCTACCGTAACATAAAGTGAACCTTTGCGGGTTTGTTGTCACGGTATTGTTACGCAACAAAGACCAACAGCAGAACAATCTGCTCGCGACTTTCACAACCCGCCTCTGCAGGCAAAGGAGGGTACATGAGTGAACTGCAAGCTCATTACTGCATGACACTATAACTGTGAACCTGACTCTTGTGCAGTATGAGTTTCGTACGGAAAAAAAACTGTCATTGCAAGATTCAAATTAATTAATCGGAATTTAAGGTGCCGACTTAAGGTTTTTCGAGAAATATTTGGTTCTTAATCCCAATCTCCCGGGGAGAAAACGGGCATTTTGCCCTCTGCGAACGCCCATGGGATCACTGACTATTTTAAATCAGGTTCAACAAACAACGCCAGCTCATCTAATGAACCGAAGAAACGTTTGACTGATTGTTAGAACAAGTTAAAGATATTTTTTAGTACCTTTAGCGATTAAGTAATGTGCAGTACAAAAATATTATTGGCGATGATTTTCAATGAAATCAAGTGTCATGTCAACACCTCTTTAGGTCTGGTTGGGGGGATGCACCCCTGCATCCCCCCTGTGTTCGCGCCTGCCCTAGATACGCCACTGCTGGACCAACCCAGGAAGACACTAAAATGTGAAAGAATCCTCACGCTGAATTTGTTAAAAACTATCAAGTTTCGAACCAAAAATGCAACTAAACAACGTTTTCGCAATGTACTACGTCACTAATGGTGATCCATTTTGCCCCTAACAAAAATAATCAAAGGTCGCAGAAGAACAAGCAGTTTGAGGTGGCCACAAACTTTTTTGATAACAACCAACATGTCAAGTTTTCTCTCATCACTTTAACAGCTTCAGCAGTTTGGACGATTCAACAGTACCCTAATGTTATAAAGTTTCATGGGGCCAGATTGAGGCCTGTCTCAGAAAAAAGTGGTACACGAACAAATGGATAAAAAATGCCTTAGAAATATCAACATTTTAAACCATCTTCCAAGTTTTGACAATTCCAGCATATTTGTGGTTAAATACCAGTCACTTATGAAATTTTCGATCAGATGGCCTGTCTCAAGATAAATCTTGTAAGGAAACAATTAATCAGTAGACCAACGAAAAATTCCAATAAGACTTCTTAAAAATGATTGGAATATAAAATTTCATCTTTATTCTTTGAAAGTTACTGCGAATGTCCCAACTGCAATATTTTGAGATTTTCGGGGGGGCAAATACCCCAAATTCCCCCCCCGGTTGCGCGCCTAGATTACATTAACACTGAATGGATTTACAGTGGTGGATCCAGGGGGGTGACGGTTGGGGCGACCGCCCCACTATAACCTGCGAAAGTAACTTTGTTCACCATGTTTTTGTACAATTCGCAAAACAGCATTCGCGATGTAAAGTCATTCGGCCTCTCATTGTTTTGTCAGAGCAGTGTTGTGAAGAATACTTTATCGCTCTTACAGTAGCCTAGTGAACCCGTTATGAGACGTGACTACCAAATATTATTGAAATCACTCCCCTAACTGTGCTGGCTGGATCCGTCCCTGATTTACAAGGAATGCAAAGCATGGTTTTAACTCTAGGAAATGGTCAAATCTGGCTTGAAACTCCTCCAGTAGTGCTCCGATTTATTTTAGTGTTCGTCCACTTTCTGGTCGGCAAATACCTCTTCACGAAAAACATTCTGACATTGGCAAAATTACGGATTGTTTTTGACAATATGTCTCTGAAAAGTTTTAGTTACTAAAAAAGTTTTAGTAATTTTCCAACGTCCAATCCATCGACCTCCTCATGGACTGCATGGCCTGACGGTTGTGGACGATGAGACAATTGAATGGCTGCTCAACACCTGCCCCGAGATCTAGTGTGGCCAAGCAGTAACAACTCGCTCAAATGACGAAAAACTTTATCTTTGACTAGGAATGATGTGAAAACAATATGAATATTTCACCATTTAAAACATATCAAACGTGCTTGCCAAATCGAACATATATAGTTTTTTCCTTTTCAATTATCAACTCGTACGGTAAGCTTTGGGAAACCTATTTCCAGAATGATAGTGTTTTTGTGAAACAAGCTTGTACGAAACTTCGTTAAGTTGGGATAGTACGAATTTGTCAAACAGATTTTTTATGACCTTATATCACATCCGCAATCGCCACTGAAATAATTTTGGGTACGTTGCATGTGTTTGTTTGCAATAACCTGATGACCAATAGACTTTCTGCATTTTGTTTCATTAGTTTTGGTACCTTCATGCGGATCATCAGCTGTTGACGAATCCAGATACAAACATACTATGTAAAAATAACCCAAGATGCACAGTTATTGACATAGTTTTTGCGATGTTGCAACATTTCATTTTTGCTGTTAGCGATAGTTGTTCCGGCAATCACCCTGTCAATAACCTCAGCGTTCTTAAGTCAATAGTGATGATTTAGATTTAGGTGATTTTTGCATTTTTAACTTTGCATTTGTTTGCTGCTGAACTTTTTTCGAATTAAAAAGTTTTTTAAAGAACTCTGTTCAAATGTGAAGCTGACCACAGAAAGTAACTCCTCTACAAAACCAGTAAACTGTTTTGGAATTAACATAATATCATTCCATATTCTACAGCAACACCGGGTACTGGTCAGAAAGAAGTCCTCAATTCTTGTAGTAATAAGGTGTAATTGTTTAAAAGAAAATATTCGCTCACAAACCTACAAATAACTGCAGGTTTTCAAGAAAAAAAGGATTTTCTGTTTAAAAATTTGCGTTGTTCGAACAGGTGTTCATTAAGTAGAACAGTGTGAACAACCCGACGCAAATCACTGACTACTCAATAAACAGCACGGTGATGAGTCGCCAATAAGGCTCTGTCGCATCGACAGTAAAATATCGGTGATAAACTGTCATGCTGCTGCCAAATTGGTCATCTACGTAGGCCTACTCTTATTTGCAAAAGTACTGTTTTATTCGATTTCCACCATTTTCATCGAAAACATCTACTTGAGCCTAAAATATGAAATCAAGCTAATAGGCAGAGTCTCAGAGAAAAACTCGGGAAAAGGAAGTTTTTACCGCTCTTGCAGACTTTTTTCAAACCTCCAATTTTGATACAACAAAGAAATTTTTACTTTCGTGTCATGACGTTTCTTTCAATGCATTTAAATCGAGACACCCATTTGTTCCCGCTGCACAACAACTCCAGTTCACCTGACAACAACAACAGAAGTGCGGCGCACTGGGCGGATCACCAATGGAAGGGGGAGTGGTTGGACAACACCTACACGAGACTCCGTACTTTCATCCCGACACCAGCACCCACCCTCCCGAATGACCCTGCCAAGAACAGCGTGGATCCGGCTTAACCGCCTCCGCACCGGCGTCGGACGTTTCATTTCCTGCTTGTACAAATGGGGTATGGCCTCCTCTGCGGCCTGTGAGTGTGGCGTAGAAGAACAAACCGTTGACCATGTTGTCCTCCAATGTCCAATCCATCGACCTTCCCATAGACTGCATGGCCTGACGGTTCTGGACGATGAGACAATTGAATGGTTGCTCAACACCTGCCCCGAGATCTAGTGCGGCCTAGCAGTGGATTGAAGAACTGACTCAAACGAAGAAGAAGCGAAAGAGAACTGATATGAGAGTAGAAAACATGAAAAAAGGTAAACCGAAAAATGGAGTGTTTGGTTGCATGAACATAGTTTGATAAAGAACTGGGAAAATATGTTTGTTTCCTGGTCCAAGTTTTCAGTCACTGACCGTCGAGCTGGACGGACGTGTTTTTAGACAGCTGCTGTTCAGGGACTTGGGAAACGGTATCTTTGATGTTTTGTTAAATTTTGTTAGATTTGCCTCTGATACTTACTGAGTTTTATTTTTAGTCTTGTGCATACGAATATTGACTGTCACTGACTCAAATAGATTAAAAATACAGGTATGGAAAAGAACAGTGCAATTACTCTAAGAAAGCACAAGGCTGGCCAGGCGCCCGAGGGAAACGACGCTCTGCAATTATCGGACCTGTACAAGCTACTGCAATCAGTAGAAAAGAGACTTTCAG